>Ga0182743_1001192_pt1 | contig 26278 bp, 28 predicted proteins | sample eDN3rd30CKraftOP_FD_128522 | JGI IMG/M metagenome (GOLD analysis project Ga0182743, IMG submission 128522) | Enriched Organic Plus compost microbial communities from Emeryville, California, USA - eDNA 3rd pass 30_C Kraft OP (version 2) (version 2) ... | reverse complement strand
CTAAATGTAATATTATTACATTACATACAGGAGGCACCATGAAACCAGGCATCCACCCCGAGTACCGCCCCGTGCTGTTCCACGACACGGCCGCCGACGTGTTCTACCTGATCCGCTCCACCGCGCAGACGGACAAGACCCACACCTACGTCGACGGCAACACCTACCCCTACATGACCCTGGACGTATCCAGCGCCTCGCACCCGGTCTACACCGGCGAACAGCGCAAGACCAAGGCCGAGGGCCGCGTGGCCGGCTTCAACAAGCGCTTTGCCGGGTTCGTCGGCAACAAGGGGGCGTGATGAAAGTCCTTGCCTCGCTGAAGAAGGCCAAGCTGCGCCACCGCGATTGCCAGGTGGTGAAACGGCGCGGCCGGCTGTACGTGATCTGCAAGTCCAACCCGCGCTTCAAGTGCGTGCAGGGCCGGCCGAAGCCGAAGGTTCGGCGTTGAGCCTGACCTGCAATCACAGGCGGTGACCGAACCGAAGCCTGGTTCGGCGCCGCCGCCTCGCCTCTTGGCCAAGACGTCTTTTCCTGGACGGTTCAGCGACATCTGCGACAAGCGCATGGCCTCCTTCTGTCCTGGGTCCTTCATGCGCCATCACGTGATTCCGTCACGCATATGAACAGCGGGTTGTCGAGAATGACACTCTTGAGGCTCATCGCTGAAGGGAAAAAGCCGGAGCGATCGATCGTTTGCCACCGAAGATGACCTCCGCTCCAGCGGCCTTCGCGACAGCGATCTGCTACGCCGCGCGAGCAGACCGGCTGGAAAGACGCACATATCGACACCTCCGGTCTTTACCCCTGGCGTGATTCGGACAAGCGCAACCTGGTCATCGGCCTACCCGCGACCAAGGCATCGCAGGCCATCAACGAGTCGAGGCTGCAGTACGACGAATACGTGGTGCCTGCAAACAAACCTCTGATCGCCGCCTTCGCAACCGGCGGAGGCGCTTACAGCTGCTGGCCCAAACCCATCCTCTTCACCCCCGAGCCCGGACACGACTACGAACTCCAGCTGGAAATGCTCAAGATCAGCACTTTCAAGAGCGGCTGCGTGATCCGCGCTCGCAAGCTGAGCAACGTCGGCACCACCACCGTCGAACGCCCCGTGCTTCCGGATCTCTGCGTCAAAGGCGTCGACGGCACCTTCCGCACGGTCGGCCTGCAGGAGCAATTGGAGAAGATCCGGCAGAATGCCAAATCCGCGAACTAGCGCATCGGTCCCTGCTGGCATCCAGCAAGGTGGTTCACCATCCAGGTCTTGAGCTCATGTAGGCTACGCCATCAATGCCCCCGTCCCTGGCCGCCGGGCGGAGCGTTCTGCCAGTCACGACCGACAGAGAGCGGCCAGAAGTTAAGATGTGCATTGTGGCCGAACTCCGATCTGCTTCGGGGGCTCGGCGTCGCCAGTTCGACCGTAGAACCCAGCCAAGAAGGAACCCGCCTCCATGGCCTCCCCAGACAAACAGAAGAAGCGTGCCCGACGGGCCAAAGCCAAGGCCAAGCAGAACCGCATGGGCAAGTCGAAAGCCCATGTCGTCCATCCGCTTCTGGCCAATCCACTGATCAACGAGCCGTTCGAGGATTTCGATCTCGACTTGAGCGCCTTCGACTTCGAGAACATCGAGGAGAACGGCTTCGACCCGGCATATTTCAGCGATCTGTTCCAGGCCATGGAAGACGCCGAGGACATCAGCCTGCTCGCCATGTGCCTGGTGTTCCTGCAATACCCGCTGCTGCAGCTGGTAATCGCCGAGGAGCCGGAAGAGGCTGCGACCGATTTCATCATAGGCCTGCTGATCGTCTATCGCTCGATCCTCCACGGCGAAGACGAAGACACGGCATTGGCCTGGGTCGAAAGCGAGGCCTTCCAGCGTGCCTATAACGAAGCGTCGGTGATCCTGCAGAAGAAGAGCGCAAGCGCTTAAAGGACATCGGCGATCCCCCCGGACAGGCCCGCACGCCGAGCCGACAGCCGCCCACTGAAGCGAGAATGACTATCAATTATCGTTCACGCTTCCTGGGTGGGAGGTCGTGGCTTGAGCAAGAATCAGATGGGGCTGTTGTACATGGAGCACAACAGCTGGCTGAAGGGTTGGCTGTACGGTCGCCTGAGCTGCACCAGCCAGGCGGCCGACCTGGCCCAGGACACCTTCCCGCGCCTGGATGATCAGAATCAGCTGGACCACCTGGGTGATCGACCCGGCCACCCAGACCGCGGATGCGGCGCGCTACTCGTACTACGAGCGCATCAAGACACTCGGCCTGGACAGCTTCGTCACCGCGCCCTTCCACTTCGCCGGCCGCACCCACGAATTCACCCTCGGCGGCGAATACCAACATCTGGACAAGGCCTTCACCTACGGCTCGGTGGACCTCGACGGCGATGGCTACGCCGACGAGCTGCCGATCGGCATCGATGGGGCCAACGACCTGCCCCGCCTGAGTCTCCTTGGCCAGGCAGGGGCGCTGAAACGACCCAGTCTATCACCGGTTGCGCAGAGCATCCGACCGCAAGGCCCCGCCGCAACCGTGGTTCGGCAGCAGGCCGTGCCACCGGGGCGTTCGGCGTGGCCGGTGAGCCCCATCGCGGACGGGGAACGTAAGAGCCACTCGCCGATGCGCTCTTCGTAGGATGGGTTGAGCCTGCAAGACCCATGCTGCCATTGGTGATGGGTATCGCTTCGCTCAACCCATCCTACGGGGGGGGGGGTAGGTGCAGGCTCTTGCCTGCAGCCTGCTGGAGCATGCGCTGCTCTTCGTAGGAGCGGGCCCTGCCCGCGATTCGCGCGCAGGGCGCGCTCCTACAGGGGAATGGCGCGGGTGGGGCTACGTAGCGGATCTCATCCGCGAACCGCGCCGGTACCTCCGGCTATCGCGGACAAGGTCCGCTCCTACGGGGGGAGGAATGCCGTGCTTCCCGGCTACCTTGTAGGAGCGGACTCTGTCCGCGATTCGGCGGATAACGCCATCTTTGGCGCGGAGGGCCTCAACGCCGGCTCAGCGCCAGCCGAGCGGCGAACAGAAGAAAGACCGTGCCCGTCGTCCTGTCCATCCACTTGATGACCTTTTCGCGACGCAGCACACCCGCCAGTGGCCGCGTCGCGCCGATGAGGGCCAGCGACCAGAGCAGACCTATCGCCACATGGATGCCGACCAGGCCGAAGGTCCAGGCCACCAAAGGCTGGCCCTGCGGGATGAACTGCGGCAGGAACGAGACGTAGAAGACACCGACCTTGGGGTTCAGCAGGTTGCCCAGCATGCCCTTGAGGAACCAGTTGGTTTCCGCCCTGCCCTGGGTTTCGACCGGCGCCAGGCTATGCCGCGGCCGCAGCAGCAGGTTCAACCCGAGCCATGCCAGATAGGCGGCGCCGCAGTACTTCAGCGCGTTGAAGGCCAACTCGGACACGGCGATCAACGCGCCCAACCCGAAAGCGACAGCGGCGCCCCAAAGCAGGCAGCCGGCGTTGATGCCCAGCGCGGCGCGCAGCCCTTCCCGCTTGCCTTCCACCGCGGCCGTTCTGAGCACCAGGGCGGTATCCAGGCCGGGAGTCAGCGCCAGCAATGTGGCAGCGAAGGTAAAGGCAAGCAGGCTGTCGGCGATGGACATGGGCATTCGGGACCTGGAGGTGGGGTGCGCGCACATTAGCACAGGCGCGCTGATGGCAAGCTGCACGCTCCGGGCCGCAAGCCGCCACCCACGAAATCCCCCCGGAAATCGGCTATCGTCCCGAGGCCGCTCACATGACCGCAGGGGCCGAACCCACATGCACATCGTCATCCCCGACGACTACCAACACGCGATCCAGACGCTCGACTGCTTCGCCCGCCTGGCCGGGCACGAGGTCAGCCTGATCCACGACCTGGGCCCGGCGTCGCCGGACGAGCTGGCGACGCGGTTCGCCGACGCCGACGCCCTGGTGCTCACCCGCGAACGCACACGCATCGATGCCGCGCTGCTCGACAGGCTGCCGAAACTCAAGCTGATCAGCCAGACGGGCAAGGTCTCGGGCCATCTCGACCTCGACGCCTGCACCGAACGCGGCATCGTCGTGACCGAAGGCCGCGGCTCGCCCGTGGCGCCCGCCGAACTGGCCTGGGCGCTCATCCTCGATGCGCGCCGACAACTGGTACCGGCCATCGAAGCGTTCAAGGCGGGCCACTGGCAGGTCAATGTGGGCCAGGCACTGGCCGGGCAAACGCTGGGCATCTGGGGCTACGGCAAGATCGGCCAGCGCCTGGCGCGCTACGCCCGGGCGTTCGACATGCCGGTGCTGGTCTGGGGCAGCGAAGGCAGCCGGGCGGCCGCCACGGCCGACGGCCATCAGGCAGCGACCTCTCGCGAAGCCTTCTTCGCCGAAGCGGACATCCTCAGCCTCAACCTGCGCCTGTCCGAGCGTACGCGCCATGGCGTCACCTTCGACGACCTCACGCGGATGAAAAGCACCGCCCTGCTGGTGAACATCAGCCGCGCCGAGCTGATCGCCCCCAGCGCATTGCTCCAGGCCCTGGACGCCGGACGCCCCGGCTATGCGGCCGTGGACGTCTACGAACAGGAACCCCTGCTCGCCCCCGACAATCCCCTGCTGAACCATCCGCGCGCGCTCTGCACCCCGCACCTGGGGTACGTGGAGAAGAACGGCTATGAGCTGTACTTCGGCGATGCCTTCGACAATGTGCTGGCCTTCTTCGAAGGCAAGCCGAAGAACGTTGCGAACCCGCAGGCGCTGGCGGTGCGGCGTGGCGAGCAGGCTGGGAGCAACCGCCCCTAGAAAGCGTATTCCGCCCCCACGGTCAGGCTGCGCCCGTTGCCGCTGAGAAAGGTCGGCTGGCTGGCATCGGCGCGGTTGCGGATCACATAGCTGCTGGCATAGGTCTTGTCCGCCAGGTTGTCGCCCTGCACGTACACACTCAGGCCCTCGCGCGCCTTGTAGGCGGCCTTGAGGCCCCAGAGCGCGTAGGCGTCCTGATAGTTGTTGCGCGTGTTGGCGTGGTCGGTCGGGGTGTCCTGGGGCAGCCAGCGCAGGTTGGGCCCGACGCTCCAGGGCCCGCGCCGGTAGAGCAGCTCGGCCGACCAGAGCTGGCGCGGCACGCCGGCGATCCGGTTGCCCTGGAACTCGCCGCCGCGGAAGCGGAAGTCGCTGAAGGTCCACGCCACCCGGTAGGCCAGGTCGCCGCGGATGCTGGATGCCGTCGGCAGCAAGCCGTTGAGCCCCGCTTCGACACCGCGGTGGCGGGTGCGCGAGCCGTAGTTGTAGGTTCCCACCTTCACCCCGTAGGCGTCGCTGGTGGAGATCAGCTCGTTCTGGTAGAGCGTCAGGCTCCAGTCGGTGCGGGCGATGCGACCGGCGCCGCCGATCTCGTAGGTGGTAGCGCGCTGCACGTCGAGGTCGACCAGCTGCGCCTGCGCCGTCGCCGGGGCTGCGGGCGAGACTTCGGCGGAAACGATTTCCCAGAACGTCGGCGCTTCGTGGCTGCGGCTGATGTTGGCGTACCAGCGCAGGTCCGGGCTGGGCGTCCAGTTCAGGCCGATCTTCGGCGTGGCGAAGTTCCAGCCCTGGTTGAGATGGCCGGCGCCATCGCGCGAATCCGCATCGCGGCTGACGTCGCTCCACTTCACCTCGGTCACCAGGGTCCATTCCGCCGCCAGGTTCCAGTCCAGGCCAAGCAGCAGATCGAGGTTGGAGGCCGTGAGGTCGAAGTTGCCGAAACGCTGCATGCGGCTTCCGTTCTGGGGGTTGTTGGCGTACAGCTCGCGGGTCATGTCGCTGTAGGACCAACTGGCGCCCAGGCGGTAGCCGAACAGGCGCTGCTCGCCTTCGAGCAGCCATTGCGCACCGAGCGTGTCGCTGTCGGTCAGGGTGTGGCTGAGCGGATCGGTGAAGTCGTCCTGGGTGTTCTGCCCGTAGATGCCGAAGCTCTGCTGCCAGCCCGCCCCGCTCCACTGCGTACGGTTGGCCAGCCGCAGTTGCTGGGTATCACGGTGCGGGTCACGCTGGTAGACGTTGAGCAGGCGGTCCTGCGGCGTGTTGCCGTCGCCCAGCACGCTGCGCGGGTCGTCCTTCAGACGAGCCTTGGTGATGACGTTGGGAATCTCGAAAGTCAGGTCGCTGTAGGACAGGTAGCTGCGATTCTGTACGCCGTTGCCCAGGTCCAGGCCGAAGTTGCTCTGCACCAGGGAGCGATGGGAAGCGGAGTGGTGGCGATAGCCGTCGTACTCGTCGTGGCTGACGCTCACCCGTCCATCGTACCGCCCCTCATCCAGCCCGGCGGCAGCCTGCAGGCCCTGGCGGCCGAAGCTGCCGGCCTCCAGGCGGACGCGTCCGGCTTCGTCGGCGCCGGTCAGCGAGTTGAACTCCAGCTCGCCACCCAGGGCGGTGGCGCCGGGGCTGCCGGCGTTGGCGCCGCGGCGGGCACTGATCCACGACGCATTGCGCGGCTCCAGCAGGCCGATGATGAAAGAACCGTCGGCCTCGTTGAGCGGCAGCCCATCCTGCAACAGCAGCACGCCGCGGTTGACCGGATTGCTCTGGATGCCCGAACCCCGGATGTTCAGGCGCGGCTGGTCGGTGCCGCCGAAGAAGTCCTGGATCACCAGGCCGGGCTGGTAGTCCAGCGCATCGCGCAGGGTCGCCAGGCGTGTCTCCTGTTGCGGTTCGGCGAGGTTGGTGCCGCCCGGTACGCGGGCCAGGCGCTGGCGCTCGGCCTGCGCGGACTGGCTGACCGGCGCGAGGCTTTTTTCGCTGATCTGCATCGGCTCCAGCTCGAGGCGGTCCTCCGCCGCCACCGCCAGTGGCAGCAGGCCGAGGGCCAGCAGGAGAAGTGAAAGCTTCGAGGGAAAATGGCGTTTCGGGGAAGGACAACGACTCATGACAAGCTCCGTCTGCACGAAATCTGGCTTACCAGCTCAGGTAGAACATGCCCTTGGCCAGCAGCACGATGCCGACCATGTGGCTGAAGACGCTCAGGTGGATTCGGCGGAAATACGTCGAATTCATGCGCCCGCTGTGGAGCAGGAACATGGCGCTGAAGAAGTGCCCGAGCACGCTCAGGGCGAGCAGGATCTTCAGGCTCAGCAAGGTGCCGAAGGACGATGCCAGCGGGTCCGCCAGCTGCGGCAGGTAGCGCGTCCAGACCATGCCCAGGCCAGCGCCGAACAGCACCAGCAGCACCCAGGGCATCAGCCGCCGCGCGCGCTTGCCGATGCCCTGCTCCACTTGGCGCATCACCGCGGCCGGCACGTGCTTGCGCACGCTTTCGAGGATCAGCACCTCGAAGAACACCGTGCCGACGAACATCAGCGCGGCGAACAGGTGCAGGGTCAGCAGGATGGGATAGATCATGGCGCGGGTGCCTCCAGGGCCAGCAGGGTCTGATGCAGCACCGTCGCCACCTGGTCGGCGGCGTATCCGGTGAGGTCGAAGGGCTGCAACGCGCCGTCGTTGACCAGCACGAAGCGCTCCACCAGGCCGATCAGTTCGGCCGGATGGTGGCTGACGCAGAGCAGCGCCGCGCCCGAGCTGGCGAGCCAGTCGCGGCAGAGGTCGAGCAGGGATTCACGCAGGGCCGGGTCCAGCGCGCTGAATGGCTCGTCGAGCAGCAGCAGGTCCGGCTCGATCGAGAACGCGCGCGCCAGGGCAACGCGCTGGGCCATGCCGCCGGACAGTTGATGCGGCCAGGTGCGCTCGTGCCCGGCGAGGCCGACGCGTTCCAGCCAGTGGCTGGCCATCCGCCGCGCAGCCGCACGCTCGAGGCCGCTCGCCCGCAGGGGGATTTCCAGGTTCTCCGCGACCCGGCACCAAGGCAGCAGGCGCGGCTCCTGGAAGGCCAGCACGGGATGGCGGAATCCATTCTCCACCCACCCCCGGCGGGGCTTCAGAAGGCCGGCAGCCAGGCGCAGCAGGCTGCTCTTGCCGGCGCCGCTGGGCCCGAGAATGCCGACCCGCTCGCCAGGCAGCAGGCGCAGGGAGGCATCGGCAAACACTCGACGCTCGCCCAGCGCCAGATCGACGCCGTGCCACTCAAGCATGGGCGGCCTCCTGCCAACGGCCCATGCGCCGCTGCAGCGGCTGCAGCAGAAGAAACTCCAGCGCGGCGACCAGCAGCAGGATCAGCAGCGTCCAGGCATACAGCCCGGCGCTATCGAAGGTGCTGCGCGCATTGGCCAGCGCGAAACCGGCGCCACTTTCCGCGCCCAGCACTTCGGCCATCACCACCAGGCGCACGCCGCCGCAGGTGGCGATCAGCAGCGCCGCGCCCAGCGGCGCGGTGAGTGACGGGATATAGAGCCGCCGCAGCTTCTGCCAGGGACTGAAGCGGTAGACCCGCGCCATCTCCAGCAGGCCGCGGTCGACCATCTGCATGCCCTTGACGGTGTTCACGTACATGCCCGGCGCCAGCATCAGCACACTGATCAGCACGACCATGGCCGACCCGAGCCCGACCCAGAGCATCGCCAGCACCACGACCACCACTGGCGGCACCGACATCAGCAGCCAGCGCAGCGGCTCCAGCAGACCGCGCACACGGGCGTCGAGCCCGGCCAGCAGCCCCAGGCAGAAGCCCAGCAGGCAGCCCAGGCCGACGCCCAGGACGATACGCAGCAGACTGGCGCCGGCGTTGAGGCGGAAGTCGGCCTCGAAAGGCAGGCGGACCATAGCTTGCAGCGTCTGCCATGGCGTCGCCATGAGCAGCGGGCCCAGGCGCAGCGCCAGCAGCTGCCAGCCCACCAGCAGAAGCGCGCCGCCCAGCAAGGCCCAGCGTCGGGAAGTCATGGGTCTCATCTCAGGGCCCATAGAAACTGGCGGGCGGCAGGGCGCCCCCGATTGCCTGCGGATGGCGCTTGGCGATCAGCCCGAACAGCGCCTCCAGCGGTCCACGCGCCGCGCTGGCGGAAACACTCTCCAGGCGCGTGACGCGGATGGACTCTTCCAGCGCCTCCACCGGCAGGTGCGGCAGGTGCCGATGGACCAGCTCCGCGCAGGCCCGCGGGTGCGCGCTGCACCAACGGGCAGACTCGGCGTAGGCGGCATCCACCGCCCGCGCCAGTTCGCCGTCCTCGGCGCGCTGCGGGCTGCTCATCAGCCCTGCCTGAGGCAGTTCGGCCTGCTGCGGGAAGGCCTGCCGCCAGGCGCTCTCCAGGCTTTGCACGCGGTACAGCGGCGCCCCGCCCTGGCTGCGGTTGCGCCAAAGCAGCAGGGACACCGCCGGCTCCACCAGCAGGGCATGATCGGCGCGGCCTGCCAGCAGCAGCGCCTGGGCGTCCTGGCCATCGCGGACCGGGCGCAGCGTCAGGTCCCTGCCCGGCTTCAGGCCGTGGCTGAGCAGCAATTCATCGACCAGGATCGCCGGCAGGTCGCGCTGGAACGGCAGCACCACCTCCTTGCCGGCCAGGTCAGCGAAACCCTTCACCTGGGGGTCGCGGCTCACCAGCCAGATGATTCCCCACACCGAGACGTTGAGCAGCCGCACGGGCTGCCCGCGCCCGGCCATCAGCGCCGGCAGGTTCACCGGGGCGGCGCTGTAGTCGAGTTCGTTCTTGGCCAGCAGCACGCGCAACTGATCGGGGTTCTGCCAGAGGCGAAACTCGACGCGCTCGGCGTACTGTTGCAGAGCGCCGCTCTCAACCATGTGCAGCAACGGGAAGCTCACCACAGCGCCGGGGCCGCCCAGCCGCAGCACCGCTTCCCTGGCTGTACCGGCGGGCGCCTGCAGGCAGGCGCCCGCCGCCAGAACGAAAGAAAGGAGCAGGCGGGGGAGCCTTCGATTGATTGACTTGCGAATAAGACTTATCTTCATTCGCAGATCATTGCAGCCCGCCCGCACGCCACGAATGACAAATGTTAAGTTCGCGCCAGACCGCGGCGAATGCCTGCGATTGCTGGGCGCCATCCCCCTCTTCGCCGACCTGCCGCAGGACCTCATGGCCAGCCTGTGCAACTCGGCCAGTCTGCTGCGCGCCGAGGGCGGCAAACTGCTGTTCCGCGAAGGCGACCCCGCCGAGCACTTCCTGCTGGTGCGGCGTGGCTGCGTGGAAATGCTGCGCTTCACCTGCGACGGCGAAGAGCGTGTCTTCCAGCTGTTCCGCGAAGGTCAGTTGATCGCCGAGGCGGCCATGTTCATGCCCCACGGCCGCTACCCGATGAACGCCCGCTGCCAGGGTAGCGGCGAATTCTTCCGACTGAGCCGCAACGCGCTGCACAAGGCCTGCGAGGGCCATCCGCCATTGGCCATGCGCATGCTGGAGAGCCTCAGCCTGCGTCTCTACCGCCAGGTCAACGAGGTCGACTGGCTGACCGCCAGCTCCGCCTCCCAGCGCCTGGCCGCCTACCTGCTGGGCCTGCACCGTCGCCAGGGCGAAAGCCTGATGCTGCCGATCAGCCAGCGCCAACTCGCCACCCACCTGGGCATTCGCCCGGAATCCCTCAGCCGTCTGCTCTCCGACTGGCAGCAGGCGGGGCGCATCCAGGGCCGCCTCCGGCAATGGCGGCTGTGCGACCTCACCTACCTGCAGGAACTGGCCAGCCCGGCGGTACGCTCTTTCTGAGGGGGGCGGCTTGTGCTCGCCTGCACCTGACATTGCCATGCGGCGAGGACGGTTCCAGGACGGCGCAAAGCCGTTCAATGGGCTCGTCCACGCCGGAACCTGACTGGGCCTGACGAATTCGAAACCGGTTCAAGGGGCCCGATTGTCCGGGCTGCCGCTCCTTCAGCCAGCGGACGTTGCGCCATGGCAAAAGCCTGCGGCCAATGGTGGGCATCGCTACCTGCTATGATCCGCCCCATGACTCCCACACCCCAGTATCGGCCATGAGCAGTCCTCTCGACTCGCTGAATCAAATATCCGCTTTCGCCTGGCGCCTCGATCAGTTGATCTCTTCGGCGCTGCGGGGGCGCTTCAATAGGCCGCTCTCCGAGTTGGCTGCACTGGTCTCCATCCAGAACTGCCAGACCTTCAACATCGGCTGGCTGGCCAACGTCCTGGAACTGACGCATTCGGCCGCCGTTCGCTTGGTGGATCGCCTGGAAGCCGACGCATTGGTCGAAAGGCTTCCCAAGGACCAGAAGAAGCAAGTGGGGCTGAGGATCACGGCCAAAGGCCGGGATGTGGCCGCAGCCATTCTGCAGGTGCGTCAGGACACGGCCGGCAGTTTCCTTTCCGTGCTGTCCTCCGATCAGCTTTCCACGCTGGCCGGGCTCTCGCGGGAGGTCATTGCGGGCAATGTCAGAAACGAACTGGACTCTTATCAGGTCTGCGCACTGTGCGACGAGTCAAGTTGCGGCAGCCTGTGCCCCAGGATCGAAGCAGCCTCGTGCCTTCCTGAAAGTCTGCGCCAACGCTAACTCGCAAATCGTCAGCCCCCCGAATCCATCTCGACGGGCATCGCCACCCTGCCGAACAGCCTTGCCGGCGTTTCCCGACACTATCGACTGCCGTCGGTGATCTCCCTCAGCCAATTTTCGTTCGTTTTTTACTGATTGACTCATATGCATGAGTCATACATGATAATTGCCACCCTGACACGATGCGTGCCTGCGCCGCCACTGACGCTGAGCTGACGCTGCCTGAGAGATAGAACAACAGAGGACCCGCGCATGAATCGCTACATTGCCCCCATTGAATTGGCCAAGGCGTACCGCACGCTCAACCATGGCCCTACCGTCCTGGTTGGCGGACGTCATGCCGGCGTCAGCAACGTGATGTCTGCATCCTGGGCAACAGCGTTGGACTATGACCCCGGCAAACTCACGGTGGTCTTGGCGAAGGGGGCTTTTACCCGCTCCCTGATCGAGCAAAGCGGCGTCTTCTCCATCCAGATCCCGACGGCTGCACAGGTTGAGCTGGTCTATCGCGTTGGCACGACCAGCCGGCACGGTGACGAGCACAAGCTCAAGCATGCTGGTGTCGAATTGTTCGAGCAGGACGGATGTGCAGTGCCACTTGTGGCGGGATGCTCTGCCTGGCTTGCCTGCCGGCTCATTCGCGAGCCGCACATTCAGCACAACTACGACCTTTTCATTGGCGAGGTTTTCGCCGCCTGGTCCGACACGCGAGCCTTCGAAAATGGCCGATGGAAATTCGATCAGGCGGACGCGGCATGGCGCAGCCTGCACTACACGACAGGTGGCCAGTTCTACGTCACCGGCAAATCAGTACACGTGGATATCGAGGAAACCGCTTAGGGCTGCGGCGCATGGCTGATGCGCTACGGCTGGCCACGTGTCCAGGCGCCGGCATTCATGGCGCTGTGTTCGACCTGTCGGCTGCTGGCGGCGAGGATCAGGGATTGCTCCACCGAGCTCAGGCTCATGCCCAGGCGCTCGGCGATCTCCTGGTAGCCCAACCCCTCCAGCCGCGACAGCAGGAACGCGCTGCGTACCGGCCCGCTGCGGCAAGCAGCGATCAAAGCGATCGATAAGCAAAGGCAAGGCTACAGCTCACGACGGTAGGCTCCGGGCGCGATTGGCCCCTTGCCGTCAGTTGCAGAGGGACGGCGCCGTGCCCGCCAGCGCAGGCACACCGCACGTGGACAAGCGAACGCCTTCGTTAAAGCGAACCGTCCATGGAGTGCTGCAAATCGTGCAGGGTCTACCTGGCCCCCTCCGCGTGTACCCATTCGACGCGATTGCGCCTCGATACCTTGCCCTAAAAGAAAGGGACAGATTTATTTACTGGGCAACAGTCCGCTTCTGGCCGGTTGCAGCCAATGGCGAACGGCAGATAGCCACTAAGCCATGCTCCCCCACATCTTGGACCCTGTCGATGGCCGGGTCAGCGCGCAAGCCGGCCGGGAAGCTTGCCAACTTCGGAACCAGCACCTCGCTCAGCAAGGCCAGGTGATGTCAGACGAAGCCCTCACCCAGGCCCAAAAACATCCCTCCCCTTCCCTCACCACCCCTTTTTACATATAAGATATGATTTCATACTAATTCGACATCACCGCAAGCGGCGAGGAGTGGCGAGGCATGTGGTTCGCAAAGGGGGCGAGGGAACTGGCTGGTGAGGTGAGCGAGCTGTGCCGGCAGTGGCTGGCGGGGAATTGGCGTAACCCGGCCGAGTATGCCGCGCTGAGCCGTCATCGCGAGCTTGCGCTGGCTCTGCAGGACGTTCAGAGCCATTGGCAGGAAGACCGCGCCACCCTCGCACGCCTGGCGGAACGTCACGACCGCGTCGATGAAACCCAGCTGCGGGAACTACAGGCCGCACTCAACTTGCGCGAGCAACAGCAAGCCGAAGCCGAGCAGGCGCTGAAGCGTGCCGAGGAGTGGGCCGCCGCGGTCGAAGCGGAGCGGGCGCGGTTGCTGGAGGAGCAGCAGGTGTGGGAGTTGACCAAGCAGACGCTGACCGAGGGTTGCTGGGACCTCAGCGTGGTCGATGGCAACCCCGACCATCCGGCCAACGTGATTCGCTGGTCGGATCAGTTCCGTTCGTTGATCGGCTACAACCGCCAGGAGTTTCCCGATGGCTGGGACAGCTATTTCGCCATCACCCAGCCCGAGGACCAGCAGCGGGTGATGCAGGCCTTCGGCGAGATGATGGCCGACCCCACCGGGCAGCGCGTCTATGTCGTCGAGTACCGCATGCGTCACAAGACCCGCGGCGACCTGTGGTTCCGCGAGCGCGGGCGTTGCCTGCGCGATGCCAATGGCGTGCTGTTGCGGGTGACCGGCGCGACCCGGGAAATCACCGATGAGAAGGCTGCGGAGGCGCTGCGCGAGCGGGAGCAGGTGAGCATCCAGAACACCTACGCCGAGATTTCGCAGATGGCGGGCGTGATCAAGGGCATTGCCGAGCAGACCAACCTGTTGGCCCTGAACGCGGCCATCGAGGCGGCGCGGGCGGGTGAGCAGGGGCGCGGCTTCGCCGTGGTGGCCGACGAGGTGCGCAACCTGGCCAAGCGCACCCAGGACTCGGTGCTGCACATCCAGTCGATGCTCAACAAGCAGCAGGGCCAGGGCTGACCTCAGCGAAATCGGCCCCTGCCCCATCCGAAATCTCCCACCCACATTCGCCCTTGTGAGCCTACAAACCCCGTCGATAGATTCCGTTCCTGCCACGGTCAATCCCGTGGCCCGGATCGCAGTCCGGCGATAACCAACGTGCACGAAGCGCCGACGCACCTTGCACAGGCGCTTTTTCTTGCCTGCTGTTATGTGCAGCCATGGCGAGCCGTGCGGGGCAGGCTTCGGCCTGGCCGGTCTTTACGTTGGTTAACCGGTACTGCGACCCCGCACGGTCCGCCGCCCTTTCCGGGCGGGCGGCTCCTTCCTCCGAAACAGGAGCAACGGAAATGCCTAAACACCCACTGTTCGTTGTACGTGCCTTGCTGTCCTCCCTCCCCTTCGCCTCCATCCCGGAGGTGCGTCATGCCTGATCGCAAGCTGGTACCGCTGCAATCCCAGGCCTTCGATGGCGTGCTGTATGTCGACCTTTCCGCCCCTGCGGAGCATCTCTACGACGTGGCCGAACGCCGGCTGAACGCGCTGGAGGACCTGCTGCGGGTGCTGGAGGTGCACGAAGGCCACGATGTGCTGGTGCATGAAACGGCGCGGGTCGCCTCCGCCCTGGTGCCGCTGGTGGGCGAAGCGCGGCAGTTGTACGAGCTGGCGCGCAAGCGCGCACTGGCCCCCGCCAACGCGTAACCCCGCTCCACTGCCTGACCAGGCCGGCGCCCGTGCCAACGGGGCCGGCCTTTTTCGTGCGGGCTCAGTCGCGGTCGGGCGCGCCCAGCGGGAACAGCGGGCGGTAGGGCCGGGCCTCGTCCACCGCCCTGGCGAACGAGGGGCGCGCCAGCAGGCGGGCGCGGTAGGCGCGCAGGGTCGGATAGGTTTCGCCGATGGGGTGCGTCCAGTCGGCGTAGAACAGCGCGGGCGCGGCCGCGCAGTCGGCCAGGGTGAAGGCTTCGCCCGCGGCCCAGGTGCGGCCCGGCAGTTGGCCTTCCAGCCAGGCGTAGGCGCGTTCGAGCTTTTCCACCGCGTCGGCCAGGGCTTCCTGGCGCTTGCTCGCATCGCCCGTCAGCGCGCCGCCCACGGCGTGTTGCACCGGCGTCATCACGTGCAGGTCGAAGAAGCGGTCGAGAAAGCGCACGTCCAGCGCCGCCAGCGGGTCGTCCGGCAGCCAGCGCACGGGGCCGCCGTGGGTGAGCTGCAGGTATTCGATGATGATGCTGCTCTCGGCGAGGCTGCGCTCGCCGTCCAGCAAGAGCGGGAACTTGCCCAGCGGCCATCGCCGCAACCACTGCGCCGCGTGCTGCGGCGTGTCGGGGCCGATGCAGCGGAATTCGAAGGACGTCTGGTTCTCGTACAGCGCCATCAGCACCTTCTGGGTGTACGAGGAAAACGGGTGACCGTAGAGCACGAGCGCCATGGCGGACCGCCTGTTTGCCGAGGGGACAGAGGGCAAGTGGTAGCACAGCCGCCCGGCCCCCGCCGCGAATCCGACGGCCGACCTCATCGCCGCCCGGCGGGTGGGTCCTTGCAAGTTTCCGCCCAGCGTATATACGAAACGGTATGGCCCGGCTGCCCCTGGCATGCATCGCCCTGTCGCTGCCGATGATCAGGCGTCATGGATCATCCCCCTTGCTGTCCCGAACGGAGAAGGCGCTTCGCCGCAGACGGTGGAATCCGCCTGAGCCATCGCCCGCCCCGCTACGGCCCGACAGGGAGATCGACCATGGAACAGCAACCGATGAAGGCGCCCTTCTACCCGATCATCTACGTGCGCGGCTACGCCATGAGCCGCGGCGAGATCGACGAGACCACCGCCGACCCCTTCTGCGGCTTCAACCTGGGCTCCACGGTGATGCGCGCGGTGGCCACCGCCGGCGCGCCGCCGCGCAAGTTCGTCTTCGAATCGCCGGTGATCCGCCTGGCCAGCCAGTTCGGCTACGGAGATGTGTACGAGGACGGCTACGACGTCCTCGACCCCAACTGGCTGGCGCAGAAGAACAACAAGCTGGCCGCCCGCTCCATCGTCATCTACCGCTACTACGACCCGGCCTCCACGCTGCTGGGCGTCGGCAAGACGCCGAGCATGGAGCAGTTCGCCCAGGGCCTGAACGAGCTGATCCTGCACCTGCGCGACCTGGCCTTCGCCAACCCGGCCAACGAGTTGGCGAAGAAGGAAGACTTCCGCTGCCACCTGGTGGCGCACTCCATGGGCGGCCTGGTCTGCCGCACCTTCCTGCAGAACCCGGCCTGCGGCTCGCCGGAGGCACGCGCGGCGGTGGACAAGTTCTTCACCTACGCCACGCCGCACAACGGCATCGACGTCGCAGGCCTCAATGTCCCGGCCTTTTCGCTGCCGTTCGACATCGACAACTTCAACCGTGACAAACGCATGCGCGAATACCTGCGCCTGCCCAAGCTGCCGAAGGGCTACGACAAGGTCGACCTGCTGCCCGAAAGCGCCCTGCCCTCCAGCCGCGTGTTCTGCATGGTGGGCACCAACCGCAGCGACTACGAGGTAGCCGCGGGCCTGTCGCGCACCTTCGTCGGCCACGGCAGCGACGGCCTGGTGCGCATCGAGAACGCCACGCTGCACGGCCTGAACGACGACGGCACGCTCGGCGAGGAATGCGCCAAGGCGTTCGCCTACCGCGCGCATTCCGGCTTCTTCGGCATCGTCAACAGCGAGGAGAGCTTCCAGAACCTGGTGCGCTTCCTGTTCGGCAACGTGCGCGTCGACATCTGGCTGGACATCGACGAGCTGCGCCTGCCCAAGGAGGTGCTCGATGCCGCCGACGGTGCGACGGTCAACGCGCTCTACCAGATCGAGCTGCTGGCCTCGCCGCGCAGCAAGCCCTGGTACCTGTCGCGGCGCACGGCGGAGGAGGACTCCGCGGCCTGCCTCACCCAGGCTGAGTGGAAGCCGGGCACGCAGCTGTACCTGTCCAGCGTGTTCCTCGCCGAGTTCGGCAAGGTCGACCCCGAACTGCCCGGCCTGGCCTACAGCCTCACCCTCGGCGTGCGGGTGCCGGACTACGAGATCGACAAGCGCTTCTGGCCCAACAGCCATTACGAAGGCAGCTACCTGTACCGCGACACCGTGATCATCCAGCTGGAGCGCCCCACCGACGGCAGCGACCAGTGGACCATCCGCTACGCCTGGCAGAACACCGGGATGAACACCGCGACCATCCCGCTGCAGGCCAACGAGCTGGACGGCAGCGGCATCCAGGTGTTGCTGCCGATCGACAGCGACGTCCAGGGCAACCCCGACGCCGCCGCCATCAAGGGGCAGGTGCGGTTGATGGTCTCGACCTGGAATCCGGAGGGCACCTGGCCCTGACTCACCTCCGGGCATACGGCATCTGGAAAGAGATTTCAGGCGGCCGCACAGGGCCGCGCCAGCGGTGGTGCGAAACGGCTGGCCAGCGCCAGCAGTACCAGGCAGACCATGGCCATGCCTAGCCAGGCCGGCGTCAGGCTGGACATGGACTGCCGCGCCAGCCCCGCCAGCAGTGGGAACAGCGCGGCGATCAGGTAGCCCACGCCCTGCACGAAGCCCACCAGGGCACCGGCCTCGGCCGGGCTAGCGGCACGGTCCATGGTCACGATCAGCGACAGCGGGAACAGCGCGCCTATGCCCAACCCCAGGCAGAGTGCGGCCAGCAGGGCCAACTGCTGCGGTGCGCCCACCAGCATCAGCAGGCCGAGCAGCAAGGTGGCAATGGCCAGGTACAGCGCCGGGCGACGGTCCGGCAGGCGCTCGATGAAGGCCGAGACCAGCAGGCCGGCGATCACTTGAGTGAGGGTCAGCCCACCCAGCAGCGCCCCGGCCGCCGCCGGTGACCAGCCCAGTGCCGTGTAGTACGGCGGCAACCAGGCAAGCACCAAGACGTAGGCACCGGTGCCCAGGCCGAAGAACAGCGCCAGCCAGGCGCCGCGCCGAGCGATGCCGGTGAAGACCGGGGCGCTGCTGGCCGGCGCGGTGTGTCCGGTAACACGGGCCCATAGCGGCAGCGCCAGCAACGCCGGCAACGCCCAGAAGGCCAACGCCGGCAATACGCCCCAGGCTTTCGCCAGCCAGGGCGAGCCGACACTGGCCAGTACCGCGCCCCCCATGATCGCCGTGGAATAGGCCCCCATGGCGCTCCCGCTGCGAGCGCCGAAGCACTGCCGCACGAAGACCGGCAGCAGTGCCTGGCAGACGGCGATGCCAAGCCCGGCCAGCAGCGCCCCGCCGAGCAGCCCCGACGCCCCCGGATACAAGCGCAAGGCACAGGCCAGGGCCACCAGCAGCAGGCCCAGTGCGACACCCAGGCGCACGCCGAACAAGCGCAGCAACTGCCCAGCGAACAGGGCACCCAGGCCCATCAGCAACACCGGCAGACTGGTCAGCAGGCTGGCCAGACCGTCCCCCAGGCCGGCACCGGTTTGCAAGGCATCGAGCAATGGGCCGATGGAGGCCAGCGCCGGGCGCAGGTTGAGGCCCACCAGCACGATGGCCGACAGGTACCAGAGGGAAACGAGTGAACGCGACATGGGGAGAATCCTCCTGTGGGGCGCCTTTCCCCTTGCGTCGGGAAGCGGCACGGGCAAATATCTCTACATCAAGACATATTCAATCTATCTCTACATCAAGATAAAAAGGAAGCCCCCATGGACAGAGCCGCCTTCGCCGCCGAACAATGGCGCCAGCAGTTGCCCGGGCTCGACACTGCCGGCATGGTGGTTCTCGGCCGCCTGGCCGAAGCCGCGCAGCTGATCGCCCGCGACCACCTCAACCCGTTGTTCGCCCGTTTCGGCCTGCAGCCCGGCGAATTCGACGTGCTCGCCACCCTGCGCCGCAGCGGCCCACCCTACCGCCTAACACCCACCACCCTGTACGAGGCGGCGATGATCTCCTCCGGCAGCATGACCAACCGCCTGGACCGCCTGGAGAAGGCCGGCCTGGTGCAGCGCCTGCCCAACCCCGAGGACGGCCGCGGCACCCTGGTGGGCCTGAGCGAGGCGGGTTTGACGCTGATCGACGAGGCCGTGAACGCCCACGTGGCCAACCAGCGCCGCGTGCTGGCTGGGCTCGATGCGGCCGAGCAAGTGCAACTCGCCGGACTGCTGGAGAAACTGCTGGCCACGCTGCCGGACGACGACCACTGAGCTGGCCGGCTGCACAAATCTTCCAGACTCCACCCACCCGCGCGGTATGCTGAACGACCCGCGGGCGCGGCGGAGGCGCGGCATGCACAGCGACAACTGGATCGACCTGGCGCAGGATGCCGACACCGGCATCGAGACGCTGCGCGCCCATTTCAAGGGCCATGCCTACGATCCGCACTGGCACGACGCCTACCTGATCGGCTTCACCGAGACCGGCGTGCAGCAGTTCCGCTGCCGCCAGGCGCGCAACGTCAGCACGCCGGGCAAGGTGTTCTTCCTCGAACCCGGGGAGATCCACGATGGCGATGCGCCCACCGCCGGCGGCTTCACCTACCGCATGCTCTACCTCGACCCGCAGTGGCTGGAGCGCGAGGTGGGCGCGCTGTTCGAGGAGGCCCCGGCCGATTGCCAGCTGAGCGTGCCCCAGGTGCTGTTCGACGACACGCGCATGGCCGCCGCCATCGACGCCGCCTTCCAGGCCGTGCATGACCAGGATCTGCGCATCGTGCGCCAGGCGGCCCTCGACGAATTGCTCGGCGGCCTCACCCAGCGCCTGCACTGGCGCAAGCGCATCGACGACCACCCGCGCCTGCCGCTGGTGGCCCTGCGCGCCCGGGACTACCTGCACGCCAACCTGATGCAGGACATCGACCTCGACGACCTGGCCCGCGCCGCCGGCTGCGACCGCTTCCGCCTCAGCCGCGCGTTCAAGGAGGCCTTCGGCCTGCCGCCGCACGCCTACCTGATCCAGCTGCGCCTGGCCCGCGCACGCCAGTTGCTGGGCCGCGGCCTGGCTCCGGCACAGGTTGCAGCAGACCTCGGTTTCGCCGACCAGAGCCATCTGGGGCGCTGGTTCCGCCGCGCCTATGGCGTTACCCCGGCGTACTACCGGCAGCGCTGCTCAAAGCTTCCAGACTGACGCCCGGGTCGCAGCGAGGATAGCGGCTCCACGTCCCACGGAGCCCTTGTCATGATCCAGGCCCTGCAGCAATGGCTGCCCTTCCTGCTGTTCGCTTTCGTCGCCGCCATCACCCCCGGGCCGACCAACCTGCTGATCTTCAGCAACAGCGCCCGCCACGGCTGGAGCGCGGCGCTGCCCATCGTCTTCGGCGGCTGCGGCGGCGCGGCGCTGGTGGTGCTGGCGGTGGGCAGCGGCCTGGGCGAGCTGCTCGCCGGGCGGCCGCAGGTGCAGGGCATCATGGCCGCCGCCGGGGTGCTGTGGCTGACCTGGCTGGCCTGGCAGATCTGGAGCAGTCCGCCGCCTGGGCTGGAAGATGTCGCCCCGGCGCGGCGCGTTGGCCTGCTGGATGCGGCGCTGTTGCAGTTGGTGAACCCGAAGAACTGGACGGTGGCCCTGGCGGTGATCGGCGTCTATGCCGGCCAGGGCGACGACCGCCTGTTGCGCATCCAGTTGATGTCGCTGTTGTTCTTCATGGTTGGCGTGCCTTGCCTGAGCGCCTGGGCGGGGCTCGGTGCCGGTAGTGCGCGGTTGTTGCGCTCGCCGCGGGCGTTGCAGCGGTTGAATCGGGGGTTGGCAGTGCTTCTGGTGCTGTCGGCGTGGGCGGGGGTTTTGTAGGAGGGGCTGAGCGGACCACCACAGGCAGGCCTGTGGTGTGTGGCCTGAAGAGCGCCCTCTCCCTAACCCTCTCCCTGAAGGGAGAGAGGACCGTTCGGAGTGCGTTGGTGTTTCGGCGTTAGATGGCTAGGTGTGGGGAAAGCCCGAGCGCCGATGTCATTCCCACTGTAGGAGCGCGCCCTGCGCGCGAATCGCGGGCAAGGCCCGCTCCGGTTCCGGGAAGCACTGCTCTTGGTAGGATGGGTTGAGCTTGCGATACCCATGCTGCCGTGGTGATGGGTATCGCTTCGCTCAACGCCATCCTACGAAAAGCACCTCGGCACAAGACAGTTGCTCCATACCGGTGCGCATGGCTTCTCGTAGGAGCGAATCGAGCGAGTAGGCCTGCGGCCCCCCTCACCCTAACCCTCTCCCGGAGGGAGAGGGGACCGTTCGGCGTGCGTTGGTGTTTCGGCGTTAGATGGCTAGCGCAGGGATTGTTGGCTGAAACCAGGCCGCCTCTCGGCACGGACTAGCCCAGTAGGATGGGTTGAGCGAAGCGATACCCATCACCCTGGCCCGATGGGTTTCGCAAGCTCAACCCATCCTACGAAAAGCCTCTCGCCGCAGCCGCCAGACAGGCCGCGTATGACCGTGAACGGCCCTACCAGCGATAACGCAGCAACCGACCGATACGGCCCAGGGTGGGCCAGCGCTGCATCAGTTGCACGAATGCGCGGGACGACCAGGCCATCCGCCGGCATTCCTCGGGGGTGTAGGTGAGGCGCTCCTCGACCAGTTGCAGCCCCGGCACCAACGCCTCCAGTTCCTTGGGCTCGTCCAGCGCCCAGTGCACCCGGGCGCCGCGTGCCCAGAACGGCAGGAACAGCCCCAGCATGCGGATGCCGAAGCGGTTGTAGCCGTCGAAGATCAGCTCGCCGTGGGGGAAACGCGCCAGCAGGCCGCGCAGCAATGCGCTCACTTCCGCTTCGCGCAGGTAGGGCATCAGGCCTTCGGCGACGATCAGCAGCGGGCGGCCGGTGGGCAGCGCGTCGAGCCAGGACGGGTCGCCCATGGCGCCGGGCAGCAGGGTGCAGCCTTCGCGTGCCGGGTATACCTCGCTGCGCAGCGCCAGCACGTCCGGGTAGTCCACTTCGAACCAGGCCACGCTGGGCGGCGGGTCCAGGCGGAACACCCGGCTGTCCAGGCCGCAGCCCAGGTGCGCCACGCAGGCGTTGGGGTGGGCGGCGAGGAATTCGGCGGCCCAACGATCGAGCTTCCAGGCGCGCAGGGCGATGCCGACGTAGCTGCTGCGGCCCAGGCGGAAGCGCGCGAAGTCGTAGTCCAGGCGCGCCAGCGCGGCGGCCGCGAAGCGGTCCTGCAGCAGCGAATCGGGCAGGCGGCTTTCCATGGCCTTGGCGTAGAAGGTGATCAGCAGGGTTTCCTTGACCCCGCCGAGCTGGACGCGTGGCATTGGCGGCTCCCGGGGCGGACGACGGCACCGCCCTCCCCCGCAAGCCTAGGACCGCTTCCGCCGATGCCGCAAGCGCAGCGGTGCCGTCGGCTCAGCGCAATTGCAGGCGGGCCCAGTCCCGCGGGGCGATCTCGCCGGCCAGTTGCAGGCCTCCGCGGGCGTCGCTGAACAGCACCAGCGAGGTGCCGTAGCCGGGGGTTTCCAGGTCCCGGTGGCTGAGCGCCTGGGCCAGTTGCTCCATGCATTCGCTGTGGGTGACCAGGATCAGGTTGCGGTGGCTGGCCTTGTGTTCCAGCACGTGGTTGAGCAGGTTGCCGGTGCAGTCGGCGACCCAGGCCTGGCCCAGGGTGCCGTCGCCGAACATCAGGCTGGCGGTCTGCAGGGTGCGCGTCAGCGGGCTGGCGTAGACGTCGGCATTGCCCAGGCCGAAGCGGCTGCGGTAGTCGTCGCCCAGGGCCGTGGCCAGTTCCCCGCCGCGCACGGTGATGCCGTCCTCGGCGCCCAGGCAGGGGGCGTCGGAGCGGTCGCAGCGTTCGGCGTGGCGCACCAGCACCACCACCTCGCCCAGGCGCCAGTGCCGGGCCAGGTCGTCCTCGCCCGGCAGCGGCGGGCGCTGCGCCGCGACGCACAGGGCCACGGCCAGCAGGCCGAGCAGCCCGCAGGCCAGGGCCATTACCCGTCCGGATGGACGCCGCCAGGTTTCCGGAATCTGCCTCACTTCGCCACAGGCCTCGCGCTCGATGGTTCGGAACGCACCCGGCACGCTGCCGGATGCTGGCCGCCATCCTGCACGGGCGAAGGTGAAAACTCCGCGAGGCGAATGTGAGGATTTCGTTGAGCGCCAGCCGCCGCTCGGGATGCCGACGACCCGCAGGGCCAGGGCCATCGGCGGGCCCTGGCCGGGCGGGGGTCAGTCGCTGATGCCCTGGATGTCGTTGAAGGTGGACAGCAGGGTGTTCAGCGAGTCCAGGCTGCGGTCCTTGTCCGGGGACTTGGCGTGCAGTTCCCGCACCGCGCCTTCGACCGCCGCGTTGGCGGCCTTCCAGTCCTCCGGGCTCTTGCGCTTGAGCTCGGCGGCGGCGGCGCGCCACTTGGTCTGCAGGGCGTCGACCTTGGCCCGGGCGGTGGCGAAGTCGTCGGCGCCCACCGCGTCGAGCGACTCCTCGGCCAGGCGACCATATTCGCTGAGGTCGCCCAGCGGGCCCTGCTGGTCGTCGGCCTCCATGCCGCTGGGCGGTGCGGCGTCCTCGGCCCAGGCCGGGTTGTGTGCGACCGGAACAACAGCAACCAGCAGCGCCGCCAGCGCTGCCGCCAATACCGTCCGCGAGGAAGAACTCATCGTCTGGCTCCTTAGGCTGGCCAATGTGACTTCGAGGAGTGTAGAGGCTGGACGGTCAAATTTGCAGCCACCGGGCATGGCCTCGGTAAACCGGGAACGCCATCGAGAAAACCCTCATCAAGGAATTTCCCTACAGCACATAACGCTCAGCTCCCACGAGCCGGATCGATAGTCTTCCCGCCGTCATGGCGTTTGCCATGACAGGGTGTCGCAACCCAAAGGTCCTTCAGCACAGCAGCAGCATTCAAAGCAAAGGCGCTACCTGCGCCTAGCGTTTGCCTTGGTCATGGCTGGCCGTGCAGGGCAGGCTTCCGCCTGGCCGGATTCTCCTTGGACCTCCGGTTTGCGACCCCTGCACGGCTCGCCGCCCTCCGTGTCGCAACGGAAGCGGCGGGTTCCATCCGGTCCAAGGAGCGTAAGGAAATGCACCAGTTCCCTTCCAAGCCCGCGCCCCTCCGCGCGAAGAACGCCCGCCCGGGCATTCAATAGCCTTTCAGGATTCGTGAGTTCAAACCCCTTCCGGAAAGCTCGCAGGCCTTCTCCGAAGTGCTTTACATCGACACGCTGGCTCCCTCGACGCAGTTGCTCGACACCGCCCTGCAGCGCCTGCGGGCGCTCGGCGGCGTGCTCGACCTGCTGGAGGAGCACCCCGCCGCCAGTGCCTCGCAGTGGGACCTGGCGCGCTGGAGCGCGACGTTGCGCATGCTCCACGCCGACACCCAGGCACTGCTCGAGGCTGCGCACCAGCGCACCCACGAGGAGCGCCCGGAGTAACCGGCCCCCGCCGCGCCCGCCTCAGCGGCTGGTCTGCAGGCGGCGGCGCGCGGCGTGGCGCTCCAGGGCCAGGTCGATCAGCCGGCTGACCAGTTCGCTGTAGCTCATGCCGGCAGCCTGCCAGAGCTTGGGGTACATGCTGATGCGGGTGAAGCCGGGCAGCGAGTTGAGTTCGTTGACCAGCACCTGGCCATCGCCGGTGAGGAACACGTCGACCCGCGCCAGGCCCGAGCAGCCCAGCACCTGGAAGGCTTCCACGGCGAGCTGGCGGATGCGCTCGCAGGCCGCGGCATCGATGTCCGCCGGCACCACCACCCGGGCGGCATCTTCGTCGATGTACTTGCTGTCGTAGGAATAGAAGCCCCCACGCACCACGATCTCGCCACAGCCGCTGGCGATGGGCTCGTCGTTGCCGAGCACCGCGCACTCGATCTCGCGGCCGTTCACCGCGGCCTCCACCAGCACCTTGTCGTCGAAGGCCAGGGCCTGTTGCACGGCGGCGACGTAGCCGGCCTCGTCCTCGACCTTGCTGACACCCACCGAGGAACCCAGGTTGGCCGGCTTGACGAACAGCGGCAGGCCCAGTTGACGCTGCGCCTCGGCGAAGGGCGTGCGCGCGGCGTTGGCGCGGGTCAGGGTGATGAAGGGGGTGATGGCGATGCCGGCGTCGCGCAGCAGGCGCTTGCTCACGTCCTTGTCCATGCAGATGGCCGAGCCGAGCACGTCGGCGCCGACGAAGGGGATGTCGGCCATGCGCAGCAGGCCCTGCAGGCAGCCATCCTCGCCCTGGGTGCCGTGGACGATGGGGAAGATCACGTCGACGTGGTCGAGCAACTGCCGGCTACCGGTTTCCACCAGCTGCCGCTCGGCCTTGCCGGGCACCACGGCCAGCTCGCGGTTGGAGCGATTGAGCGCGATCAGCGCTGGGTTCTCCTGGTTGAGCAGGTAGTCGGAGGCGTCGTTCAGGTGCCAGCGGCCGTCCTTGTCGATGCCGATCAGCACCGGCTCGAACCGCGAGCGGTCCAGGGCATCGACTATGTTCTTCGCCGACTGCAGCGACACCTCGTGCTCCGCCGAACGCCCACCGAAAATCACCCCGACACGCAACTTGCCCATGACTGCCTCCAGCTTGCTGATGGGCGCTTCTTATCATGGTGGGGGGGATTTTTATAGGAGCGGTGGTCGGGTGAGAGAGCTTGCGGAGGGTGCCTACCGGGTACGTGGGTGCTCGGGCTTGGCTCCGCTCCCTCTCCCTAACCCTCTCCCTGAAGGGAGAGGGGACCGTTTGGAGTGCGTGGGTATTCCTGAGTCAGCCGGCAGCACCGAAGGTTTCCGGCTGGAACCATTCCTCCTCTCGGCACGGACAAGCCCCCTCTCCCTTCAGGGCGGGGCGCGCAGCCGAGGGCTGGGGAGAGGGCGCTCTTGAACACAGCACCTACGCCGCCGGCAAACACCATTCGCGAGCAAACTCGCTTACGAAAAGCTGAAAGCTGAAAGCTGAAAGCTGAAAGCTGAAAGCTGAAAGCTGAAAGCTGAAAGCTGAAAGCTGAAAGCTGAAAGCTGAAAGCCAGAAAGCCAGAAAGCCAGAAAGCCAGAAAGCCAGAAAGCCAGAAAGCCAAAAGCACGGACAGCCGAAAAGCCAGCCCAGCCTCAAACCACCGCCAGGTGCATCTTGCGCCGCGGCGGCGGGAAGGCCGCATCCAGCTTCGCCAGGTCCTCCCCATCCAGCCGCAACTGCAGCGCCGCCGCATTGTCGCGGACATGCACAGCCTCCACCGCCTTGGGAATGGCGATCACCCCCTGCTGGCGAATCAGCCACGCCAGGGCCACCCGCGCCGGAGTGGCGCCGTGGCGTTCGGCCACTTCGCGCAGGCTGGCATCGCGCAGCAGGCGGCCGCCCTGGCCCACCGGGCAGTAGGCCATCAGCGGCATGCGCTGTTCCTGGCACCAGGGCAGCAGGTCCCATTCGATGCCGCGTTCTTCCAGGCTGTATTGCACCTGGTTGGTGGCGCAGTGCAGGGCGCCCAGT
>Ga0182743_1001191_pt1 | contig 26287 bp, 25 predicted proteins | sample eDN3rd30CKraftOP_FD_128522 | JGI IMG/M metagenome (GOLD analysis project Ga0182743, IMG submission 128522) | Enriched Organic Plus compost microbial communities from Emeryville, California, USA - eDNA 3rd pass 30_C Kraft OP (version 2) (version 2) ... | reverse complement strand
CACGATCTCGGGCTCCGACTTCGTCGAGATGTTCGTCGGCGTCGGCGCGAGCCGCGTGCGCGACCTGTTCGAGCAGGCGAAGCAGAACTCGCCGGCGATCGTCTTCATCGACGAGATCGACGCCGTCGGTCGGCACCGCGGCGCGGGCATCGGCGGCGGGAACGACGAGCGCGAGCAGACGCTCAACCAGCTGCTCGTCGAGATGGACGGCTTCGATCCGAAGACGAACGTCATCATCATGGCGGCGACGAACCGACCGGATGTCCTCGACCCGGCCCTCCTGCGGCCGGGGCGCTTCGACCGGCAGATCGGGGTGGACGCGCCCGACCTGCAGGGCCGCAAGCGCATTCTCGAGGTGCACGCGAAGGGCAAGCCGATGGCCGCGGGCGTCGACCTCGAGGTCCTCGCGCGCAAGACCCCAGGGTTCACGGGCGCCGACCTCGCGAACGTCCTCAACGAGGCCGCGCTGCTCACCGCGCGCAGCAACGCGCAGCTCATCGACAACCGCGCGCTCGACGAGGCCGTGGACCGCGTCATGGCGGGCCCGCAGCGGCGCACACGGGTCATGAACGAGAAGGAGAAGCTCATCACGGCGTACCACGAGGGCGGTCACGCGCTCGCCGCCGCCGCGATGCGCCACACCGACCCCGTGACGAAGATCACGATCCTCCCTCGCGGCCGCGCCCTCGGCTACACGATGGTCATGCCGCTCGAGGACAAGTACTCGGTGACGCGCAACGAGCTCCTCGACCAGCTCACGTACGCGATGGGCGGCCGCGTCGCGGAGGAGATCGTGTTCCACGACCCGACGACCGGCGCGGGCAACGACATCGAGAAGGCGACCCGTATCGCCCGGAAGATGGTCACCGAGTACGGCATGAGCGCTCGAATCGGCGCCGTCAAGCTCGGGCAGGCGTCGAGCGAGCCGTTCCTCGGCCGTGACCTCGGGCATCAGCAGGACTACTCGGACGAGCTCGCCGCCGCGATCGACGAGGAGGTGCGCGCGCTCATCGAGCAGGCGCACGACGAGGCGTGGCAGGTCCTCAACGACAATCGCGACATCCTCGACAAGCTCGCGCTGACGCTCCTCGAGAAGGAGACGCTCGACCACGTCCAGATCGCGGAGATCTTCAAGGACGTGCGCAAGCTCCCCGAGCGCCCGCAGTGGCTCTCGAGCCCCGCGCGACCCGTCTCGGACCGGCCGCCCGTCGCATTCCCCCCGAAGGATCGGGTCGCGGCGTCCGTCGAGGCGGAGGAGGAGCCGGAGACTCCCGTGAAGGCGAAGCGGAAGCCGCGACCGCGGCCGGATCTCGGTCCCGCGACCGCCTGACGGGGAGGGACTCATGGCGATCGACGCCACCCGCATCGAGGCGGCCGTGGCAGAGCTCCTCGCGGCGATCGGCGAGGACCCGGCACGACCGGGACTCGTCGACACGCCCCGCCGTGTCGCGACCGCGTATCGCGAGCTCTTCGCGGGCCTCGGCGTCGACCCGGCCGAGGCGCTCGCGGCGCGCGCCGACTTCCCCGACTCGGCGGACCGCGCGGGGGAGGTCGTCGTGCTCCGCGGGATCGAGTTCCGCTCGATGTGCGAGCACCATCTCCTGCCGTTCTTCGGCTCCGCCCACGTCGCCTACCTCCCGGGTGAGCGATTCGCCGGCCTCGGCGCGCTCGCGCGGGCGGTGGAGATCGCCGCGGCACGCCCGCAGCTCCAGGAGCGCCTCACGGAGGACATCGCCGACGCGCTCGTCGACGGCCTCGCGCCGCGCGGCGCCCTCGTCGTCCTCGAGGCCTCGCACGGCTGCGTCTCGGCGCGCGGCCCGCGCCAGGAGGCCGCGCGCACCGTGACGCTCGCGGCGCGAGGCGAACTCGCGGAGCCGGCGCGCCGCGCCGAAGCGCTCCTGCTCTTCGGCGTCGGCGCGGACGAGCCGCGAGCGGAGGGCGCGTCGACGTGACCCGCCCCGAGATCTTCGGCGTCGTCAACGTCACGCCCGACTCGTTCAGCGACGGCGGCGAGCACTTCGAGGCCGACGCCGCGATCGCCCACGGCCTCGCGCTCGTCGCCGACGGCGCCGACTGGATCGACGTCGGCGGCGAGTCGACGCGTCCAGGAGCCCAGCCGGTGGGGCCCGAGGAGGAGCGTCGGCGCATCCTCCCGGTCATCCGCGCGCTCGCGGCGGAGGGAATCGCCGTGAGCGTCGACACGATGCACCCCGGCACCGCGCTCGCCGCGCTCGATGCCGGCGCGCGACTCGTCAACGACGTGTCGGGCGCCGACCCCGACATGCCCGCGGTCGTCGCCGAGACGGGGGCCCGTTACGTCGTCATGCACAACCGCGGCGAGGCGGGAGCGCCGTCCGACTACGCGGACGTCGCCGGCGACGTCCGGGACGAGCTCCTGCGCCGCGTCGACGCGCTCGTCGCGCGCGGCGTCGACGCCGCTCAGCTCATCCTCGATCCCGGCATCGGGTTCTCGAAGGACGCCGCCCAGAACTGGGCGCTCCTGCGCGGGCTCGGCCGCCTCACGACCCTCGGCCACCCGGTCCTCCTCGGGACCTCCCGCAAGCGCTTCATCCGGACGCTCGCCGGCGAGTCGCTCCTCGACCGCGACATCGCGACCGCCGCGACGAGCCTGCTGGCGGCGCAGCACGGCGTGTGGGCGGTCCGAGTCCACGACGTCCGGGCGACGAGACTCGTGCTCGATACGCTGGAGGCGTGGTCAGGGGAATGAGCAGCCTCGACCGACTCACCCTCGCGGGCCTGCGCGCGTTCGCCCATCACGGCGTCTACGACTTCGAGCGCAAGGCCGGCCAGCCGTTCGTCATCGACGTCACCGTCCACCTCGACCTCTCGATCGCCTCGGTCGGCGACGCCCTCGGCGAGACGATCCACTACGGCGAACTCGCGGAGGACATCGTCGGAGCGGTCGAGCGCGACCCCGTCGACCTGATCGAGACGGTCGCGGAGCGCGTCGCGACGCTCGTCCTCGCGCGCCGCGCCGCCCGCGCCGTCGACGTCACCGTCCACAAGCCGGAGGCGCCGATCGACGTCCCGTTCGGCGACGTGAGCGTGACGATCCACCGGACGTGGACGCGGTCGGTCGTCGCGCTCGGCTCGAATCTCGGCGACCGCGAGGCGACCATCCGCCAGGCGCTCGTCGGCCTCGCCGCGCACCCCTCGATCCGCATCGTCGGCGCCTCGCCGCTCGTCGAGACGCCGGCGCTGCGCGTCGAGGGCGTCGACGAGTCGGCGCCGCAGTTCCTCAACGCGGTCGTCGCGATCGACACGACGCTCCCGCCGCGCGCGCTGCTCGTCGTCCTGCGCCGGATCGAGGACGCGCACGGCCGAACGCGCGAGACGCGGTGGGGCGACCGGACCCTGGACCTCGACATCATCACGTACGGCGATCGCCGCGTCGCCGAGCGCGACCTCGTCGTCCCGCACCCGCGCGCCCACGAGCGCGCATTCGTCCTCGCGCCGTGGGCGGCGATGGACGAGGCGGCCGTGCTCCCGGGCCACGGGCGCGTCGTCGACCTCCTCGAGGAGGTGCTCAGCCGCAGCGGCGAGCGCGTCGATCCCTACCCCTCGGAGCCGCTCGCATGACGCGGACGCGACCGCTGCACCTCGTGCTCCTCGCGCTCGGCGGGATCGCGGCGGGGTGGCTCCTCGAGGTGCTCCTCGTGAGCACGGGTCGCGCCGTCGCGGTGCCGCCGTACACCCTCGCGATCACGCTCCTCGCGATCGCCGTGCTCGTCGTCCTCCTCGCGCTGCCCGTCCGGCGCGTCGCCCAGGGGCGGCCGGGCGCGAAGGTCGACCCGTTCTACGCGACGCGCGTCGTCGTCCTCGCGAAGGCCGCGAGCATCACCGCCGCCGCGCTGAGCGGCGCGATGCTCGCGATCCTCGTGTTCCTCGTCACGCGGCCCGTCATCGGCTCGGCGCTGTGGCCCGCGATCCTCGGCGCGGTCGCCTCCGCCGCGCTCCTCGCCGCCGGCGTCATCGCCGAGAACATGTGCCGCCTGCCCCCGCCCCCCGATGACGACGAGCTCGCCGTCGAGACGCCCGGCGAAGGACCAGAGCATTGAGCGGGGAGTGGCGGGGCGTGTCGCCGAAGTACCTCCGCGTCGAGCTCATCGGACTCGCGATCACGGCCGTCATCCTGCTCACCGCCGCGAGCATCCCGGCGATCGCGAGCCGGAACCCGTGGCTGTGGCTCCTCCCGGCAGGTCTCTTCGTCCTCTTCGCGATCATCGCCGCCGTGACGCCGCGCCGCGTGCGCGCGATCGGCTACCGCCTCCGCGACGACGACCTCCTCTTCCGTCGCGGCATCATGTTCCACCGGCTCGTCGCGGTCCCGTACGGGCGCATGCAGCTCGTCGACGTCACGCGAGGCCCGATCGCGCGCGCGTTCGGGCTCGCGGAGCTCAAGTTCGTCACGGCGGCGGCGGCGACGGGCGTCACGATCCCGGGGCTCCCCGAGGCCGAGGCGGAGTCGCTGCGCGACGAGCTCGTCGCGCTCGCCGAATCCCGCAGGGCGGGGTTGTGACGACGCCCGAGCCGACGGGCCTCGCCGACGGCGACTGGCACCGGCTGCATCCGGCGACGCCGCTCTTCCGCGGCGGGATCGTCTTCGTCGCGATCGTCGGGTGGATCCTCGTGAACCTCCGCGACGTGTTCTTCGAGTCGCTCTTCGACGAGGTCGTCCCCGGCGATGGGCCGCGCGAGCCGAACCCCGCCCGCGACTGGATCCTCGCGAACGTCCCGATCGCGATGGGCGTCCTCCTCGTCGTCCTCCTCGTCGTCGTCGCGTTCGCGTGGCTCAGCTGGCGGATGCACGAGTTCCGGGTGACGGACGAGCTCGTCGAGGTCCGATCGGGCGTCATCTGGCGGCGGCATCGCCGCGGCCGGCTCGACCGCATTCAAGGCGTGAACATCGTCCGGCCGATCGTGCCGCGCATCTTCGGCGCGGCGCGGCTCGAGATCAGCGTCGCGGGGGAGGACGCGAACATCCGGCTCGCCTACCTCGCGGGGTGGATCGCCGACGCGCTCCGCGCGGACATCCTCCGGCGGGCCACCGAGGCGCGTTCCGCGCGCATCGCGCTCGCCGTCGAGGAGCGGCTCGGATCGCCACCCTCCCCGCTCCTCGCCGAGCGGCCGGCGGCCGCCGGGCCGGGCTTCCTCGAGCAGCGCGCGGCCGAGTTCCTGCGTCCCGAGCTCGATCAGCCGCTCGCCGCCCCCGACTCGCTCGTCCGGATGGACGTCGGCCGTCTCGTCGCGTCGACGGCGCTCAGCCTCGGGATCCCGACGATCCTCGTCGCCGCGGCGATCTGGGTGGGCGTCGCGACGACGCGCGAGTTCGCGATCCTCTTCGTGCTCGTCCCCTCGGTCATCGCGCTCGCGACGTACGCGGTGCGCCGCGTGACGCGCTCCCTGCGCTATTCGATCGCGGCGACCCCGGATGGCATCCGGGTCGGATTCGGGCTCCTCTCGACGACGAACGAGACGCTCCCGCCCGGCCGCATCCACGCCGTGCAGGTCTCGCAGCCGCTCGTGTGGCGGCCGTTCGGCTGGTGGACGGTGCGGCTCAACCGCGCCGCGAACTCCTCCCGCGACGGTGCCGCGGGTCAGGCGAACACGACGATCCTCCCGGTCGGCGACCTCGCCGACGTCGAGAAGGTCCTCGGCCTGGTCCTGCCCGACGACGCCGCACTCGTGCGGGAGGCGCTCGTCGGGCGGGGCGGGGACGGCTTCACCGTCTCGCCGCCGCGTGCCCGCCCCTACCGGTGGTTCTCGCGACGTCGGAACGGCTTCCGTCTGGCGTCCGAGTCGGTCGTGCTCCGGAAGGGCGCGATCTGGCGCGAGGCGATCTTCGTCCCGCTCGCGCGCGTGCAGTCCGTCGCGATCGTCCGAGGACCGCTCGCGCGCGCCGCGAGGCTCGCGCGCGTCGAGGTGCACACGGTCGCGGGCGTCATCACGCCGTCGATCGGCGCGATCGACGAGCACGACGCCCGCTCGCTCTTCTCGAGCGCCGAGTCCCGGGTCATCGAGGCGATGGCGGCATGAGCGGACCCGCCGGCCGGCTCGACCTCGGCCTCATCGGCGCCGGGCGCGTCGGGCCCGTCCTCGCCGCGGGGCTCGCGGGCGCGGGGCACCGGGTCGCGGGCGCCGCGACGACCTCCCCGGAGGGCCGCGACCGTGTCCAGGCGCTCCTCGGCGACGTGCCGATCCTCCCGATCCCCGACGTCCTCGCCGCGGCCGACCTCGTCCTCCTCGCGATCCCCGCCGCGGAACTCGCGCCGCTCGTCGCGGGACTCGCCGCCGCAGGGCACTGGCGTCCCGGTCAGCTCGTCGCGCACACCGCGCCGGAGCACGGCACCGCGGTCCTCGCACCCGCGTTCGAGCGGGGCGCGATCCCGCTCGCGATCCACCCGGCGATCGTCTTCACGGGGACGTCGATGGATCTCACACGCCTCCGCGAGGCCGCGTGCGCCGTGACGGCGCCAGCCCCCGTGCTCCCGATCGCGCAAGCGCTCGTCGTCGAGCTCGGCGCCGAGCCGATCGTCGTCGCCGAGCAGGATCGAGCGCAGTACGCCGAGGCGATCGCGACGGCGACCGCGTTCTCCGCGTCGATCGTCCGCCAGAGCGTCGACCTGCTCCGCGGGATCGGCGTCGACGCGCCGACCGCTGTCGTCGCGCCGCTCGTGCGCTCGAGTGTCGACGAGGCGCTCATGCACCCCGCGGCAGGGAATGATTGGGAATGATGCCCGCACGAACGCGCCCACAGCTCCTCGAGACGATCGAGAGCGTCCGCTCCGCGACCGCCGCCGCCCGCGACGCGGGCCGCCCGGTCGCGCTCGTGCCGACGATGGGCGCGCTCCACGACGGCCACCTCGCGCACGTCGAGCGGACGCGCGAGCTCGACGCGTTCACGATCGTCTCGATCTTCGTCAACCCGTTGCAGTTCGGGGCGGGCGAGGACTTCGACCGCTACCCGCGCACGCTCGACGCCGACCTCGACGCGCTCGCGGTCGCCGGCGCGGACGCCGTCTTCGCCCCCGCGGTCGGCGAGATGTACCCGGATGGCGGCGCTCGCGTGACCGTGAGCGCCGGCCCCGTCGGCACGACATTCGAGGGCCGGGCCCGACCGGGCCACTTCGACGGCGCCCTCACGGTCGTCGCGAAGCTCTTCAACATCGTCCGGCCGGACCTCGCGACGTTCGGCCGGAAGGACGCCCAGCAGCTCTTCCTCGTCGAGCGCATGGTCCGCGACCTCGACATGCCGGTCCGCATCGAGCCGATCGAGACGGTGCGCGAACCCGACGGGCTCGCACGATCGAGCCGCAACCGCTACCTCTCGCCCGCGGATCGCCGCGCGGCCCTCGTCCTCCCGCGCGCCCTCGAGGCCGCGCAGTCCTCCGCCGATCGCGGCATCGACGCCGTCCTCGCGGCCGCCCAGAGCGTCTTCTCGGGCGAGGAGCACGTCGACGTCGACTATTTCGCCGTCGTCGACCCGGCGACCTTCACACCCGTCCCGGACGAATTCCGAGGGCATGCGCTCGCGATCGTCGCCGCGCGCGTGGGCGCGACCCGACTCATCGACAACGCGAGCATCCGCCTCGCCTGACGCCCTCCGCGCCGACCGTGCGCATTCCGTCGTCCCCGGCGGCGCAACGGAGCGGAATGCGTACGGTCGCGGCGGCGCGGACGCCAGGACGAGCCTCGATAGGCTTGGTGCCCGTGACCGACGAGACCGCCCCAGAGGACGAGGCCCCGGAGACCGCCGACGTCTCCGAGCAGATGGGCGTGCGTCTCGCCAAGCGCGAGCGGCTCATCGCCGAGCACGGGGACGCCTACCCGGTCGCGGTCCCGATCACGACGACGATCGCCGCCGTCCGCGCGGCGCACCCCGACCTCGCCCCCGACACCGCGACCGGCGACGTCGTCGGGCTCGCCGGTCGCGTCGTGTTCCTCCGCGACACCGGCCGCCTCACGTTCGCGACGCTCCAGGCGGGGGACGGGCAGCGCATTCAGGCGATGCTCTCCGCCGCGAAGGTCGGCGCCGACTCGCTCGACGAGTTCAAGGCCCTCGTCGACCTCGGCGACCACCTGTTCGTGCGCGGCGAGGTCGTCTCGAGCCGACGCGGCGAACTCTCGATCATGGTCGAGGAGTGGCGGGTCGCCGCGAAGGCCGTCCGGCCGCTCCCGAACATCTACAAGGAGCTCTCCGAGGAGTCGCGCGTGCGCTCCCGGTTCCTCGACCTCATCGTCCGCGATCGCGCTCGCGAGACCGTGCGCGCCCGCGCGGCCGTCAACGCGAGCCTGCGCCGCACCTTCGCCGACAACGGCTACATCGAGGTCGAGACGCCGATGCTCCAGGTCATGCACGGCGGCGCCTCCGCCCGCCCGTTCGTGACGCACTCGAACGCGTTCGACACCGAGCTCTACCTCCGGATCGCCCCGGAGCTCTACCTCAAGCGCGCGGTCGTCGGCGGGCTCGAGCGCGTCTTCGAGATCAACCGCAACTTCCGCAACGAGGGCGCCGACTCGACGCACAGCCCCGAATTCGTCATGGTCGAGGCGTACGAGGCCTACGCCGACTACCACCGGATGGCCGACCTCACGCAAGAGCTCGTCCAGAATGCGGCGCTCGCCGTCGCGGGGAGCCTCGAGGTCGAGCTCGTCGACGGGAGCGTCTACGACCTCGGCGGCGATTGGGACCGCATCCGCATGTACGAGTCGCTCGCCGACGCCTCCGGGCGGGACGTCTCGCCCGAGACGCCGTTCGAGGAGCTCGAGGCGTGGGCGGCCGAGCTCGGCATCGAGGTGCCGCACCCGATCCACGGCAAGTACGTCGAGGAGCTGTGGGAGCACTACGTCAAGCGCGAGCTCACCCGCCCGACGTTCGTCATGGACTTCCCGGTCGACACGTCGCCGCTCGTGCGCGACCACCGCTCGATCCCCGGCGTCGTCGAGAAGTGGGACCTGTACACACGCGGCTTCGAGCTCGCGACGGGCTACTCCGAGCTCGTCGACCCCGTCGTCCAGCGGGAGCGCTTCATCGAGCAGGCGCGGCTCGCCGGCCGCGGCGACCTCGAGGCGATGCAGCTCGACGAGGAGTTCCTCCGCGCGCTCGAGCACGGCATGCCGCCGACGGGCGGCATCGGCATCGGGCTCGACCGGCTTCTCATGGCGATCACGGGGCTCGGCATCCGGGAGACGATCCTCTTCCCCCTCGTGAAGTAGGCCGCATGGATCGCCGCACGTCGCGCATCGTCATGACGGTCGTCCTCGTCGGCCTCGTCGTCCTCATCGGTCTCCTCTTCATGTGGCCGAAGTAGACTGCCGGCATGCCGCAGGAGTTCTGGGCGAACGCGATCTTCTCCCTCGTGCCGACCGTCGCGCTCGGTCTCGTGTTCTGGCTCATCCTCCGCTCCGTCATCCGCGCGGACCGGTCGGAGCGGGCCGTCCAGGCCCGCATCGAGGCCGAGGAGCGCGCGAAGGCGGGCCTGCCCCCGGTCGCCTGAACCCCAGATCCCTGGGATGGCCGTGCCCGCGGCACGACGGCATGATCGACGCGTGACCGACGACTACCGCGCGATCAACCGGGCGTACTGGGACGACCGCGCCCCGGCGCACGCCGCCTCGACCGACTACGCCGTCGACCGGCTCCGGAACGACCCGAGCGCCGTGAGCGACGTCGTCGCGTTCGACGCGCCGAGGCTCGGCGACATTCGCGGCCTCACCGGCCTGCACCTCCAGTGCCACATCGGCACCGACACGCTGAGCCTCCACCGGCTCGGCGCGCGGATGACGGGCCTCGACCTCTCCCCGGCCTCGCTCGAGCAGGCCCGCCGGCTCGCCGCGGAGTGCGGCGCCGACATCGAGTACGTCGAGTCCGACACGTATGCGGCCGTCGACGCGCTCGGCGCGGGCCGGCTCGACCTCGTCTACTCGAGCATCGGGACGCTCATCTGGCTCCCCGACATCGACCGCTGGGCGCGCGTCGTCGCCGACCTGCTCGCTCCCGGCGGGCGGCTCTTCATCCGCGACACGCACCCCATGACGAACGTCTTCGAGGTCGTCGACGGCATCCCGAGGCTCGCCTACCCGTACTTCCAGCAGACCGAGCCGATCCGATTCGACGGCGCGGAGACCTACGTCGAGACCGACGCCCCGCTCGCCGACCTCCCGACGCTCGAATGGACGCACGGCGTCGGCGAGATCCTCACCGCCGTCTCGCGCGCCGGACTCGCGCTCACCGCGTTCGACGAGCACGACTCCGTCCCGTACGAGGCGCTCGACGGACTCATGGCGCCGCACCCCGACCACCCGGGCGAGCTGCGTCTCCGGGAGCACCCGGAGCGGCTCGCGGCGAGCTTCACGCTCCAAGCCGTCAAGCCCGTCTAGGGCTCTGCGCCGAGGGCGAACACCGGCATGCGTCCCGCGGCCCCGGCGTTAGCCTCGATTGCACGGCGCCACCCAGGGGCCGTAAGGAGCTGCAATCTGATGTTCGAGCGATTCACCGACCGAGCCCGACGAGTGGTCGTCCTCGCCCAGGAAGAGGCGAAGACGCTCAATCACAACTACATCGGGACCGAGCACATCCTGCTCGGCCTCATCCACGAGGGTGAGGGGGTCGCCGCGAAGGCGCTCGAGTCGCTCGGCATCTCGCTCGACGCCGTGCGGGAGCAGGTGCAGGACATCATCGGCCTCGGGCAGCAGCAGCCGACGGGGCACATCCCGTTCACGCCGCGCGCGAAGAAGGTCCTCGAGCTCAGCCTCCGCGAGGCGCTCCAGCTCGGACACAACTACATCGGGACCGAGCACATCCTCCTCGGCCTCATCCGCGAGGGCGAAGGCGTCGCCGCGCAGGTGCTCATCAAGCTCGGCGCCGACCTCAACAAGGTCCGCCAGCAGGTCATCCAGCTGCTCTCCGGCTACCAGGGCAAGGAGGCCGTCGCGGTCGGCGGCAACCAGGAGGCCGCGGCCGACAAGGGCAGCCAGGTGCTCGACCAGTTCGGCCGGAACCTCACCCAGGCCGCGCGCGAGGGCAAGCTCGACCCCGTCATCGGGCGCGAGAAGGAGATGGAGCGGGTCATGCAGATCCTCTCCCGCCGCTCGAAGAACAACCCGGTCCTGATCGGCGAGCCCGGCGTCGGCAAGACGGCCGTCGTCGAGGGCCTCGCGCAGGCGATCGTCAAGGGCGAGGTCCCGGAGACGCTCAAGGACAAGCAGCTCTACTCGCTCGACCTCGGCTCGCTCATCGCCGGAAGCCGCTACCGCGGTGACTTCGAGGAGCGCCTCAAGAAGGTCACGAAGGAGATCCGCACACGCGGCGACATCATCGTCTTCATCGACGAGATCCACACGCTCGTCGGTGCGGGCGCGGCGGAGGGCGCGATCGACGCGGCGAGCATTCTCAAGCCGCTCCTCGCCCGCGGCGAGCTCCAGACGATCGGCGCGACGACGCTCGACGAGTACCGCAAGCACTTCGAGAAGGATGCCGCGCTCGAGCGGCGGTTCCAGCCCGTGCAGGTGCAGGAGCCGTCGATCCCGCACGCCATCAACATCCTGAAGGGGCTGCGCGACAAGTACGAGGCGTTCCACAAGGTCTCGATCACCGACGGCGCGATCGTCGCCGCCGCGAACCTCGCCGACCGCTACGTCCAGGACCGGTTCCTCCCGGACAAGGCGATCGATCTCATCGACGAGGCGGGCGCGCGTCTGCGACTGAGCATCCTCTCGGCGCCGCCGGAGCTCCGCGAGTTCGACGAGCGGATCGCCGCCGTCCGGACGCAGAAGGAAGCCGCGATCGAGGACCAGGACTTCGAGAAGGCCGCGAGCTTGCGCGATGAGGAGAAGAAGCTCCTCGGCGAGCGACTGCGCCTCGAGAAGCAGTGGAAGTCCGGCGAGATGGGCTCGACCGGGACGGTCGACGAGGGCGTCATCGCCGAGGTGCTCGCCGCGGCGACCGGCATCCCCGTGTTCAAGCTCACGGAGGAGGAGTCCGCGCGACTCATCTTCATGGAGAAGGCCCTCCACGAGCGCGTCATCGGCCAGGAGGAGGCGATCTCCGTCCTGTCGAAGACGATCCGACGCACCCGCGCGGGCCTCAAGGACCCGAAGCGCCCCTCGGGCTCGTTCATCTTCGCCGGCCCGACGGGCGTCGGGAAGACGGAGCTCGCGAAGGCGCTCGCGGAGTTCCTCTTCGACGACGAGGGCGCGCTCATCTCGCTCGACATGAGCGAGTACGGCGAGAAGCACACCGTCTCCCGGCTGTTCGGCGCCCCTCCCGGCTTCGTCGGCTTCGAGGAGGGCGGCCAGCTCACCGAGAAGGTGCGGCGCAAGCCGTTCTCGGTCGTGCTCTTCGACGAGATCGAGAAGGCGCACCCGGACATCTTCAACTCGCTCCTCCAGATCCTCGAGGAGGGTCGACTGACGGACGGCCAGGGTCGCGTCGTCGACTTCAAGAACACCGTCATCATCATGACGACGAACCTCGGGACGAAGGACATCACGAACGGCCCGATCGGCTTCCAGATCGAGGGCGACACGCAGAGCGACTACGAGCGCATGCGCGGGAAGGTCAAGGAGGAGCTCAAGAAGAACTTCAAGCCGGAGTTCCTCAACCGCGTCGACGAGGTCATCGTCTTCCCGCACCTCTCGCAGGAGGAGCTGCTCCAGATCGTCGACCTGTTCATCAAGCGCCTCCGCGAGCGCCTCATGGACCGCGACATGACGATCGAGCTGACGCGCGCCGCGAAGGAGCGCCTCCTCGAGCTCGGCTGGGACCCGTCGCTCGGTGCGCGACCGCTGCGCCGCGCGGTCCAGCACGAGATCGAGGACGTCCTCTCCGAGCGCATCCTGCACGGCGAGCTCAACGCGGGCGACCACGTCCACGTCGACTTCGTCGACGGGGAGTTCCGGTTCACGACGGGCCCGAAGGGCGGTAGCGCGCCCGAGCAGGAGGCCGTCCCCGTCGCCTCCTGACCAGGACGATCGACGAATGCCGGAGGACTCCTCGAGGATCCTCCGGCATTCGGCGTCGCGCCGCGGTTCGGCCGCGCCGGCGACGAGTAGCGTTGTCGCGATGACCGGTTTCACGGTGCGACGCGCGCGCACGGGCGACGTGCCCGAGATGCGCGCGATCATGCAGCCGCTCGTCGAGCGCCGGATCCTCCTCGGCAAGGAGCTCGTGACGCTCTACGAGGCGATCCCCGAGTTCCGCGTCGCGACCGACGACGAGGGCGCGGTCGTCGGCTTCGGCGCGCTCCACGTCATGTGGGCGGACCTCGGCGAGGTCCGCACGCTCGCGGTCCGGGACGACTGGCGCGGGCGCGGCGTCGGGCACGCGCTCCTCGCGGCGCTCGAGGCCGACGCGCGCGAATTCGGGCTCTCGAGGCTCTTCTGCCTGACGTTCGAGGTCGAGTTCTTCGCGCGGCACGGCTTCGAGGACATGGGCGCCGCGACGGTCGCGCCCGAGGTGTACGCCGAGCTCGTGCGCTCGAGCGATGAGGGCATCGCGGAGTTCCTCGACCTCGCTCGCGTCAAGCCCAACACGCTTGGCAACACGCGCATGATCAAGCACCTGGAATGACGCCGATCCCACCGCGTGCCGTCGCGGCCTCGGGCGACGCGCTCGGTACCCTGACGCCATGTCGGAGCCGATGAGTCCGCGCCGGCCGTTGCCGAAGGCCGTGTACTGGCGTCGTCGCGCGCTCGTGCTCATCGTCGCGGTCGCGATCGTGTCGATCATCGCGATCGTCGCGTGGCCGCGTGGCGGGTCCGATGCCGCGAGCGGCGGGACCCCGCCGGGGACGGGCGAGACGCCCGCGTCGACGACGACCCCGGGCGCGCTCGCCGAGTGCGACCCGGCGAAGCTCAAGCTCACGGCCGAGACCGACGCGGCCGAGTACGCGAGCGGGGTCCTCCCGCGCCTCTGGTTCACGATCACCTCGAACGCGACGGAGCAGTGCACGATCGATGCCGGCACCGACGTGCAGGTGTTCACGATCTCGAGCCCGAGCGGTGAGGGCGACGAGGTGTACTGGCGCTCGACCGACTGCCAGACCGCCCCGACCCCGCACAAGCAGATCCTCAAGCCCGGCGTCCCCGTCGCGACCGAGCCGATCACGTGGGACCGCACGCGCTCGTCGCCCGAGACGTGCGACGCGACCGACGAACCGCAGGTCGGCGGCGGCGGCGCGAGCTTCGACCTCGTCGTCCAGCTCGGCGACCTCGCGTCCGAGAAGAAGCGCTTCTACCTGTACTGATCCGCACTCGCCGCTCCATCGAGCGCGCTCGGTGATACTTGGGGCATGGACTCGTCCCATCCGGCCGAATCGCTCGTCGTCCTCAACCGCCCCTCGGCCGCCGCGCCGCCGCACGTCCCCGGCGCACCCGCATTCCGGGTCGTCGAACCGCGGTCGGCCGTGCTGAGCGCGCTCGACGTCGGCGCGAGCCGAGGCGACGGCGTCTTCGAGACGATCAGCGTCGGCCACGGCATGCCGCAGTCGCTCGAGCACCATCTGCGGCGCTTCGAGCGCTCGGCCGCGGCCCTCGATCTGCCCGCTCCCGACCTCGACGCGTGGCGCTCCGCGATCGGCGCCGCGGTCGGCGCGCTCCCGCCCGCGGCGGAGGCGTTCGCGAAGGCGGTCCTCACGCGCGGCGTCGAGGGGGACCCGGACGCTCGGCCGACGGGCTGGGTGTACGCGACGCACTCGCCCGACTACTCGCGCGTGCGCGCGGAGGGCATCCGCGTCGTGCTGCTGGACCGCGGGCTCCGCCACGACGTCGAGCAGACGTCGCCGTGGCTCCTCGCCGGCGCGAAGACGCTCAGCTACGCGATCAATCGCGCCGCGCAGCGCGAGGCCGCCCGCCGCGGCGCCGACGACGTCATCTTCGTCTCGAGCGACGGCTACATCCTCGAAGGGCCGACGTCGAGCGTCATCGCGCGCACCGGCGACGTCCTGTGGACACCGGGAACGGGCCTCGGGATTCTCGACGGCACGACGCAGGCGACGCTCTTCCGCTTCGCCGAGTCGCTCGGCATCGAGACCGGGTATCGACTCGCTCGGCCGGAGGACCTCGAGGGCGCCGATGCGATCTGGCTCGTCTCGAGCGTCCGGCACGCGGCCCCGGTGCGCGAGGTCGACGGGCGGCCGGTCGCCGTCGACGCCGGGTTCACGGGCGCGATGAACGAGTATCTCGCGAGCCTCACCGAGTAGCTCGCCGCCCGCCCGCGGCGTGCGGCCGCCCGCCGTCGAGGCTAGGGGCGCGAGTGGACAGGCGCTACAGTAAGCGCCGTGGAGGGAGACGACATCGCCGCGCCGGCGGGCTGGTATCCCGACCCGCTCGGGCTCCCGCAGCTGCGCTGGTGGGATTCGCAGGCCTGGACGGAGTTCACGTCCGAGGCGCAAGCGCCCGTCATGGTGCAGCCCGCGCCGGCGCACGTCGATGCGATGGCGGGCGCCGGCATCGCGCAGGTCCCGGCCGACGCGACCGCTCCTGGCGCCGATGCCGCGACCGCGGCGCCCGAGCCGACGATCCTCGACGCGACGGCGGCCGCGAGCGTCGCCGCCGCCGCGGCCGCGATGGCGGCCGCGCTCTCCGCTCCTGCGCCCGACGCGGCGACCGTCTCGGCGCAACCCGCTCCGGCCGGCGGCGAGACTCCGGCGGCCCCCGCCGCCCCCGACGGCGTCCGGTTCATGTCGCGCCGCGAGCGTCGCGAGTACGAACGGCGCCACGGGCTCGACACCGGCGCCCTCGGAGCGCAGCCGACCGCGCCCGTCGACGCGCTCGCGGCACCGGTCGTCGACGCCGCGCCGCGCGCGTACATCCCGCAGCCGGTCATGCCGGAGCCCCCGCCCGATCGACCCGGATCGCCGACGCCCAGGCTCGATGTCGCCGAGCCGCCCCACGCCGCCGAGCCGCCCATCCCGGAGCCGCTCCTGCCCGAGCCGCTGCCCGAGCGCCCGGCGGCACAGGATGTCGGCGCGAGCGCCCCGCACGCGACGTTCGCCGATCTCGTCCGCGAGCCGCTCCCGGCCGTCGAGGCGGACGGCGATGACGAGCGTCCGCCCGCGGCGCCGTCGCTCGCGCAAGGCCCGCGCGAGCTCGAGTCGGGCCTCGCCGGCATCCTCGCGGACGCCGTCATCGCTCGACCCGAGCCGGCGGCGCCGAGCGACGCGTTCCTCGTCGACGCGGTCGAACTCGAGGACGCCCCCGCACCCGCGCGCACGATCCTCGGGAAGCGCACCTACACGGTCTCGTCGTGGCTCGTCGCGATCTCGCTCGGGATCCAGGCCGCCCTCGCGTGGGCGACGGTCTACGTCCTCGGCGAGGGCCACAACCTCCCGGTCATCGGCGTCATCTGGATCGGCGGCCTGGTCCTCGCCGTCGGCGTCGCCGCCTACGACCGGCTCCTGCTCAAATCGAACGGCCACGCGAAGCCCGCGAGCGCCGCTTGGGCGCTCCTCACACCCCTCGCCTACCTCATCGCCCGCTACCGCGCGACGAAGCGGGAGACCGGTCGAGGCGCCGGCCTGTTCCTCGGCTGGGGCGCGAGTGCCGCCGCGACGGCGGCCGCCGTGTTCGCGTTCCCGGGACTCGCGATCTCCGCATTCCCCGCGGCGTTCACGCTCGACGCGGAAGCCTCCGTCGCGTCCGCCGCCCGCGCCCTCGGCGCCGAGCTCGAGGTCGCATGCCCCGCGAACGCCGTCCCGCTCGACGAGGCGCAGACGTTCACGTGCGTCGGCAGCAGGGCGAGCGACGGGACCGAGGACTCGATCCTCGTCGGGCTCGAGCGCCGGAACGGGTGGGTGAGCTGGATCGTCCAGGACTGGGGCGCCTGGGTCCTGACGGACTGAGCGCTCGGCTTCAGAACCCGGGCGACTCGTCCGCCTTCGCCGACGCCGCGCGGAGGGCCTCGGCGATGCTCTCGAACCGGTCGTCGATGAGCGTCGTGAAGCCGAGTCGCGCGGCCTCGGCGGCCCGGCGCTTCGCGGCGCTCGCCGGTCGGATCTCGCCGGCGAGACTGATCTCGCCGACCGCGGCGAGCTGCGGCGGGAGCGCGAGGTCGCGCGCGGCGCTCGCGACGGCGAGCGCGATCGCGAGGTCGGCGCCCGGCTCCGTCACGCGAATGCCGCCGACCGTCGAGACGTAGACGTCCGCGCTCCCGAGCGGAATGCGCCCGCGCTTCTCGAGCACGGCGAGGAGCATCGCGACGCGCCCCGAGTCCACGCCGTTGACGATCCGCCGGGGATTCGGCGCCTGCGTCGGCACGATGAGCGCCTGCACCTCGACGGGGATCGCGCGCCGACCCTCGATCGCGATCGTCACGCACGTCCCGCTCACCGGCCCGCGCGAGCGCGACATGAACAGGCCGCTCGGGTCGGGCACCTCGCTGATGCCGTCGCCCGTCATCTCGAAGCAGCCGACCTCGTCGACCGGCCCGAAGCGGTTCTTCTGCGCGCGGACGAAGCGCAGCGCCGTCTGGCGGTCGCCGTCGAAGCCGAGCACGACGTCGACGAGGTGCTCGAGCAGGCGCGGGCCGGCGATCTGCCCGTCCTTCGTGACGTGACCGACGAGGAGGATCGGGACACCGCGCTCCTTCGCGATGCGCGTCATCGTCGCCGCGACCTCGCGCACCTGGCTCGGCCCGCCCGCGATGCCGTCCACGAGCGAGGAGGAGACGGTCTGGACGGAGTCGAGGATGACGAGGGCGGGGCGGACCTCGTCGAGCTGGCCGAGAATCGCCGCGAGGTCCGTCTCGGCGGCGAGGTGCAGCTCGTCGTGGAGGGCGCCCGTGCGCTCGGCGCGCAGCCGCACCTGCCCGGCCGACTCCTCCGCGGTCACGTACAGGACGCGACGCCCGGACCCGGCGGCGCGGCTCGCGACCTCGAGGAGGAGCGTCGACTTGCCGACGCCCGGCTCGCCCGAGAGGAGGATCGCCGCTCCCGGGACGATCCCGCCGCCGAGCACCCTGTCGAATTCGCCGATGCCGGTCGGCCAGTGCTCGACGGCCGCCGTATCGATGCTCGTGATGGGCCGCGCGACGCGCTCCGCGCTCGGCGGGATCGCGGCGGGCGCCCGCCCGCCCGCCGGGGCGTTCGCCTCGAGCACGGAGCCCCACGACTGGCACTCGCCGCAGCGGCCGACCCACTTGACGGTCGTCCACCCGCATTCGGTGCACCGGAACGCGGTGCTCGACTTCGCCATGCCCCCACCCTAGGGAGCGCCGCCGACATCATGCCCCCACGCGAACGCGGTGCGGGCATTCCCGCCGACACGCCGTGCCGGGACCGGGAATGCCCGCACCTCGATGCGGACGAAGCGGCGGCTACGCCTCGCTCATGACGGGCGCCGAGGCCGCCTGCCCGCGGGCCGCCAGGGCCGCGGCGCGAGCCGCGTCCTTCTCGGCCTGGATGCGCTGACCCTCGGCGATGAACTCCTCCGAGACCGGGACGGACTCGACCCGCGAGCGGCCGTGGTACTTCTCGATGTACGCGTCGAGCTCCGGGCCCGAGGTCCACGACGTGATGAGGCAGTAGCGGGCGCTCGGCCCCGGGTGGTACGCGGCGTGCCAGAGGCGCTGGGTGTCGATCACGAGCTGCGAGCCCGCGGGGAGGGCGATGCGCGTCTCCGTCGAGGGGTCGGTGCGGTTCTCCCGGAGGACGAAGAACGAGTCCTTGTCGTCGGAGAGGTTGAAGAACGCGCGGACGACCCAGCCGGTCCCATCGGGGTTGAGGCGGTTGTTGTCGTCCTGGTGGAGGTTGTAGAGCGTCTCGCCGTACGGCGTCGGCTGGAGCTCGATGACGCGGCAGCGGCCGACGTTCGCCCCCGGCTCCTGCGCCCGGCGCACGAGGTTCGGCGCCTTCTCGACCTGCGAGGGGATCCAGATGCCGTCCTTGTCGGTCCGCGGGTTGTCGCCCGTCCAGAAGCCGCCGCACTCGACCGTGCCGGTCTTCGAGGCGAGCGGGGCGAACCGCGTGTCACCGCTGGACTTCCAGTCGACGTATTCGAGATCGAGCCACTCCTGAGGGTCGGCGGCCTGGTCGTACGGGTCGAGTACGACGTAGCCGGTCTCCTCGAGCGCGGCGCTCTTGATGTATCCCACAGGGATCTCCTTTGTGTTCGTGGGCCTGTACCGTTTTTCCAGGCCGAACTAAGGGTCACCTTACCAGCGCGTCGTGACCTCTCCGTGACCTTCTGCCGTCCGGCGGGCGCATTCGGAGCCGCTCCCGAGGCGCGACCCCCGGGAGGGCGGGGACGCGGTTGAGCAGCACCCGCGCGGCCCCGGTACAATTGACGGCGGTGACGTGTCCGAGCGGCCGAAGGTGCAACTCTCGAAAAGTTGTGTGGGTTCACGCCCACCGTGGGTTCAAATCCCACCGTCACCGCCAGTGTGAAGGCCCCGGTCCTGCTCCCGCAGCCGGGGCCTTCGGCATTCCGGGGGAGCGCGGACTCGGAGCGTTCGCTCTGTACGATGAGCGGCGCGTTCTGCCCGGACGGGTCCGACGAAGGAGGGCGATGGCAGCCACGACGAACGTCGCCGCGACAGGCGTCAGCACGGTCGACTGGCTCGCGTCGGTCGGCGCGATCGCCGTGCCCGTGTACCAGCGGCAGTACCGGTGGGAGATCGACGAGTGCGAGCAGCTGCTCGACGACATCCGCGCGGCCGCGAGCGCCGGGGGCGGCCGCAGTCATTTCATCGGCTCGATCCTGTCGGCGAGCGGCTCGAGCGGCCCGGGCGCGGAGCTCGTCCTCATCGACGGACAGCAGCGCACGACGACGCTCATGCTCCTCGTCGCCGCGCTCCGCCACACCGTCGCCGACCGCGACCCCGAGCTCGCGCGCGAACTCGAGCGAATGCTCATCCGGGGCGGCGAGCCCAGGCGGACGAAGCTCCGGCCGCACCGCGCATGGGCGGGAGTCTTCGAGCGCGTCGTGCTCGGGCACCCGCTCGACGCCGACGCGGATTCCCGGTTCGGCGCGAACTACACGTACTTCCGGAGCCAGATCGGGGTGGAGGACGCGACGCTCATCTGGCGCGGCCTCCAGCGACTCGAGCACGTCGCGATCACGCTCGGCCCGCGCGCGAATGCGCAGCAGATCTTCGAGAGTCTCAACTCGACGGGCGCGCCGCTGCGCGACCACGAGCTCATCCACAACTACGTGCTCATGGGCCTCTCGCACGACGAGCAGCTCGAGATCGAGGACGAGTACTGGCTCCCGATCGAGCGCGCGACGGGCGCGCACATCGACGCGTTCTTCCGCCACTATCTCGTCCTCACGACGGGACGCGAGGGCGCGGCGCCCGGCGAGCGCGGCGCGATCTACGACGCGTTCCGGCAGCGCTTCCCGAGGCTCGACGTCGAGTCGCTGCGCGCGCACGCGAGCGAGTGGCGAGAGTACGCCGAGCTCTACCGCGGCATCCTCGAGCCCGCGGAGGTCGCGGACCGCGCGATCGGGCGGCACCTCGAGCGCATCGCGGCGTTCGGCCGAGGCTTCTCGCCGCTCGTCCTGCTCGCGCTCCGCGACCACCGCCGCGGCGCGATCGACGACGGGCGGCTCGCCGAGACGCTCGAGCTCGTCCAGTCGCTCCTCGTCCGCCGCACGGTCGTCGGCGTGAGCAGCGTCCGCCTCGTCGCGCGACTGTGCCGCGCCTGGCGGGACGGGCATGACACGCTCTTGCGCGCATTCGCCCGCGTGATGCCGTCCGACCAGCGCGTCGAGCTCGCGCTGCGCTACCGGCCGCTGCCGCACGCGCGCGACCTGCTCGCGCGCCTCGCCGGCATCGGCGACGCCTCCGGGCTCGACGTCGAGCACGTCTTCCCGCTCGCGCCGACCGAGTCGTGGAGCGGCGACGGCGTGCGCCGCTGGCCCGAGCTCACGGAGGACGAGCAGAACAGCCTGAGGGCGCTCGCGCCGACGCTGGGGAATCTCGCGCTCCTCGAGGCGCCGCTCGCCGATGGCGCGTTCGCGCTGCCGTTCGACGCGAAGCGGGCGCGCGTCTACTCGCGCAGCACGATCGCCGGCACGCGCGAGCTCGCGCAGCTCGCGGTCTGGGACACCGCCGCGATCTCGGAGCGCACGACCCGGCTCGGGCGCGAGTTCGTCCGCATCTGGCCGCGCCCGGCGACGAGCGTCGGGATCGACGACGACGGCCTCACCCCGATCCTCGACGCGACCCGCAGGCCGGGCTGGTACCCGGGCTGGGATCACGAGTACGAGTACGTCGAGTACCGCGGCGAGCACTGGGAGGTCTACGACGTCAAGCACCTCTTCAATCGCGTCTTCAAGCGCATCTGGGCCGACCGGCCCGAGGACGTCCTCGACTTCAGCGCCCGCCACCACGGCCCCGTCTTCGGCTCGAAGGCGTGGCACGGCGAGTGGGACGCGCTCGATGACGCGCACTTCCTCTTCATGGGCTCGCTCCCGCAGCACATGCTCGCCTCGGTCCAGGACCTCCTCGACGAGCTCGGGCTCGCCGAGGAGGTGTTCCTGAAGTACCCGCCCGGCGCGGCGTGACGACGCGCCCGACTGGGCGACAATGTGAGGCATGGCGACCGTCGGCACCCCGGACAGGCACTCCTCCTGGCTCTCGGAGGAGGAGCTCGCTGAGGCCAGGCGGCGGCTCCCGATCCTCTACGTCGAGGCCGTCCCCGTCCGCGTCGACGGCCTCGGGCGCGTGACCGAGGTCGGGACGCTCCTGCGGACGATCGACGGGACGATCACGCGCACGCTCGTCTCCGGCCGCGTCATGCACGGCGAGACCGTGCGGGATGCGCTCTTCCGCCACCTCGAGAAGGATCTCGGGCCGATGGCGTTCCCGCAGCTGCCCGCGAGCCCGGTGCCGTTCATGGTCGCCGAGTACTTCCCGTGGCCGAGCGAGAGCGGCTTCATGGACGCGCGCCAGCACGCCGTCTCGCTCGCGTTCGTCGTGCCCGTGACGGGGACGTGCGAGCCGCGGCAGGACGCCCTCGAGCTCACGTGGTTGCGCCCCGCCGAGGCGGCGTCGGACGACGTCGCGCTCGACATGGAGGGCGGGCGCGGGGCGCTCCTCAAGGCGGCCCTCGCCTCGGTCGGCGTCCTGCCGTAGGGCGAGGCGTCACCGCGCCGCGGGCGCGGGCTGCGCTCTCGGCTCCCACCGGATCGCGTGGCTCGGGTCGTAGCGCCTCGAGCATGTCGCGCACGACATGGGCCGAGTGGGCTTCCGGAACCGGTAGTGCTCGTGCCCGGCGGGGCACCGCCCGATCCACGACGCTCGCTCACTCGCGATGGGACCGGAATGCGTCCGCTCGCCGACGTATCCGAGTTCGGTCGCGACCCGGCGCCACGCGGGGCCGTGTCCGGCGCGCCGGCCCGCGATCGCGTGCGCGACCTCGTGGAGAAGGGTCTGGTGGATGTCGTCGTCGCTCCACCGCTCGGCGAGGTACCGCGAGACGGTGATCCGTCGCTCGCCGTAGTGGCACGCGCCCGCGCGCTTCGTCGCGCGGTCGAATCCGAAGCTCCAGCCCGGCTCGAGGTGCAACGCGATGAGCGCCTCCGCCCAGACGCGCACGCGGTGCAGCTCCGCCACGAGCCCGACCTTACGCCGACCGGCCGACATCGCCGGCGCGGGGCGCGCCCCTCCGCCGACGACTGTGCGCATTCCGCTCCGCCCCGCGGCGCGGAACGACGGAACGCGCACGCTCGATGCGCGGGGCGGCGCGGCTCGGGGGCCGCGAGTCAGCGGCGCGCCCCGACCCGATCCAGGAGCGCGCCGACCGCGACCATCGTCGTGTCGATCTCCCGCGGTCGAGCGTGATCGCGCACGAGGAGGACGAGCGCCTCGTTGAAGTCCTCGTGCGCCGCGGCGTACTCCTCGAGCTCGAACCGGATGAGCGCGCGCTGCCGACGTGCGTCCGCGACGATGCCCCACCAGCCGTTGCCCTCGGCCTCGAGGATCGAATCGCTCAAGTCGTGGATCGCCTGCTCTCGCTTGCCCTCCGCGCGGAGGACCGCGGCGCGCGCGATCTTGACACGGACGAGCTGCTCACGATCGTGCTGCAGCCGGGCGACGCGGATCGCCTCCGCGGCGGCCTCGTTCGCCTCCTCGAGCCTGCCCGTGATGCGGTACAGGCCGATCTTCTCGACGAGCGCGGCCAGCCCCCGCTGGTCCCCGAGCTCGTCGAGTCGCTCTTGCGCCGCGACGACATCGAAGCGCTCCTCAAGCGTGACCGGGTCGAACCCGAGGAAGTGCGGCTCCATGTGCGTTCCCTGCTGGCTCCGGCATCGAATGACCTCGCCGGCTGGGCACAGAGTAGCCCCGTGATCAGCCGGAAACTCGGAAGACACCCCGAGTCGGCGCGGGCGAGCCCGTCGCGGTCCCGTCGGTCGTCACCGTCGCCGCGCGCGCGAACTCCGCGAGCTCGCGCTCGTCGATGACCGACGCCGGGTGCGGCCCCGCGGCGTGGAGCCGGCGGACCCAGTCGCGCGGAACGCCGCCGGGCGCGGCGGCGAAGACGAAATTCCCGAACCTCCGCCCCTTCGCGACGGACACCTCGGCGAGCGCGATCGTGCTCCCGACGGCGGCCGCGATCGTCGCCGCTTGCGCCCGCGCATAGTGGAGCGCCGGGCCGTCGGCGACGTTGACGAGCAGGACGCCGTCGGGCGCGAGGAGTTCGGCGGCCTCCCGGTAGAACTCGACGCTCGAGACGTGCGGGGGCGTGCGGGCGCCCGCGAACACGTCGACGACGACGACATCGCTCGCACCGCGCAGCCCCTGGGGGAGTCGCGCGAGCATCGCCCGGGCGTCGCCGTACCGGATCCGGATCGCGGCGCGCTCATCCCACGGCAGTTCCCTCCGGACGAGGTCGACGAGCGCGCGCTCGAGCTCGACGACCTGCTGGCGCGAGCCCGGACGGGTCGCCTCGATGTAGCGCGGGATCGTGAGCGCTCCCGCGCCGAGGTGGACGGCGGTGAGCGGCGCCCCTGGCGCTCGGAGTACGTCGATGACGTGGCCCATCCGCCGCACGTACTCGAAGAAGAGGCGTGTCGGGTCGCGGAGGTCGACGTGCGACTGCGGCGTGCCGTCGACGACGAGCTCGAACGAGTCGCGCGCCCAGCGATCCGGGACGATCTCGGCGCGCATGCCGTTGCTCAGGGTCACGCCCATGCACTCATCCTCCTCCCTCCGCGCGTTCGCGCCCTTGCTCCCGCTCGAGTGTGCGCATTCCGCTCCCGCGGCGCGCCTGTGGCGACGGAATGCGCACACTCGCGTCGCGGAATGCGCACCCTCGGTCGGAGGCGCCGAGGGTGTCACGCGAGCGCGCGTCGGAATCGCGCGATCGTCTCCGCGGCGCCGGCGGCGAGTCCGTGCTTGCGCACGCGGATCACCCGCCACGCGAGGTCGGCGGCTCGGTCGAACCGCCGGATGTCGCGCTCGTACTGCTCGGTCGAGGTGCGGTGCTGGTCGCCGTCGTACTCGCCGAGGACGCGGCGCTCCGGCCACGCGAGGTCGAACCACCCGACGACGTCGCCGTCGTCGTCGTGCAGGGGATAGCCGCACACGGGCTCGGGCAGGCCCGCACCGACGAGCAGGAGCCGTAGGCGCGTCTCTCGCGGCGACTCGACGCCGCCTCGGACGAGCTCGACGGCTGCGCGCGCCCGTTTCGCGCCACGGCGAGGCGGTGCCGCCGCGGCGCGGAGCGCGTCGATCGAGGCGAACGGGCGCCCCGGCTCCGGAATGCGCGGCGAGAGCACGAGGTAGTCGCCGATCGCGACGAGCGCGGCGGGGCCGAGCAGGCTCGCGCATTCGATGAAGGTCTCGTCCGGCGCCGACACCGGGAGCCCGAGCCAGTCGACCGCGTCCCGCGCGTCGCGGTGGCCGACGACGCCGGGCCGCCGCGGGTGGATGAGGCCGGCGCCATTCGTCACGTGCACCGGCCGCTCCCCGGCGGGGAGGGGCGCGCCGTACCACTCGGCCGCGCTCGTGTGGCTGAATCGGTCGCCGGGACGCAGGAGCGGGGCGTAGCGGAGCTGCGGCGGGAGCTCGACGCCTGCCGGGACACGGACGCCGAAATGCGGCGCCACGAATGACGGGCCGCGCAACCGGCCCTCCGTGAGCCCCGCCTCGAGTCCCGCACCGACGCGGAACGAGACGCCGAGTCCGAACTCCTCCACCCCGCGACGCTCGCACACCCGCGTCGCGCCCGGCGCGCGCTTCCCTTCCGATGTGGACCCGCCCGCCCCGTTCGCCTCGCTGTGGAGGCCGACTCGGCTCGCGAGTGTGCGCATTCGGCTCCCGCGGAGCCCGCGCGACGACGGAATGCGCACACTCGGGAGCGGTCGACGACGGAATGCGCACGGTCGCGGAGCGTCCTCGGCGAGCAAGGAGCGGCGTTATACGCCGACGCACAGGGAAAGTCAAGCATCGCGCTTGCGCGCCGCACCGGAACGCGCCTATGATGGATCCTTGCGCTGCGCCCCCCGTGTCGCCATCGAGGCGGTCATATTGCGGGCAGCCTGTGGATCCTGAGTATATCGGCGGGACTCCACGAACCATGGGGGTGCTCGGCAGTGCGATCGAACCGATCACGCATACCCCTGGGACCTCGGAGGTCATCCCCTTGGCTGCTTCGCGCACCGCGTCCACTGCACAGAACTCGAAGAAGAACGGACGCGAGGCGTCGCGGCTGTCCTTCGCCAAGATCCAGGACACGCTCACCGTCCCGGATCTCCTCGCCCTGCAGACCGAGAGCTTCGAATGGCTCATCGGCTCGGAGGCCTGGAAGCGCCGCGTCGCCGAGGCCGAGGCCGAGGGTCGCAGCGACCTGCCGACCCGCAGCGGCCTCGAGGAGATCTTCGAGGAGATCTCGCCGATCGAGGACGCGAACGGCACGATGCAGCTGAGCTTCTCGAGCCCCGAGCTCGACGAGCCGAAGTACTCGATCGACGAGTGCAAGGAGCGCGGCAAGACGTACGCCGCCCCGCTCTACGTCGAGGCCGAGTTCATGAACCACACGACCGGCGAGATCAAGACCCAGACGGTCTTCATGGGCGACTTCCCGCTCCAGACCGACAAGGGCACGTTCATCGTCAACGGCACCGAGCGCGTCGTCGTCTCGCAGCTCGTCCGCAGCCCCGGCGTGTACTTCGACCGCACGCAGGAGAAGTCCAGCGACAAGGACATCTTCTCGGCGCGCATCATCCCGAGCCGCGGCGCGTGGCTCGAGTTCGAGATCGACAAGCGCGACCAGGTGGGCGTGCGCATCGACCGCAAGCGCAAGCAGTCCGTCACGGTCTTCCT
>Ga0182743_1001185_pt1 | contig 26441 bp, 34 predicted proteins | sample eDN3rd30CKraftOP_FD_128522 | JGI IMG/M metagenome (GOLD analysis project Ga0182743, IMG submission 128522) | Enriched Organic Plus compost microbial communities from Emeryville, California, USA - eDNA 3rd pass 30_C Kraft OP (version 2) (version 2) ... | reverse complement strand
CCACGAGATCGACCAGGACCGGATCGACCGCGTCCGCGGCTTCGACATCACGGTCGTGACGACCGCGAAGAACGACGACGAGGGTCGCGCGCTCCTCAAGGCGCTCGGCTTCCCCTTCAGGGCTGCGGAATCCTCCGCGGCCTGACGATCGGAACAGGTCGGCTCCGGTGGACCGGACGCCGAAACCGACGAGACAAAGGAATCGACTGACATGACCATGACAGACCCGGTCGCAGACATGCTGACCCGGCTGCGCAACGCGAACTCGGCGCACCACGACACCGTGTCGCTGCCCTCGAGCAAGCTCAAGGCGCACATCGCCGAGATCCTCAAGCGCGAGGGCTACATCGCCGACTTCGCCGTCACCGACGCGCGCGTCGGCCAGACCCTGACGATCACGCTCAAGTACGGTCCGAACCGCGAGCGCTCGATCGCCGGCATCAAGCGCGTGTCGAAGCCGGGCCTCCGGGTGTACGCGAAGTCGACCGAGATCCCCAAGGTGCTCGGCGGCCTCGGCGTCGCGATTCTGTCCACGTCTTCCGGCCTCCTCACGGACAAGGAAGCGACGAACAAGGGCGTCGGCGGGGAAGTCCTCGCCTACGTGTGGTGATCGGTCATGTCTCGAATCGGACGACTCCCCATTGCGATTCCTGCCGGCGTCGACGTCGCGATCGACGGCCAGCAGGTCACCGTCAAGGGCCCGAAGGGTGAGCTCAAGCACACCGTCGCGAGCCCCATCGAGGTGACGATCGAGGACGGCCAGGTGCTCGTCACCCGGCCGGACGATGAGCGCGCGTCGCGCTCCCTCCACGGTCTCACCCGCACGCTCATCGCGAACCAGATCACCGGCGTCACCGAGGGCTACACGAAGGGCCTCGAGGTCGTCGGGACGGGGTATCGCGTCACGTCGAAGGGCAGCTCGGTCGAGTTCGCCCTCGGCTACTCCCACCCGATCACGGTCGAGCCGCCCGCGGGGATCACGTTCACCGTGGAGGGCAACAACCGGCTCATCGTGAGCGGCATCGACAAGCAGGCCGTCGGCGAGGTCGCGGCGCGCATCCGCAAGCTGCGCAAGCCCGAGCCGTACAAGGGCAAGGGCGTTCGCTACCAGGGCGAGGTCGTCCGTCGTAAGGCCGGCAAGAGCGGGAAGAAGTGATCATGGCCATCGGAACCAGGGGCAAGAGCAAGTCGGCCGCGAAGGCCCGCCGCCACGCGCGCCTCCGCAAGAAGGTCGTCGGGACGACCGAGCGTCCCCGTCTCGTCGTCACGCGCTCGTCACGGCACGTCTTCGTGCAGGTCGTCGACGACTCGAAGGGGCACACCCTCGTGTCGGCGTCGACGATGGAGGACGAGCTCAGGGCGTTCGAGGGCGACAAGACCGCCAAGGCGCGCAAGGTCGGCGAGATGGTCGCCGAGCGCGCGAAGAAGGCCGGCATCGAGGCGGTCGTGTTCGACCGCGGCGGCAACCGCTACGCGGGCCGTGTCGCGGCGATCGCCGACGGCGCCCGAGAGGGCGGGCTGGCACTGTGAGCGAAGAGACGAAGGAGCAGGACGTGACCGCTGAGGTCAACGAAGCGGCAGCGACCGAGGTCGCCGTCGACACCGCGAACGAGCCCAGGGAGGCGCGCCGCGGCAGCCGCGAGCGCAACCCGAACCGGGAGCGCGGCTCGCGCGACCGCGCCGAGAGCCAGTTCCTCGAGCGCGTCGTCGCGATCAACCGCGTCTCGAAGGTCGTCAAGGGCGGTCGCCGGTTCAGCTTCACGGCGCTCGTCGTCGTCGGCGACGGGAACGGGCTCGTCGGCGTCGGCTACGGCAAGGCGCGCGAGGTCCCGCTCGCGATCTCGAAGGGCGTCGAGGAGGCCAAGAAGCACTTCTTCCGCGTCCCGCGCGCCGGTGCGACCATTCCGCACCCAGTCCAGGGCGAGGCGGCGGCGGGTGTCGTCCTCCTGCGTCCCGCCTCGGCCGGTACGGGCGTCATCGCGGGCGGTCCCGTCCGCGCCGTCCTCGAATGCGCCGGCATTCACGACGTCCTGAGCAAGTCGCTCGGGTCGTCGAACACGATCAACATCGTCCACGCGACCGTCGCGGCGCTCAAGCAGCTCGAGGAGCCCCGCTCCGTCGCCGCCCGCCGCGGCCTCGACGCGGACCACGTCGTCCCGGCCCGCCTCCTGCGCGCCGAGGCCGAGGCCGCCCAGGCGGCCCGCGACAAGGCAAAGGCAGGTGTCTGATGGCCGCGCGCCTCAAGGTGACCCAGATCAAGTCCAAGGTGAGCGAGAAGCAGGACCAGCGCGACACGCTGCGAAGCCTCGGGCTCAAGCGCATCGGCGATGTCGTCGTCCGTGAGGACAACGCGCAGAACCGCGGCTATGTCCGCGCCGTCGCCCACCTCGTCAAGGTTGAGGAGATCGACTGATGGTCGACGAGAAGACCCCGGCGGCCGAGACCGCCGAGCAGAAGGCGCCCGCGAAGCGGGCGACGGCGGCGAAGAGCGCGCCGAAGGCCGAGCAGGCCGAGCGCGTCCAGCTGCTCAAGGTGCACCACCTCCGCCCGGCCCCGGGTGCGAAGAAGGAGCGCACGCGAGTCGGCCGCGGTGAGGCCTCGAAGGGCAAGACCGCGGGGCGCGGCACGAAGGGCACGAAGGCCCGCTACCAGGTCCGCGTGGGCCTCGAGGGCGGCAACCTCAACCAGATCATGCGCTCGCCGAAGCTCCGCGGGTTCACGAACCCGTTCCGCGTCGAGTACCAGGTCGTCAACCTCTCGAAGCTCGCCGAGCTCTACCCCGAGGGCGGCGATGTGACGGTCGCGGACCTCGTCGCCAAGGGCGCGGTGCGCAAGAACGAGAAGGTGAAGGTTCTGGGGGATGGTGACATCGCTGTTAAGCTGAATGTCGCCGTCGACAAGGTCTCCAGCTCCGCGGAGCAGAAGATCGTCGCTGCGGGCGGCTCGGTCAAGTGACGCCCACCCGGCCGTCTCGGCCGGGCCGACGGGTGGCCGGGGGTGCCAGCCCCCGGCGCCCGCAGCACCCCTGAAGTAACGGAGGCCAGGTGTTCTCAGCGATCGGAAGGATCTTCAGCACGCCTGACCTCAGGCGGAAGATCGGCTTCACGCTCCTGATCGTCGCGCTCTTCCGCCTCGGATCGCAGATCCCCGCGCCGTTCGTCGACTACCAGAACGTCCAGCTGTGCCTCGCGTCCGGCTCCGCGACGGGCGGCCTCTACGACCTCATCAACCTGTTCAGCGGCGGCGCGCTCCTGTCGCTGTCGATCTTCGCGCTCGGCATCATGCCGTACATCACGGCGTCGATCATCGTGCAGCTCCTGCGCGTCGTCATCCCGCACTTCGAGACGCTCTACAAGGAGGGTCAGGCCGGCCAGGCGAAGCTCACGCAGTACACGCGCTACCTGACGATCGGGCTCGGCCTCATCCAGTCGACGACGCTCATCACGGTCGCGCGCAACGGGCAGCTCTTCCCCTCCGGCGTCGCGGAGTGCACCGAGCTGCTCGCGTTCGGCGAGGTCGCGGACTGGGCGGCGATGCTGCTCATGGTCATCACGATGACCGCGGGCACGGGCCTCATCATGTGGCTCGGCGAGCTCATCACCGAGCGCGGCATCGGCAACGGCATGTCGCTCCTCATCTTCACGTCGATCTCGGCGACGTTCCCGAGCGCGCTGTGGGCCATCCAGGTCTCGCGCGGCTGGGAGATCTTCCTCCTCGTCCTCGCGGTCGGCATCGTCATCGTCGGCGCGGTCGTCTTCGTCGAGCAGTCGCAGCGGCGCATTCCCGTGCAGTACGCGAAGCGGATGGTCGGCCGGCGGACGTACGGCGGCAACAACACGTACATCCCGATCAAGGTCAACATGGCGGGTGTCGTCCCGGTCATCTTCGCCTCGTCGCTCCTGTACCTCCCGGCGCTCATCGCGCAGTTCAACCAGCCGGCGGCGGGCGAGGCCCCCGCGGACTGGGTCGTGTGGATCCAGAACAACCTCGTCTCGGGGGACAGCTGGGTCTACATGCTCGTCTTCTTCTTCCTCATCATCGGCTTCACGTACTTCTACGTCGCGATCACCTTCAACCCGGAGGAAGTGGCCGACAACATGAAGAAGTACGGCGGGTTCATCCCCGGCATCCGCGCGGGCCGCCCGACCGCCGAGTACCTCGACTACGTGCTGACGCGAGTGACGCTCCCGGGCTCGCTCTACCTCGGCGTCGTCGCGCTCATCCCGCTCGCGGCGCTCGCGACGATCGGCGCGAACCAGAACTTCCCCTTCGGCGGTACGAGCCTCCTCATCATCGTCGGCGTCGGGCTCGAGACCGTGAAGCAGATCGACTCGCAGCTCCAGCAGCGCCACTATGAGGGCCTGCTGCGATGACGGATGTGACGACCGGAACGCTCTCGATTCGCCTGCTCATCGTCGGACCTCCCGGCTCCGGCAAGGGCACGCAGTCGGCGCGCATCGCGGAGGCGTTCGGCGTCCCCGCGATCTCGACGGGCGACATCTTCCGGGCGAACATCGCGGACGGCACCCCGCTCGGCCGCCGCGTCAAGGCGATCGTCGACGCGGGCGACTACGTCCCCGACTCGCTCACGAACGACCTCGTCGCCGACCGGCTCGCGCAGCCCGACGCCGAGCGCGGATTCCTCCTCGACGGGTACCCGCGCACGGAGGAGCAGGTGCGGTTCCTCGACGGAATGCTCGCCCGGCAGGGCGAGCGCCTCGACGCCGTCATCCGCCTCGTCGCCGACGAGGACGAGGTCGTCCGGAGGCTGCGCAAGCGCGCGATCGAGCTCGGCCGCAGCGACGACACGGAGGAGGCGATCCGCCACCGCCAGGAGGTCTACGCGCGCGAGACCGCGCCGATCGTGTCCGAGTTCGCGGGGCGCGGCATCCTCATCGAGGTCGACGGCCTCGGCGACGTCGACGTCGTCACCGAGCGCATCCTGACGGGGCTCGCCGAGCGCGGCTTCGTGGCGCCGCAAGTCTGATCCGTCGGCGCTCCCGGGCGCACAAGTGGTCAAGCCCCCGCACCGGAGTGCGCGCGGCGACCGCGGTGGCGGGGCCCAGCCGAATGGGCTAAGCTATCCCCTTGGTGTTTCCGGGCGCCTTCGCGTGCCCGGCGAGTCGCGAGGTCCTCGAGGACCGCGAGAGTCGGCACCCCCCGCAGATCAGCGGGGTCACGCATGTAACGAATGAGGATATGGCCAAGAAGGACGGCGTCATCGAGATCGAGGGCTCGGTCATCGAAGCCCTGCCCAACGCGATGTTCCGAGTCGAGTTGAGCAACGGTCACAAGGTGCTCGCCCACATCTCCGGCAAGATGCGGCAGAACTACATCCGCATCCTCCCGGAGGACCGCGTCGTCGTCGAGCTCAGCCCGTACGACCTGACGCGGGGCCGCATCACCTACCGCTACAAGTGACCCCCCGCTGAGAAGTAACGGCGGCATTCGACCGAATGCGCAGCCGAGGACGGCGAGAGAGAGTACGACATGAAGGTCAACCCGAGCGTCAAGAAGATCTGCGACAAGTGCAAGGTGATCCGCCGGCACGGTCGCGTCATGGTCATCTGCGAGAACCCCCGGCATAAGCAGCGCCAGGGCTGACAGAGGCCATTTCTGGCCTCTGTCCTGGCGCTGCCGCGGACCGTCTCGGGCCGCGGCGCCGGAAGCCGACGTACGGACAAACGCAACAAAACTGAACAGATAGCAGGCGAATCCAAGACCCGCGCAAGCGGTGACACCCGGGGCACGGAGGCCCCGGCACCGGATCCGCTCCACACCTCCGCAACCCACCAGGAGAAGCCGACATGGCACGTCTCGCCGGCGTCGACATCCCGCGCGACAAGCGCGTGGAGATCGCACTGACGTACATCTACGGAGTCGGGCGCACCCGATCCATCCAGACCCTCACCGCGACGGGCATCGACAAGGACACGCGCGTCAAGGACCTCACCGACGCCCAGCTCCTCGCGCTCCGCGACTACATCGAGGGCAACTTCAAGGTCGAGGGCGACCTCCGCCGCGAGGTGCAGGCCGACATCCGCCGCAAGGTCGAGATCGGCTCGTACGAGGGCCTCCGCCACCGCCGCGGGCTGCCCGTCCACGGTCAGCGCACGAAGACGAATGCGCGCACCCGTAAGGGCCCGAAGCGCACGGTCGCCGGCAAGAAGAAGCCGGGCCGCAAGTAGTTCTCGCGCGAGCGACCGGTTCGCTCGCCCGATCCCGATTCACTCGTAGAGAGAGACAGCATTCATGGCAGCACCGAAGGCGGCCGCGGGACGCAAGCCCCGTCGCAAGGACAAGAAGAACATCGCCGTGGGCCAGGCCCACATCAAGAGCACGTTCAACAACACGATCGTGTCGATCACCGACCCGAGCGGCGCGGTCATCAGCTGGGCCTCGTCCGGCGGCGTCGGCTTCAAGGGCTCGCGCAAGTCGACGCCGTTCGCCGCGCAGCTCGCGGCCGAGTCGGCCGCGCGCCAGGCGCAGGAGCACGGCATGAAGAAGGTCGACGTCTTCGTCAAGGGCCCCGGCTCCGGTCGGGAGACGGCGATCCGCTCGCTCCAGGCCGCTGGCCTCGAGGTCGGCTCGATCAACGACGTGACGCCCCAGGCGCACAACGGGTGCCGCCCCCCGAAGCGCCGCCGCGTCTGACCTCCCAGAACTCCACACAGACCACGACGGACTAGCCACCCGTCGCCTCTCCAGCGAGCGTCATATGGCGGACGCTCAGCCGAAAGGAACACCACGTGCTCATCGCGCAGCGCCCCACCCTCACCGAGGAGCCCATCTCCGAGTTCCGCTCGAGGTTCGTCATCGAGCCGCTCGAGCCGGGCTTCGGCTACACCCTCGGCAATTCGCTCCGTCGCACCCTGCTGTCATCGATCCCCGGCGCGGCGGTGACGAGCATTCGCATCGACGGAGTCTCGCACCAGTTCTCGACCGTCCCCGGGGTCAAGGAGGATGTCGTCGAGATCATCCTCAACCTCAAGAACCTCGTCGTCTCGAGCGAGCACGACGAGCCCGTCGCCGCGTACCTGCGCAAGCAGGGCGCCGGTGAGGTGACGGCGGCGGACATCTCGGTGCCCGCGGGCGTCGAGATCCACAACCCGGAGCTCGTCATCGCGACCCTCAACGAGAAGGCGAAGTTCGAGCTCGAGCTCACGATCGAGCGGGGCCGCGGCTACGTCTCGGCCGTGCAGAACCGGAGCGAGTTCAGCGAGGTCGGGCAGATCCCGATCGACTCGATCTACTCGCCCGTCCTCAAGGTGACGTACCGCGTGGAGGCGACACGTGCCGGTGAGCGCACCGACTTCGACCGCCTCGTCGTCGACGTCGAGACGAAGCCGGCGATCACGCCGCGCGACGCGGTCGCCTCGGCGGGCCGCACGCTCGTCGAGCTGTTCGGTCTCGCGCGCGAGCTCAACACGGCCGCCGAGGGCGTCGAGATCGGCCCGGCGCCGGTCGACGCGGTCCTCTCGAGCGAGCTGTCGATGCCGATCGAGGACCTCGACCTCTCCGTCCGCTCGTACAACTGCCTCAAGCGCGAGGGCATCAACACGGTGAGCGAGCTCGTCGCGCTCAGCGAGGTGCAGCTCATGAACATCCGCAACTTCGGGCAGAAGTCGGTCGACGAGGTCAAGGAGAAGCTCACCGAGCTCGGGCTCTCGCTCAAGGACTCGGTCCCGGGCTTCGACGGCGCGCACCTGTACACCTCGTACGACGACGACGCGCTCTGAGCCATCAGCGACTACCGGAAAGACTGAACCAGCATGCCTACCCCCACGAAGGGCCCGCGCCTCGGCGGCGGTCCCGCTCACGAGCGCCTGCTTCTCGCGAACCTCGCCGCCGCGCTCTTCACGCACAAGTCGATCAAGACGACCGAGGCGAAGGCGAAGCGCCTCCGTCCCCTCGCCGAGCGCCTCATCACGTTTGCGAAGCGCGGCGACCTGCACGCGCGCCGTCGCGTGCTCTCCGTGATCGGCGACAAGGAGGTCGTGCACGTCCTCTTCACCGAGATCGCGCCGCTCGTCGCCGAGCGCGAGGGCGGGTACACGCGCATCACGAAGCTCGGGCCGCGCAAGGGCGACAACGCCCCGATGGCGCAGATCGAGCTCGTGCTCGAGCCGGTCGTGAAGCGGCCCTCGGCGAAGAAGGCCGCCGCCGCTCCGGCGAGCGCGCCCGCGGCGGCCCCCGCCGAGGAGACCCTGGCCGAGGAGACCGCGGCCGAGGAGTCGACCGTGGAGGACACCGCTCCGGAAGCCGTCGCCGAGGAGGCCCCCGCTGCGGCGTCGACTCCGGCCGAGTCCGCCCCGGAGGAGGCCGCCGAGGCGCCGTCGTCCGAGGAGTCCTCGGCGGAGAAGCCCGAGTAGCCCTCGCATGCATCGAATGGGGGTCCGGCCGGAAGGCCGGGCCCCCATTACGCTTTCCGGGTGAGCCTCGCCCCGCTTCGCCACCGCGTGCAGGCGCCCGCCGAGCTGCGACTCCCGAGCGCCCCCGGCGGCATCCGCTGGCGCGCGGCGACGCTCGACGACGTCGACCTCGCCGTGCGCGTGTACGAGGCGATCGCCGCGGTCGACCATCCCGAGTGGGCGGAGTCGGCGGAGGAGGTCGCCGAGGAGTTCCGCCACTCGTGGGTCGACGTCACGCGCGACGCCGTCTTCGCGTTCGACGGCGACGAGCCGGTCGCGTTCGGCCACGTGTACGCCCCCGACGGCGTCGACACGATCTACCGGGTCTTCGCGTTCGGCGGCGTCGTCCCCGCCCGACGGGGGCGCGGGATCGGCCGCGCGCTGCTCGACTGGCAGATCGCGCGCGGACGTCAGATCCTCGCGGCGAGCGAGCGGCGCATTCCGGGCTGGATCCTCGCGAGCTCGACCGACACGGCCACCGAGACCGCGCGACTGCTCGAACGATCCGGAATGCGGCCGGCGCGCTGGTTCCAGCAGATGCGTCGCGAGCTCGCCGAGCCGATCCCCGATACCCCGCTCCCGGCGGGGCTGCGCCTCGAGCACCTCGACGAGGCGCGATGGGAGGCGGCCCGGATCGCGAAGAACGACGCGTTCCGCGACCACTGGGGCACGCAGCCGATGACCGAGGAGCAGTGGACCGGGTTCATGCGGCAGGACGCGATGCGCGAGGAGCTCTCCTTCCTCGCCGTCGACGACTCCGGCGCGATCGCGGGGATGGTGATTACGTTCGTGCACCCGGAGGACTTCGCTCGACAGGGGTACATCGGCGGGTACATCCAGTTCGTCTCGGTCGGGCGCCCCTGGCGCGGCCGCGGCGTCGCGAAGGCGCTGCTCGGTGCCGCGCTGCACGCGTCCCGCGACGCAGGGCACGAGGCCGTCGCGCTCGACGTCGACGCCGAGAGCCCCACGGGCGCCGACCGCCTCTACACCGCCATGGGGTTCCGGACGGTGGCGCGCTCGGTCCAGCACGTCCTGGAGTTCGCGTGAGCGAGCCGGTCGAGCCGACGGACGCCGGCGTCCGCGTCCGTCTCGACCTCGCCTACGACGGGAGCGCGTTCCGCGGCTGGGCGAAGCAGCGCGATGCGCGCACGGTCCAGGGCGTCCTCGAGGACGCGCTCGCCGTCGTCCTCGGCCCCGAGTCGCCCGCGCCGCGTCTCGTCGTCGCCGGGCGGACGGATGCCGGCGTGCATGCGCGAGGCCAGGTCGCGCACCTCGACCTCGCCGCGAGGCACGTCGGCCACCTCGAGCGCGTCGGCCACGGCGACGCGACCGGTGTGCTCGTCCGGAAGCTCAACGGCATCGCGGGACGCGAGCGGGATGTGCGGGTGCGTGCGGCCCGGATCGCGCCCGCGGGCTTCGACGCGCGGTTCTCCGCCGTGTGGCGGCGCTACGAGTACCGGATCGCCGACGCGCTCGCCGAGCGCGACCCGCTCGAGCGCGCCTTCACGGTGTGGCACCCCCGGCCGCTCGACGCCGCGACGATGCAAGCGGCGGCGGCCTCGCTCACCGGGCTCCACGACTGGGCGGCGTACTGCCGCCCCCGGCCCGGCTCGACGACGATCCGCGACCTCCAGGCCTTCTCGTGGGAGCGCGACGCGCGCGGCGTCCTCGTCGCGCGACTCCAGGCCGACGCGTTCTGCCACTCGATGGTCCGCGCGCTCGTCGGCGCGACGGTCGCCGCCGGCGAGCGGATCCTCGACGCGCGCGCCCCGGCCGTCCTCCGCGACGCGCGAAAGCGGACGGCCGCGTTCAAGGTCATGCCCGCCGCCGGGCTCACGCTCGTCGAGGTCGGCTACCCGCCGGACGACGAGCTCGCCGAGCGCGCGGCGCGGACCCGGGGACTGCGGTCGCTGCCCGACGACGGCTAGGGTGGCCGCGTGGGGAAGACGGGGGACCGCGCGATGCGGCCGATCGGGCGCGGCGAGATCATCGGGCTCTGGGTGCTGCTCGGCGTGTCGTACGCCGCGGCGCTCGTGCCCGCGGGCGTGCCCGGCGTGCTCGGGCTCCTGCTCGGCTGGGTGCCGGTCGCGTTCGCGTTCTGGCACTTCGCGAGGTGGGCGGGGACGGCGACCGCGCTCCTGTCGTTCGTCGTCATCGTCGCCGTGAGCTTCACGGCGGAGGCGATCGGCGTCGCGACCGGCCTCGTCTTCGGCGAGTACTACTACGCGGACGGTCCGCTCGGGCCGCTCGTGCTCGGCGTCCCGCCGCTCATCCTCCTCCAGTACTTCGCGATGGGCTACGCGAGCCTCTTCGTCGCCCGCTCGATCGCGGGCATGCTCGGCGGCGGCCGCGGCGCGACCGCGATCGCGCTCTCCGCGCTCATGTCGGCCTTCGCGATCACCGTCCTCGACCTCGCGACCGACCCGTGGCAGAGCACGCACCTCGGGTACTGGGTGTGGCCCGACGGCGGCTCCTACTTCGGCGTGCCCGTGCACAATTTCGTCGGCTGGTTCGCGGAGGCGCTCGTCTTCTTCGCGATCGTCGCCGCGCTCCTCGCCCGCCCGGCTGCGGTCGAGCACCTCGCTCGTCCGCGCCCCGCGGCATTCGACCTCCAGGGCGTCCTCCTGTACGGCACGTTCCCCTTCGCGATCCTCGTGCGGCCCTTCGTCGTCGGATCGAGCGAGATCGCGGACGCGCTCGCCGGCGTCGCCGCGTTCGCCGTGCTCCCCGTGCTCCTCGCCGGTCTCCTCGCGCTGCGATCGCGAGTTGGCCGGGCCGCGGCGATCGGGTAGCATAGATCCTCGGCTCGCGCCGCGGGCCAGATCGCGGAGCCCTCCACCGGCCGAGTTACGGCCTCGTTCTCGAGGCACGAACCGCCACGGAGCGGGATTCACGAACACCTCACCGATCGAAAGCGCATCACTGTGACTCGCACGTTCACGCCCAAGGCAGACAGCATCACACGCGAGTGGCTCGTCATCGACGCCACCGACGTCGTGCTCGGCCGTCTCGCCAGCCACGCCGCCGCCCTCCTGCGCGGCAAGCACAAGCCGACCTTCGCGAACCACGTCGACACGGGTGACTTCGTCATCATCGTCAACGCCGACAAGGTCGCCCTCACGGGCGCGAAGCTCGCCCAGAAGAAGGCGTACCGCCACTCGGGCTTCCCGGGCGGCCTCCGTGCGACCGGCTACGCCGAGCTCCTCGAGACGAAGCCCGAGCGCGTCGTCGAGAAGGCGATCCGCGGGATGCTCCCGAAGAACTCGCTCGGTCGCGCGCAGTTCGGGAAGCTCAAGGTCTACGCAGGCCCCGAGCACCCGCACGCCGCGCAGCAGCCGAAGCCCTACGTCATCTCCCAGGTCGCGCAGTAGTCGCGCCGAATCGACACGAAGAGGAATTCCCAAGTGGCCAAGATCGACACCACCATCGACGAGGGCGTGTCCGGCGACTACTCGACCGAGTCGCCCGCCGCGGCGGCGCCGAGCGCCCCGCGCACCATCCTCAACGTCTCCGGCTCGGCCGTCGGCCGGCGCAAGGAGGCCATCGCCCGAGTCCGGCTCACCCCGGGCAGCGGCACGGCGACCGTCAACGGTCGCCCGCTCGAGGCGTACTTCCCGAACAAGCTCCACCAGCAGCTCGTCAACGCCCCGTTCAAGCTCCTCGACCTCGTCGGGGCGTACGACGTCAACGCCCGCATCACGGGCGGCGGCCCGTCCGGGCAGGCCGGGGCGCTGCGCCTCGCGATCGCTCGAGCGCTCAACGAGATCGACCGCGAGAACAACCGCCCCGCCCTCAAGAAGGCCGGATTCCTCACTCGCGACGCGCGCGTCATCGAGCGCAAGAAGGCCGGTCTCAAGAAGGCGCGCAAGGCCTCGCAGTACTCGAAGCGCTGACCCGGCTCGAGAGAGCGCCATGGGACGGCTCTTCGGGACCGACGGCGTCCGGGGACTCGCGAACAGCGGCCTGACGGTCGAGCTCGCCCTCTCGCTCGCGCAGGCCGCGGCCGTCGTGCTCGGCAAGGGGCGCGTCGCGGACGGTCGACGCGCATCGGGCCGCCGGCCCGTCGCCGTCGTCGCGAGGGACCCGCGCGTGTCGGGCGAGTTCCTATCGGCAGCCGTCATGGCGGGGCTCGCGAGCTCGGGCATGGACGTGTTCGACGCGGGCGTGCTGCCGACGCCCGCGCTCGCCTTCCTCGTCGCCGACCTCCCGGCGGACGTCGGCGTCATGATCTCCGCCTCGCACAATCCAGCGCCCGACAACGGCATCAAGCTCTTCGCGCAAGGCGGGACGAAACTCCCCGACGAGGTCGAGGATCGCATCGAGGCCGCGCTCGACGCCCCGAAGCTCGCGCCCACGGGCGTCGAGGTCGGGCGGATCCGCCGATTCGCGGACGCCGAGGATCGGTACCTCTTCCATCTCCTCGCGAGCCTGCCGAATCGCCTCGACGGCCTCCACATCGTCATCGACTGCGCGAACGGCGCCGCGTCGGGCGTGTCGCCGCGGGCATTCGCCGACGCGGGGGCCCGCGTCACCGCCATCGGTGCCGAGCCCGACGGCCTCAACATCAATGACGGCGTCGGCTCGACGCACCTCGATCCGCTCCGCGCCGCCGTCGTCGAGCACGGCGCCGACCTCGGGATCGCGCACGACGGCGACGCCGATCGCTGCCTCGCGGTCGATGCGCAGGGGAACGTCGTCGACGGCGACCAGATCATGGCCATCCTCGCGATCGCGAGGGCCGAGCGCGGCGCCCTCAAGGACCGCACGCTCGTCGCGACCGTCATGAGCAACCTCGGGCTCGGGAAGGCGATGGCCGAGCACGGCATCCAGGTCGAGTACACCGCGGTCGGCGACCGGTATGTGCTCGAGGCGCTCAACGCGAAGGGGCTCAGCCTCGGGGGCGAGCAGTCGGGCCACGTCATCATGACCGACTACGCGACGACGGGCGACGGGATCCTCACCGGCCTGCACCTCGCGGCCGAGGTCGCGCGCACCGGCAAGCCGCTCGCCGAGCTCGCCTCCGTCATGACGGTCTACCCGCAAGTGCTCCTCAACGTCCGCGACGTCGACCGCGCGCGCCTCGGCGGCGACGAGGGCGTCGCGGCGGCGGTCCGTGCGGAGGAGGAGCGTCTCGGCGACACCGGCCGCATCCTGCTGCGCCCGAGCGGCACCGAGTCCGTCGTCCGCGTCATGGTCGAGGCGCGCTCCGAGGACGAGGCGCGCGAAGCGGCGGAACGGCTCGCCGGCGTCGTCAAGGAGCGGCTCGGGACGTGACCCCGGTCGCGAACGACCGAGGCACGTCGCAGGCGGCCGACCGGCCGCGCGTGCGCATCGCGGGAGCCGCCGACGCCGCGGTCGTCGCCCGCCTCGTCGAGGCCTACCTCCGAGCGACGGAGCGCGAGAAGGCGGAGCGGCTGGACGGGAGGCCGCTCCCGGTCGACGCCGAGCTCCCGCCGCACTACCTCGACGAGGTCGAGCATCCCGAGCGCGCGTACGCCGACGCGGCGGTCCACGTCGCCGAGATCGGGTCGGACGTCGTCGGCGTCGTGATCGCGAAGCCCCTGCCGACCGGGATCGAGGTCAAGCGCTTGTGGGTCGACCCGCGGGCGCGCGGCCTCGGCGTCGGATCGGCCCTCCTCGACGCGGTCCTCGCGGCGCATTCCACCGTCCGGCTCTCGGTCTGGGAGTGGCGCACGGACGCGATCCGCCTCTACGAGTCTCGCGGCTTCGAGCGCGCGGCCTCGTGGGACCCCCGACCGGGACTCGTGTGCATGACCCGATCGGCTACGTCGGCTCGACGACGATCTTCCCCCGCACCCCGCCCGCGATGAGCGCCTCGAAGCCCTCGCGCACGCGCTCGAGCGGCACGACGCGGTCGATGCGAGGCCGAACGCCCGTTCGGCCGAGGAACTCGATGAGCGACTCGAGCTCGCCGCGCGTCGACATCGTCGACCCGACGACCGAGAGCTGCTGGTAGAACACCCGCGCGAGATCCGCCGCGGCGTCCGGCCCGCTCGTCGCGCCGGCGATCACGACGACGCCGCCGGGGCGCAGCGACTTGAGCGAATGCGCCCACGTCGCCTTCCCGACCGTCTCGATGACGACGTCGACGCGCTCCGGAAGGCGCGCCCCCGGCTCGAAGACCGACTCGGCGCCGAGCTCGAACGCGAAGGCGCGCCCTTCCTCGCTCCGACTCGTCGCCCACACGCGCACGCCCGCCGCCGCGGCGATCGCGATCGCCGCGCTCGCGACGCCGCCGAGCGCGCCCTGCACGAGGACCGTGTCGCCCGCCGAGACGCGGGCGCGCGTGAAGAGCATGCGGTACGCGGTCGCCCACGCGACGCCGATCGAGGCGGCGTCGGCGAACGACAGCCAGTCCGGGATCGGCACGATGTTCGCCTCCGGCACGACGACGATCTCGGCGAGTCCGCCCTGGTGGATCTCGGAGAGGATCGAGCGCTGCGGATCGAACGTCTCGTCCCCGTGCCCGCGCTCCGCCGAGCCGAAGACCGGGTGCACCATGACGCGCCGCCCGTCCGCCGTCATGCCCGCGGCCTCGCAACCGAGGATCATCGGCAACCGCTCCGCGGGGTGCCCGACGCCGCGGAGCGTCCACACGTCGTGGAGGTTGAGCGAGGAGGCGGCGACGCGCACGGGGGCCCAGCCGTCCGGCGCCTCGGGGTCGGGCACATCGCGGACCTCGAGACCGGCGAGCGGGTCGTGCGGGTCCTGGGCGACGGCGAGCGCGGCGAGCATTCCGACCTCAGATCTTCCGGAGGAGCACGGAGCGCACGGCGTGATCGGCGTCCTTGCGCAGGACGAGCCGAGCGCGCTCGCGCGTCGGGAGGATGTTCTCGACGAGATTGCGGCCGTTGATCCGCTCCCAGATGCCGCGCGCCGTCTCGCGCGCCTCGTCCTCGGAGAGCGAGGCGTATCGGTGGAAGTACGAGCCGGGGTCCTTGAACGCGCCCCGCTGCAGCCGCAGGAAGCGCTCCTCGTACCATCGCGCGACGTCCGCCGCGTCCGCATCGACGTAGATCGTGAAGTCGAACAGGTCGGAGAGCGCGAGCGCCTGCCCCTGGGGTGCCGGCTGGAGCACGTTGAGCCCCTCGACGATGAGGACGTCCGGGCGCCGCACCGTCACCGAGGCGCTCGGGACGATGTCGTACGACAGGTGCGAGTACACGGGCGCCGTCACCGAGGGCGCGCCGGACTTGATCGCGGAGACGAAGGCGAGGAGCGCCCGCCGGTCATAGGACTCGGGGAAGCCCTTGCGGTCCATGAGCCCGCGGCGCTCGAGCTCCGCGTTCGGATAGAGGAAGCCGTCGGTCGTGACGAGCTCGACGCGGGGCGTGTCGGTCCAGTGGGAGAGGAGCTCGCGCAGGAGGCGCGCGATCGTCGACTTCCCGACCGCGACCGAGCCGGCGACGCCGATGACGAAAGGCGTGAGCCCCGGCGAATGCCGCCCCGCCCCGTCGAGGAATCGCTGCGTGTCCTGGTAGAGCCGCTGCGATCCGGCCGCGTAGAGCGAGAGGAGCCGACTTAGCGGGAGGTAGACCTCCTGCACCTCCGTCAGGTCGAGCTCGTCCCCGAGCCCGCGGATCGCGCGGATCTCATCCGGCGTGAGCGGCGAGCGCATGCCGTCGGCGAGCGCCGCCCATTCCGCTCGGAGGATCTCCTGGAAGACGGACGCGCTCCTCGTCGCCGCCGTGTCGCTCACGCGACCAACCCTATTCCCGCGCTCCGCGGGCGAACCGGCCCGCCACCGGCGTCGTCGCGCTACCCGGGGCCGCCCAGGACCCGCCCGTAGGATCTATGCCATGTGCGGGATCATCGGCTACGTCGGGCCGCGCGACAGCACCGCGATTCTCATGAGCGGGCTCAAGCGACTCGAGTACCGCGGCTACGACTCCGCGGGCGTCGCCGTGCTCGACCGCTCCGGCCGGCTCGGGATGCGCAAGCGCGCCGGCAAGCTCGGCATCCTCGCCGCCGATCTCGAGTCCGACGCGCTCCCGGAGGGCTGCACGGGGATCGGGCACACGCGGTGGGCGACGCACGGCGGGCCGACCGACCGGAATGCGCATCCGCACTTGAGCGAGGACGGCCGCATCGCCGTCATCCACAACGGCATCATCGAGAACTTCGCCGAGCTCAAGGCCGAGCTCGAGGCGGACGGCGTCGCGTTCCGCAGCGAGACCGACACCGAGGTCGCCGCGCACCTCATCGCGCGCGCCTTCCGTGAGACCGAGGATCTCACGGAGGCGATGCGCAGCGTCGTCCGCCGCCTCAGGGGCGCGTTCACACTCCTCGCGATGAGCGAGGCAGAGCCGGACGTCGTCGTCGGCGCGCGCCGCAACTCGCCGCTCGTCGTCGGTCTCGGGGACGGGGAGAATTTTCTCGGCTCCGACGTCGCCGCGTTCGTCGAGCACACCCGCCGCGCCGTCGCGATCGGCCAGGACGAGATCGTCACGATCCGCCCGGACCGCGTCGAGATCGTCGACTTCGACGGCAAGCCCGTGGAAGGTCACGAGTACGAGGTCGCGTGGGACGCGACGGCCGCCGAGAAGGGCGGGTGGTCGACGTTCATGGCGAAGGAGATCAGCGAAGAGCCCGAGGCGGTCGCGAACACGCTCCTCGGCCGGGTCGAGAACGGCCTCGTCCACGTGAGCGAACTCGAGGACGCGTTCGGTCCCGACGTCGTCAAGGGGATCGACCGCATCGTCCTCATCGCGTGCGGCACGGCCGCGTACGCCGGACAGGCGGGCCGCTACGCGATCGAGGCGTGGGCGCGCATACCCGTCGACGTCGAGCTCGCCCACGAGTTCCGCTACCGCGAGCCGCTCGTCGACGAGCGGACGCTCGTGATCTCGATCAGCCAGTCCGGCGAGACGATGGACACGCTCATGGCGGTGCAGTACGCGAAGCGCATGGGCGCGCGGACGATCTCGGTGTGCAACACGCAAGGCGCGACGATCCCGCGCGAATCCGACGCCGCCGTCTACACGCACGCCGGACCGGAGGTCGCCGTCGCGTCGACGAAGGCGTTCGTCGCCCAGATCACCGCCCTCTACCTCATCGGCCTCCACTTCGCCCGCTCACGCGGGACGCTCCCTGAGGCGGAGCACCGCGCGCTGCTGAACGACCTGCAGAGCGTCCCGGAGAAGCTCCGCCGGGTCATCGACACCGCGCGCCCCCGCATCGAGCAGCTTGCCCACTGGATGGCGGACACCCGCTCGGTCCTCTTCCTCGGGCGCCACGTCGGCTACCCGATCGCGCTCGAGGGCGCGCTCAAGCTCAAGGAGCTCGCCTACATCCACGCGGAGGGCTTCGCGGCGGGTGAGCTCAAGCACGGACCGATCGCGCTCATCGAGCCCGGCCAGGTCGTGTTCGTCGTCGTCCCGAGTCCTCGCGCGTCGGAGGCGATCCACTCGAAGGTCGTCTCGAACATCCAGGAGATCCGCGCTCGCGGGGCCCGCGTCATCGCGATCGCCGAGCAGGGCGACATCGCCGTCCTCCCGTACGCGGACGAGGTCATCCCGATCCCGCTCTCGGGCCGGTGGACGGAGCCGATGCTCGCGGTCGCACCGCTCCACATCTTCGGGCTCGAGCTCGCGAGCGCCAAGGGGCTCGACGTCGACCAGCCGCGGAACCTCGCGAAGTCCGTGACCGTGGAGTGACGTGAGCGTCCTCGGAGTCGGAGTGGACCTCGTCGACATCGCGAGGTTCGAACGGGCGATGGCGCGCACGCCGCGCCTCGCGCCGCGGCTGTTCACCGAGCACGAGCTCGCACCTCGCGGGTCGCGCCTCCCGGATCGGTCCCTCGCGGCTCGGTTCGCGGCGAAGGAGGCGCTCATCAAGGCGTTCGGGGATTCCGGTCGAATGGGGTGGCACGACATGGTCGTCACGGGGGATGAGAAGGGGAATCCGTCAATCTCGCTCCGCGGTGAGGCCCAGCTCGCCGCGCACGCCCTCGGCGTCCGGAGCGTCCACCTCTCGATGAGCCACGACGCTGGGGTCGCGATCGCGTTCGTCGTGGCGGAGGACTGAAGATGCGCGAAGCGCTCGTGGATCTCGATGCGATCCAGCACAACGTCAGGACGATCACCGAGCTCATCGCCCCGGCGAAGCTCATGGTCGTCGTCAAGGCCGACGCCTACGGGCACGGCGCCATTCCGGTGGCGCTCGCGGCCGAGGAGGCCGGGGCGGCGGCGTTCGCGGTCGTCGACCTCGAGGAGGCCCGCCTCTTGCGGGACGGGGGTGTGACGACGCCGATCCTCACGTGGCTCTACCCCTCGCGCACCGACTTCACGTGGGCGATCGGCGCCGGCATCGAGCTCGGCATCGGCTCGCTCGAGCAGCTCGAGGGCGCCGCGAGCGCGGGTCGCGCCGTCGTCCACCTCAAGGTCGACACGGGCCTCGGCCGCGGCGGCGTCGTGGGGGAGGACTGGCGACGGCTCGTCGAACGCGCGGCGGAGCTCGAACGCGAGGGGCGCCTGGCGATCCGCGGCGTGTGGAGCCACCTCGCCCGGGCCGGCGAGGAGGCCGACGAGGCGCAGATCGACGAGTTCGACCGCGCGCTCGCGATCGCTCGCGAGGCGGGTCTCGCCCCCGAGTGGGAGCACCTCGCCGCCTCGGCGTCGGTCTTCGACCGGCCGCGAGCGCTCCGGTCGCTCGTCCGTGTCGGGCTCAGCGCGTACGGGCTCTCGCCGTTCCCGGATCGCACGCCCGCGTCGCTCGGGCTCAGGCCCGCGATGGAGCTGGCCGGCGAGGTCATCCAGGTCAAGCGCGTGCCCGCCGACTGGCCGGTCTCCTACGGTCACCTGTACCGCACCGAGCGCGAGACGACGCTCGCGATCGTGCCGCTCGGCTACGCCGACGGGCTCCCCCGCAACGCGTCCGGGAGCGCGCCCGTCGCGATCCGCGGCAAGCGGTACACGGTCGCCGGCCGCATCGCGATGGACCAGGTCGTCGTCGACGTCGGTGACGACGAGGTCGCCGTCGGCGACCGCGCGGTCTTCTTCGGCGACGGCGAGCGCGGGTTGCCGACCGCCCAGGAGTGGGCGGACGCCGCGTCGACGATCCCGTACGAGATCGTCTCGAGGATCGGGCCGCGCGTCACGCGTCGGTACCGTCGGTGATCCGGATCACGGTGCCGAGCGCGGCGGCCATGGAGGAGCTCGGGCACCGCCTCGGCGGGCTCTTGCGGGAGGGCGACCTCGTCGTCCTGCGCGGCGAGCTCGGCGCGGGCAAGACGACGCTCACGCGCGGCATCGGCGACGCGCTCGGCGTCCGCGGTCCCGTGACGAGCCCGACGTTCGTCCTCGCGCGGACGCACCCGCGCGCATCGGGAGCGGGCGCGCCCCTCGTCCACGTCGACGCGTACCGGCTCGGTTCGGCACGGGAGCTCGACGACCTCGACCTCGACTGGGAGCGGTCGGTCTCCGTCGTCGAGTGGGGCGACGGCCTCCTCGACGGCGTCGCGGAGTCGTGGCTGCGCATTTCGATCGCCCCGACCGAGACGGCGGCCCCCGCCGCGACGTCGGAGGAGGAGGACGCCCCGCGCGACGTGACGATCGAGCCGTTCGGACCGCGATGGTCGGACCCGGGCGTGATCGCCGAGCTCGAGCGTCTCGCGCCGGAGGGTGCCTCGTGATCCTTGCGGTCGACAGCTCGATCGGGACGTCCGTCGCGCTCCTCGACGAGGGCGGCTCGCCCCTCGCGGAGCGCGAGTCGCTCGACGCGCGCGGTCACGCCGAGGCGATCGGGCTCCTCATCGCGGGCGCGCTCGACGACGCGAATGCGCGCGCCGACCGGGTGACGGCCGTCGCCGTCGGCATGGGGCCGGGCCCGTTCACGGGCCTGCGCGTCGGCATCGCGGCCGCGCGGGCGTTCGCGTTCGCGCGCGGCGTCCCGCTGCTGCCGGTCCTGAGCCATGACGCGATCGCGGTCGCGCACGGCTCGGCGGCGCCGTTCGTCGTCGTGACCGACGCGCGCCGTCGCGAGCACTACGTCACGCACTACGCGGGCGTCGTCGACGACGTCCCGGTCCGGACGGCCGGACCCGCGCTCGCGCTCCCCGACGCGCAGATCGCGGCCGAATCGCTCGTCGCCGCGGATCGCGTCCGCGCGTCCGCCCTCGGCGCGCTCGCCGTGCGGCTCCGGTCCCGCGGGCTGCCGACGGGGCCCGACCGGCCCCAGTACCTCCGCGAACCGGACGTGACGATCTCCGCCGGACCGAAGCGGGTGACCCCATGATGTCGTGGCGTGCGCGCACGGCGACCGAGGGCGACCTCGCCGCGATCATGGCGCTCGAGCGCGCCGTCTTCCCGGAGGACGCGTGGTCCGAGGACGCCATGCGCGCGGAACTCGCCCACGCGGGCGGCCGCTACGCCGTCGCGGTCGGCGAAGCGGACGAGGTCCTCGGCTACGCGGGCCTGCGCGTCGCGGGGGCGCAGGCCGACATCCAGACGATCGCCGTCGCGCCGAGCGCGAGGCGGCAGGGCATCGGGCGGGCGCTCATCGTCGAACTCCTCGAGGAGGCGCGCGGTCGCGGCGCGACCGAGGTGTTCCTCGAGGTGCGCGCCGACAACGCGAGCGCTCGGGCGCTGTACGAGTCGCTCGGCTTCCGCGAGATCGGCGTGCGACCCCGCTACTACTCGGGCCGCGTCGACGCGGTCGTCATGCGCCTCCCGCTCGCGCCCCAGGGCACGTTCGCGACGAGAAGGGCCGATTGATCATGCACGATCGTCGAGAACGGGCACAGTGGGGCGAGCGGGGCGCGCGCGGCCCGCTCGTCCTCGGGATCGAGACCTCGTGCGACGAGACCGGCGTCGGCGTCGTCCGCGGCACGACGCTGCTCGCGAACGTCATCGCGTCCTCGATGGACGAGCACGCGCGCTTCGGCGGCGTCGTGCCCGAGGTCGCGGCGCGGGCGCACCTCGAGGCGCTCGAGCCGGCGCTCGAGCGCGCGATCGAGGAAGCGGGCATCCGCCTCGAGGACCTCGACGCGATCGCCGTGACGAACGGGCCCGGCCTCGCCGGCGCCCTCATGGTCGGCGTCGGCGCGGCGAAGGCGCTCGCGCTCGCGCTCGACAAGCCCCTGTACGCGGTCAACCACCTCGTCGGCCATGTCGGCGTCGACGTCCTCTCGCCGGACGGCCCGCTCGAGACCCCCACGATCGCGCTCCTCGTGTCGGGCGGGCACACGTCGATCCTCCTCGTGCGCGACCTCGTCTCGGACGTCGAACTCCTCGGCGAGACGATCGACGACGCCGCGGGGGAGGCGTTCGACAAGGTCGCGCGGCTCCTCGGGCTCCCCTACCCGGGCGGCCCGCACATCGATCGCGCCGCGGCCGATGGCGACCCGGAGGCGATCCGCTTCCCGCGCGGACTGACCGCGGCGAAGGACCTCGAGCGCCACCGCTACGACTTCTCGTTCTCGGGCCTCAAGACGGCGGTCGCGCGCTGGGTCGAGGCCGTGCGCGACGAGGGCCGCGACGTGCCCGTCGCCGACGTCGCGGCGTCGTTCCGCGAGGCCGTCGCCGACGTCCTCGTCGCGAAGGCCGTCGGCGCGTGCCGCGACCTCGGCATTCCGAGGCTCCTGTTCGGCGGCGGCGTGACGGCGAACGCGCGCATCCGCTCGCTCGCGGAGGCGCGCTGCGCCGCGGAGGGGATCGCGCTGCGGATCCCGCCGCTGCCGCTGTGCACCGACAACGGCGCGATGATCGCCGCGCTCGGCGCGCAGCTCGTCGCGGCTGGTCGCGCGCCCTCGACACTCGATTTCGCCGCCGACTCGACGCTGCCGGCGACGACGATCCAGTCCTAGCCGAGCCGGCGCGCGAGGATCGCTCGGCGACGACCGGCGATCCGGGTGAGGAAGAGCGTCGCCGACCCGTCACCGCGGAGCGCGAGCGATCGGCGGAATGCGTCGGGGTCGACGTCGACGCCGCGCTTCTTGATCTCGAGTGCGCCGATGCCGCGCGCCGCGAGTTCCTTGCGGATCGCGCGGGCGTCGAGCGCGAGCTCGGCCTCGACGGCGAAGGTCGCCCCGAACGGCGTCGCCGCCGGCTCGTCCGCCGTGAGGTACGCGATCGTCGGGTCGATCGTCCGCGCCCCGATCGCGCGCGCGAGATCGCCGATGAGCCGCGCTCGGATGACGGCGCCGGCCGGCTCGACGAGCCAGCCGCCGAGCGGTCCGGGGGCGACGTCCTCGCTGTCGGCGCGAGCGGTGAGCTCCGCCGAGCCGCCGGGCGCGAGGACGAGCGCCGCCCGCCGGATGCCGGGACGGGCGAGCGGGCCCGACCACAGCACGAGCTCCACGGTTTCGCCGCCGGCCGTGACCCACTGCGCTTCGACGTCGTCGGGGATGAGGCCGCGATCGATGCCGGGGGCGAGCTTGACGCCCGTCGGGAGGCGCCGCGCGAGCGCGATCGCGAAGTCGAGCGACGGCGACCAGTCGCCCGGCTCCCGCAACCGCCTCGCGCCGTCGCGTCGCGCCGGGTCGAGCCACACGCCGTCGACCCCGTCGAGCGGGGCGTCCTCGGCGGCCCCGGCCGAGACGGTCGCGCGGTCGAAGGGCGCGAGGTTGTAGGCGGCGAGCGCGGCGGTCACGTCGTCGCGCTCGACCGCGGCGACGGCGAGGCCGAGACCGGCGATGGCCATCGCGTCGCCGCCGATGCCGCAACCGAGGTCGGCGACGGCGTCGAGTCGGGCGTCGCGGAAGCGCGCCGCGTGGTGGGCCGCGACGTCGAGCCGCGTCGCCTGCTGGAGGCCCGCGTCGGTGAACAGCATCCGGTCGGCGAATGCGCCGAACTTCGCGCGGGCCCGGGTGCGGAGGCGCGCTTGCGTGACGACCGCCGCGACGACTTCGGGGCGCCGTCCCGCTCTGCGGAGCCGCTCGACGGCGGCAGCGGCCTGCGCGCTCGATGCGATCGCGCCGACCTCGTCGATGAGACGCAGCGCTTCCGGGGTGAGCAGCTCGCGCAGCTCGGCGGCATCCACGCTCGACCCCGGTCAGTCCGCGGCCGCGTTCGGCCCGCCCGTGCGAAGCCGGTCGCACAGCGACGCGAGCAGCTCGAGCTCCTCCGGGCTCAGGATGCCGTCGAATCGCTCGGCGATCGCGGCGGCGTGCGCGACGGCGACCTCGCGGAATCGTCGGAACCCGTCGTCCGTGATCGTCACGATCGTCCCGCGGGCGTCGTCGGGGGCTTCGGACTTCTCGACCCAGCCGCGCGCCGCGAGGCGGTCGATCATGCGCGAGACGCTCGGCTGCGAGAGGAGGAGCCGCTTCGTGAGGTCGCGCTGGCGCGCGTGGCGGCCGGGCAGACGCGTGAGGTTGAAGAGGACGTCGTACTCGGCGACGCTCATGACGTCGCTCGGGAATGCGGCGCTGATGTCGCGCATGATGCTCACCTGGGCCCGGAAGAGCGCTTCCCACGCCTCGACGGCGGTGCGCTTCATGCCCATGATTGCAACGCTAGACCATGGCGCTTAATTGGCCCGGGGGCCGATTCCGTCATGGAATCGACCCCCGGACCGTTTGCACCAAGAGTGTCCTGCAATCACATTCCGAGAAGCCGCCACAGCAAACGACCTCGGTACGAAGACCGTATAACGAAACGGTAACGGCGTCAACATCCGTGGGGGGAATGCGGCGGATCGACCCGGCCCGGCAAGTCGGAGGGCCGGTATCCCTCACGGATACCGGCCCTCGTCCCTTGCACCAAGAGTGTCCTGCAATCACATTCCGCAGAAGCCGCCACAGCAAAACGACCTCGCGACATCGAACGTATAACGGAATGGTAACGGCGTCAAGCATGACCACGCCGCGCGCGCTGGCAGGATCGAACCATGTGGAATGACGCCCTCGCGGGCCGCCGCATCATCGTCACGGGCGGCGCCGCCGGGCTCGGCTACTTCACGAGCGAGCGGCTCGCGGCGGCTGGCGCCCGAGTCGTCCTCACCGCGCGCTCGCTCGAACGCGGTGCCCGCGCGGCCGCCTCGATCCGCGAGCTCGTCCCCGGAGCGCGCGTCGATGTCGTCGAGCTCGACCTCGCCGACCTCGCGTCGGTCGCGCGCGCGGCCCGCGAGCTCGCGGCGCACCCCGTCGACGGGCTCATCGCGAATGCCGGCGTCCTCCCGTGGGACCGCCCGCCCGCGACGCGCGACGGCTTCGAGCCCGCGTTCGGGACGAACCACCTCGGCCACTTCGCACTCCTCGCGCAGCTGCATCACGCGCTCACGCATGACGCGGGCATCGTGTCGCTCGGGAGTCTCTCCGCGATCGGCCTCCGGTTGCGATTCGACGACCTCATGCACGAGCGCCGCCGCACGCCGCCGTACCTCGTGTACGGCCGTTCGAAGCTCGCGGTCATGACGTTCGCGGTCGAGCTCCATCGCCGCATCGTCGCGAGCGCGCGTCCGGGGATCCGGAGCGTCATCGCGCACCCCGGCTACGCGACCGACGCCCACAGCCCGCGACGACCGGGCATCACGGAGGACTCGACCGCCGCATTCCGGATGCTCGTCCGCGGCTTCGCGCACAGCAAGGACTCCGGCGCCGCCATCTCGATCGCCGCGCTCGCGCGCGGTCGCGGCGGCGAACTGTGGGGTCCGGGCGCCTGGCACCGGCTCGGCGGGGAGCCGGTCGTCCAACCGCTGCGCGGGCCCGTCCTCGATCCGACCGCCGGCCGCCGACTGTGGGAGGTCTCGGAGGCGCTCACGGGCGTGGAGTTCCGGATCCCGCCCGCTTGATCGCCCGGGTCGAGCGCGTATAATGGGATACCCCCCGGGGGTATAGGAGGATGACGATGCACGACCGCGAACCGCTCAGAATCATCGACATCGGCGCGGGCCCCGCGTGCGGCCCGGAGGGCTGCGATCCCGCGGACTCGGCCGTGACGACGCAGTTCGCCGTCGACGGCATGACGTGCTCGCACTGCGTCTCGGCCGTCACGACCGAACTCTCCGCCGTCCCCGGCGTCGAGGCCGTGACGGTGTCGCTCGTCCCCGGCGGACGCTCGACCGTCACCGTGGGGAGCGCCGCTGAGGTCGACCTCGAGGCCGTGCGCGCCGCCATCGACGAGGCCGGGTACCGGCTCGCCCCGTGATGCCCGGACCGACCGAGGTCGATCTCGAGATCGAGGGCATGACGTGCGCCTCGTGCGTCGCACGCGTCGAGAAGCGCCTCAACGGGATCCCCGGCGTCGAGGCGACCGTCAACCTCGCGACCGAGCGCGCGCGCGTCCGGACGCCCGACGGCGTCACGATCCCGCAGCTCGTCGCCGCGGTCGAATCCGCGGGGTACCGAGCCGCCCCCGTCGAGCACCCGACGCACCACGCGCATTCCGAGCCCGAGCGTGCCGTCGCTGGCGCGCGCGAGCACGAGCACGGCGCCGTACCCGAGCGTACCGCCGTGCGCGACCTCCGCGCCCGACTCCTCGTCTCGGCGGCGCTCGCGATCCCCGTCGTCGTGCTCTCGATGGTCCCCGCACTCCAATTCCCGAACTGGCAGTGGCTCGCCCTCGCGCTCGCCGCGCCCGTCGCCGTGTGGGGCGCGTGGCCGTTCCACCGCGTCGCGGCGATCGGCCTGCGTCACGGCTCGGTCAACATGGACACGCTCGTGAGCCTCGGTGTCCTCGCGGCATTCGGCTGGTCGCTCTACGCGCTCTTCTTCGGCGACGCCGGCCGGACCGGAATGCGCATGACGGTCGCGCTCTTCGGCCGTCCCGGGCACGCGAGCGGCGAGATCTACCTCGAGGTCGCGTGCGGCGTCACGGTCCTCATCCTCCTCGGGCGGTGGATCGAGGCGCGTGCGAAGCGTGACGCGGGCGACGCGCTGCGGGCGCTCGCGAGCCTCGCCGGGCGCCACGCCGCGCGCGTTCGGGGCGGCGTCGAGGAGCGCGTGCCGGTCTCGAGCCTCGAACCCGGCGATGTCGTGCGGGTGCGGCCGGGGGAGCGCGTGCCGAGCGACGGGGTCGTGCGCGACGGCGTCTCGGCGATCGACGCGAGCATGCTCACGGGCGAGTCGGT
>Ga0182743_1001184_pt1 | contig 26456 bp, 29 predicted proteins | sample eDN3rd30CKraftOP_FD_128522 | JGI IMG/M metagenome (GOLD analysis project Ga0182743, IMG submission 128522) | Enriched Organic Plus compost microbial communities from Emeryville, California, USA - eDNA 3rd pass 30_C Kraft OP (version 2) (version 2) ... | reverse complement strand
TGCGCCGAGGTGCTCTTCGTAGGATGGGTTGAGCTTGCGATACCCATGCTGCCGTGGTGATGGGTATCGCTTCGCTCAACGCCATCCTACGAAAAGCCGTGCTTCCTGGAACCGTAGGACTCCATCCGCGATTGGACCCACCGGCCACGCCGGACACCCCGGCGGCACGGCCAACGGCGGATAACCGCGAACGGTTATCCGCCCTACGAACTTGCCGGCTGACGCTGCATTATCCGCCCACCCCGAACGGCTCCCTCTCCCTCCGGAGAGGGCTGGGGTGAGGGAGCGGAGCCAGGCTTGGCACCTCCGCTGAACCAAGCATCGTCCGGCTCTTCCATCTTCACGGCTGGCTGGCGATGGCCTTCTCGATAGCCGCCTGCAAAGCCGGGTCATCCGGCTTGGTCAGGCTGGGGAACTGCGCCACCACCTTGCCCTGGCGGTCCACCACGTACTTGTAGAAGTTCCAGCGCGGCGCCTGGTCGGCCTGGCGCGCCAGTTCGCGGAACAGCGGGATGGCGTCGTCGCCGCGCACCGGCTGCACCTGGGTCATGTTGAAGGTCACGCCGTAGTTGCCGTAGCAGACCTGGGCGGTCTCGGCGGCGTCGTCGGCCTCCTGCTTGAAGTCGTCCGAAGGCACGCCCAGCACTTCCAGGCCCTGGCCCTTGTAGCGCTGGTAGATCGCCTCCAGGCCCTTGAACTGTGGGGTGAAGCCGCAGTGGCTGGCGGTGTTGACCACCAGCAGCGGCTTGCCGGCGTAGAGCCCGCAGAGGTCGAGGTCGACCTTCGAGCGCAGCTTCTGCAGGTGCCCCTGCTGCGCCAGCAGCGGCGGGCAGTCGGCAGCCTGGGCGGCCAGGGGCAGGCAGCACAGCAGGCCGAGGAACAGGTAGCGGGACATGGCGATTCTCCTTCTTCGATCGAAGGACGCTACTCCCCTGCCCCGCCCGCGGCAATCCTCAGAAGCAATGGCCCAGGCCGGCCTGCAACAACGCCAGGCCGCCATGCCGCCAGCCCCACCAGGCCAGGCCCAGCAGCGCCGCGGCCAGCACGACCGCGCCCAGGCGCAATAGCGGCCTCACGCTACCTCCGCGGCGCCCAGGCGCGCCACCGGGCGCTCGCGCACCGGCCAGTTGAGCAGGCCGGCGAGCAGCGAGAGGAGAATGGCGATCCGCCAGACCAGGTCGTAGTTGCCGGTGTGGTCGTAGACGTAGCCGCCCAGCCAGCCGCCGAGGAAGGCGCCGATCTGGTGGAACAGGAAGGTGATGCCGCCGAGCATCGACAGGTTGCGCACGCCGAACAGGGTGGCCACGGTGCCATTGGTGAGCGGCACCGTGGACAGCCACAGCAGGCCCATGGCGATGCCGAAGGCGTAGGCCGTCCACACCGTCAGCGGCGCCCAGAGGAAGGCCAGGATCACCAGGCCGCGGATCAGGTACAGCCCGGTCAGCAGCTTCGGCTTGCTGAAGCGCCCGCCGAGCCAGCCGGCGATGTAGGTGCCGAACACATTGAACAGCCCCACCAGCGCCAGCACCGTGGTGCCGACGGTGGCCGGCAGGTGGCGGTCCACCAGGTAGGCCGGCAGGTGCACGCCGATGAACACCACCTGGAAGCCGCAGACGAAGAAGCCCAGCGACAGCAGCCAGAAACCGGAATGCCCGCAGGCCTCGCGCAGCGCCTCGCCCAGGGACTGTTCATGGGATTGCACCGGCAGCGGCTTGTCGCGCATCAGCCCGGCCAGCGGCACGATCAGCGCCACCAGCAGGCCGAGGGCGAGCAGCGCCGCCGACCAGCCGAGCCAACCGATCAGGCCGAGAGTGCCGGGCAGCATGGCGAACTGGCCGAAGGAGCCGGCGGCGGCGGAAATGCCCATGGCCATGCTGCGCCGCTCCAGCGGCACGGCGCGGCCGACGGCGCCGAGGATGACCGAGAAGGAGGTGCCGGACAGGCCGATGCCGATCAGCAGCCCGGCGGACAGCGACAGGCTGGCGGCGGAATCCGCATAGCCCATCATGACCAGGCCCAGGGCGTACAGCAGGCCGCCCACCAGCACCGCGCGCGCCGCGCCGAAGCGGTCGGCCAGGGCGCCGGTGAAGGGCTGGGCGATGCCCCAGATGAGGTTCTGCAGGGCGATGGCGAAGGCGAACACCTCGCGGCCCCAGCCGAACTCGGCGCTCATGGGCGCGAGGAACAGGCCGAAGCCGTGGCGGACGCCCAGGGACAGGGCCAGGATCAGGGCGCCGGACAGCAGTATCCAGAAACCCGCACGCGACAGCTTGGACATTGTTCTTCTCGCTCCAACAGGGGTATATACCCGCATTCATCCATACGAACGCCTTGGCAGGGCGTTCAATCGAGGGCTTCCAGCTCCCCCAGCAGCGCCATCAGCTGCTCGCGGCGCTCCACCCCGAGGCGTTCGTACATCCGCCGCTGCGCCGCTTCCCAGGGCTGCGCGCCCTGCTCCAGGCGCTCGCGCCCGGCGGCGGTGAGCAGCACCAGGCGGTTGCGCTGGTCGCCGGCGTCGCCCTGCAGCTCCACCAGGCCCTCGGCCTGCAGCGGCCGCAGGTTGCGCCCCAGGGTGCTGCGGTCCAGGCCCATGGCCTCGGCCAGTTCGGAAATGCTCGGGCGCTCCAGGCGCGCCAGGTGGCGCAGCAGGGAAAACTGCGCGACCGTCAGCCCGATGCCCTGCAGGGCATCGTCATAGACGCGGGTGACACCTCGGGCGGCGCGGCGCAACTGGGTGCAGAGGCATTGGGTGGTCAGCATGATACGTGTATATACCCGCGATACCCGTGAAGGTCAATCGCGGTCGATTGTCCGATCTGCCAGGCGCCGGCTGTTGCCGCTGCCAAGGCCAGGCCGGGTGCGCGGCCGTATAACTGCGCCACCGTCCTTCCGAGATCACCGCGATGCCCGTCTACAAAGCCCCGCTGCGCGACACCCGCTTCCTGCTCAACGAGGTCTTCGACTTCCCCGAGCACTACCGCAACCTGATCAACGGTGCCGAGGCCACGCCGGACATGGTCGACGCCATCCTCGGCGAATGCGCGAAGCTCTGCGAGGAAGTGATCGCCCCGCTCTACCACTCCGGCGACGAGGAAGGCTGCCACCTGGAGAACGGCGAGGTACGCACGCCCAAGGGCTTCAAGGAGGCCTACGACGCCTACGTGGCCGGCGGCTGGCAAGGCCTGTCGCACCCGGTGGAATACGGCGGCCAGGGCCTGCCCATGAGCCTGGGCGCGCTCAAGCAGGAAATGCTCGGCACCGCCAACTGGCCGTTCTCCATGTACCCGGGGCTGTCCCTGGGCGCCATGAACACCCTGATGCAGCACGGCACCGAGGAGCAGAAGCACACCTACCTGACGCCCCTCACCGAAGGCCGCTGGGGCGGCACCATGTGCCTCACCGAGCCGCAGTGCGGCACCGACCTCGGCCAGGTGAAGACCCGCGCCGAGCCCAGGGCCGACGGCAGCTACGCCATCACCGGCAGCAAGATCTTCATCTCCTCCGGCGAGCACGATCTCACCGAGAACATCGTGCACATCGTCCTCGCCCGCCTGCCCGACGCGCCCAGGGGCACCCGCGGCATCTCGCTGTTCATCGTGCCCAAGTTCCTGCCCGGCGAAGGCGGCGGCCTCGGCCCGCGCAACGGCGTGGTCTGCGGCGCGCTGGAGAAGAAGATGGGCATCAAGGCCTCGGCCACCTGCGTGATGAACTTCGACGGCGCCACGGGCTTTCTCATCGGCCCGGCGAACAAGGGCCTGGAATGCATGTTCACCTTCATGAACAGCGCGCGCATCGGCACCGCCATCCAGGGCGTGGCCACCGCCGAGCTGGCCTACCAGGGCGCCCTGGCCTACGCCCGCGAGCGCCGCTCGATGCGCGCGCTGTCCGGCGCCAAGGAACCGGAACAGGTGGCCGACAGCCTGATGCACCACGGCGACGTGCGGCGCATGCTGCTGACGCAGAAGGCCGTGGCCGAGGGCGGCCGCGCGCTGGTCTACCTGGCCACGCAGTACGCCGACAAGATGATCCAGGGCCTGCTCACCAGCGACAACGCCGAGTACGAGCGCTGGGACGACAAGCTCGGCTTCCTCACCCCGATCCTCAAGGGCTGCCTCACCGAGCTGGGCCTGGAGAGCGCCAACCTGGGCATGCAGGTGTTCGGCGGCCACGGCTACATCCGCGAGCACGGCATGGAGCAGATCGTCCGCGACGCGCGCATCGCCACCCTCTACGAAGGCACCACCGGCATCCAGGCCCTGGACCTGCTCGGGCGCAAGGTGCTGCTGATGACCCAGGGCAAGGCGGTGCGCGACTTCACCAGGATCGTGGCGAAATTCGCCACGGGGTTGCTCAAGGAAGAACCGGCCATGCGCGGCCGCGCGCTGACGCTGCTGAAGCTGTGCGCGCAATGGAACCTGCTGACCCTTCGCATCGCCCTGAGCGCCCGCAAGCAGCGCGACCTGGTGGGCACCGCCAGCCACGACTACCTGATGTTCTCCGGCTACGTCGCCCTGGCCTACGCCTGGGCGCTGCAGGAAGCCACGGCCCGCAAGCGCCTGCGCCAGGGCGGCAGCGAGTCCAGCGACTTCTACAAGGCCAAGATCGCCACCAGCGACTTCTATTTCGCCCGCCTGCTGCCCCGCGCCAAGGGCCACGCGGCGGCCATGGGCAAGCCGGTGCGTTCGGTGATGGGGCTGAAGGCGGAGCATTTCGCCTTCGAGTGATCCGGGACGCCCGCCAGGTCCCGGGAGCTCGCTCCTACGAAAAGCCCTGGCGCAAACTACGCCGAGGCGCTCTTCGTAGGATGGGTTGAGCTTGCGAAACCCATGCGGTCATGGCGATGGGTATCGCTTCGCTCACCCCATCCTACGGGGCCGTTCGGCGTGCGCGAGAAGGTCGGCGTCAACCTGTAGGAGCGCGCCCTGCGCGCGATCGCGGGCAGGGCCCGCGAGGGGGCTACGGCTTACTCGGCAGCCGGCTTCTTGCGCTTGAGCGGCGCCATGCCGTCGTTGCTGACCACCGACGAGGGCGCCGCCTTCGGCTTGTTCGCCGGCTTGCGCTTGGCGGCGGGCTTGGCCCCGGCCTTCTTGCCGGCGTCGGTCTTTTTCTTCTTGGTGCCGGCGGCCTTGCCCGAGGCCTTGACCTTCTTCGGCCCCTTGTAGCTGCCCTTGAGCTCCTTGATGGTGCGCTGTTCGAAACGCACCTTGAGGTAGCGCTCGATGCTCGACATCAGGTTCCAGTCGCTGTGCGACACCAGCGAGATGGCCAGGCCAGCCTCGCCCGCGCGGCCGGTGCGGCCGATACGGTGCACGTACTCGTCGCCGCGGCGCGGCATGTCGAAGTTCAGCACCAGGTCCAGGCCCTCGACGTCCAGGCCGCGGGCGGCCACGTCGGTGGCGACGAGGATCTTCACCGCGCCCTGCTTCAGACGCTCGATGGCCAGCTTGCGGTCCTTCTGGTCCTTCTCGCCGTGCAGCACGAAGACCTTGTGCCCGGCGGCGATCAGCCGGCCGGTCAGGCGGTCGGCCTGGACGCGGGTGTTGGTGAAGACGATGGCCTTGTCGAAGGTCTCGTTCTCCAGCAGCCAGTGCAGGATGGCTTCCTTGTGGGCGTTGTCGTCGACCAGGATGACCTGCTGCGCGATGTCCTCGTTCAGCTCGCTGACGCGGTTCAGCTGCAGGCTTTCCGGCTCGCGCAGGACCTGCTCGACCATCGCGTGCAGGCCGCTGCCGGCGGTGGCGGAGAACAACAATGTCTGGCGCTGCGCCGGGCAGGCGCCGGCAAGCTTGAGCACGTCCTCGGCGAAGCCCATGTCGAGCATGCGGTCGGCCTCGTCCAGCACCAGCACCTCGACGTCGCCCAGCGGCAGGTTGCCGGCGTTGAACTGCTCGTTCAGCCGGCCGGGGGTGCCGATGATGATCTCCGGGTTCTTGCGCAGGCGCGCGCCCTGCACCTTGAAGTCTTCGCCGCCGGTGATCAGGCAGGCCTTGATGAAGGTGAACTGGGCGAAGCGCTCGACTTCCTTGAGGGTCTGCTGGGCCAGCTCGCGGGTCGGCAGCAGGATCAGCGCGCGGGCGCCGCTCCTGGGCTTCTCCTCGCTGAGCAGGCGGTGCAGCAGCGGCAGCACGAAGGCGGCGGTCTTGCCGCTGCCGGTCTGCGCGGTCACGCGCAGGTCGCGGCCCTCCAGCGCCTTCGGGATGGCCGCGGCCTGGACGGCGGTCGGCTCGGTGAAGGACAGGGTTTCCAGCGCCTTGAGCAGGCGTTCGTGGAGGGCGAATTGGGCGAACAAGGCAGACCTCGGGAAGACGAAAGGACCAAATAGCTGCATAGCCTAACGGTTGCCGCGCCCGAAAGCAGGTTTTATTCGCCGGTCGCGATCCGCACGCCCCGTGTCGCCCTCGGGCAAGTCCACCGCGCAGGCCCGTCCCAGACTGGCCGCAGGACAGCCTAAGGAGTGTCGAGATGCCGCATCGCCCCACCGCCGCCGAGCGCCTCGAGCGCCTGCCGCTGAGCCCCTACCACCGGCTGATCTTCGTGATCATCGCCCTGGCGTTCTTCTTCGACTCCATGGACCTGGCGATGATGACCTTCCTGCTCGGCTCGATCAAAGCCGAGTTCGGCCTGTCCAGCGCCCAGGCCGGGCTGCTGGCCAGCTCCAGCTTCTTCGGCATGGTCCTGGGCGCGGCGCTGTCGGGGATGCTCGCCGACCGCTTCGGACGCAAGCCGGTGTTCCAGTGGAGCATCGTGCTCTGGGGCCTGGCCAGCTACCTGTGCTCCACCGCCGGCGATGTGCAGAGCCTGACGCTATACCGCGTGCTGCTGGGCATCGGCATGGGCATGGAATTCCCCATCGCCCAGTCGCTGCTCTCGGAGATGATCCCGGCCAGGGCCCGCGGCCGCTACATCGCCCTCATGGACGGCTTCTGGCCGCTGGGCTTCATCGCCGCCGGCTGCCTGTCCTACTTCGTGCTGCCCATGGCCGGCTGGCGCAGCCTGTTCCTGCTGCTGGCCTTCCCGGCGCTGTTCGTCCTGGCCATCCGCTTCATGGTCCCGGAATCGCCGCGCTGGCTGGAACAGGCCGGGCTGGCGGACAAGGCCGAGCGCTCGCTGCAGCGCATCGAGGCGCGGGTGATGGCCTCGCTGAAGCTGTCCAGCCTGCCCGAGCCGCAGGCGCTGGCGCGCCCCGAGCCGAACCGCCCGGGCTTCTTCAGCGCCTTCGCCGAACTCTGGTCGCCGGCCTACCGCAGCCGCACCCTGACGGTCTGGAGCCTGTGGTTCTTCGCCCTGCTCGGTTTCTACGGGCTGACCTCCTGGCTCAGCGCCCTGCTGCAGCAATCCGGCTTCGCCGTGACGCAGTCGGTGTACTACACGGTGCTGATCTCCCTGGCCGGCATCCCCGGCTTCCTCTGCGCCGCCTGGCTGGTGGAGCGCTGGGGGCGCAAACCGAGCTGCGTGCTGATGCTCCTGGGCGGCGGCGCCATGGCCTACGCCTACGGCCAGACCGCGGTGTTCGGCGGCAGCCTGGCGCTGCTGATCGGCTTCGGCCTGGCCATGCAGTTCTTCCTGTTCGGCATGTGGGCGGTGCTCTACACCTACACTCCGGAGCTGTACCCCACCTCGGCGCGCGCCACCGGCTCCGGCTTCGCCTCGGCGGTGGGCCGCGTCGGCTCGCTGCTGGGGCCCACCGTCAGCGGCCTGGTCCTGCCGGTGGCCGGCCAGGGCGGCGTGTTCACCCTCGGCGCGCTGTGCTTCCTGGTCGCCGCGGCGGTGGTCTGGGGCTTCGGCATCGAGACCCGCGGGCGCACCCTGGAGGAGCTGGCGGGCTGAGGTTACATTTCGGAAATATCCTGCTCGGCCCTGCCGCTACCCTGCCGTTACAATGCCGCGCTCATCCCGGCCACCGCGGCCGGGCCTTCGCGGCTACCCCGTAGCCTCCGCACCACGCGCCACCCCGCACTGGCGCCCCGATCCAAAGGATGTTTCCGGCCTATGGACCTTTCCTCTCCCCTCGCCACCCTCCAGGGCTACTGGGCCCTGCTCGACCAACACCCGCTGACCAGCGCCGCCCTCGGCCTCGTCATCCTCCTCGCAGTAGCCTGGATCGTCGGCCGCCTGGCCCGCTTCCTGGTCCGCCGCGCGGCCGACCTGCTGGCGCGCCAGCCGGCCCTGAGCTGGCTCGCCGACCTGCACGACAACCGCGTGTTCCAGCGCCTGGCGCAGACCGTGCCGTCGCTGGTGGTGCAGTTCGGCCTGGTGCTGATCCCCAACCTGGCCGGCAGGCCCGAGGCCTTCCTGCGCAACCTGGCCATGGCGGTCACCGCGCTGTTCCTGCTGCTGGCCCTGAGCGCCCTGCTCGACGCCCTGCTGGACATCTACGCGCGCACCGAACATGCCCGCACCCGCTCGATCAAGGGCTACGTGCAACTGGCCAAGCTGTTCCTCTTCGTCTTCGGCGGCATAGTGGTGGTGTCGATCCTCATCGACCGCTCGCCAATGCTGCTGCTCTCCGGCCTGGGCGCCATGTCCGCGGTCCTGCTGCTGGTCTACAAGGACACCCTGCTGAGCTTCGTCGCCAGCGTGCAGCTGACCAGCAACGACATGCTGCGGGTGGGCGACTGGATCGAGATGCCCCAGGTCGGCGCCGACGGCGACGTGGTGGACATCACCCTGCACACGGTGAAGGTGCAGAACTGGGACAAGACCATCGTCTCGGTGCCCACCTGGCGCCTGATGTCCGAGTCGTTCAAGAACTGGCGCGGCATGCAGCAGTCCGGCGGGCGGCGCATCAAGCGCAGCCTGTACCTCGACGCCAGCCAGGTGCGCTTCCTCGACGAGGCCGAGGCGCAGAAGCTGTCCGGCGTGCGCCTGCTGACCGACTACCTGCGGCGCAAGCAGGACGAGCTGGCCGAGTGGAACCAGGCCAACGCCGGCAACGTGCCGCTGTCGGCCAACCGCCGCCGGCTGACCAACATCGGCACCTTCCGCGCCTACGCCGAGGCCTACCTCAAGGCCCACCCGGACATCCATCCGCACATGACCTGCATGGTCCGCCAGCTGCAGCCCGGCGCCGAGGGCGTGCCCCTGGAGATCTACTGCTTCACCCGCACCACCGCGTGGCTGGACTACGAGCGCATCCAGGGCGACATCTTCGACTACCTGATGGCGGTGCTGCCGGAGTTCGGCCTGGGCGTCTACCAGCAGCCCAGCGGCCAGGACCTGCGTGGCGGGCTGCAGGGCCTGTTGCCGACGCCGGCGGCTCGTAGCGAACGCCACCCGGCGCTGGACATGGAACAGGCCTGAGAACCCCGCGCCAGGCTCCGATCGGACGGGCGACAGCCCCCGGCCTGGCTGCCTCGCCAGGCCGGTGCCATGCTCAAGGCAGGCGCGCGCTTCCGCGCGCCTTTCCCGGAGAAACGCCGTGTCCGCCACCCTCATCTATTACGTGGCCAGCAGCCTGGACGGCTACATCGCCCGCCCCGACGGCAGCGTCGACTGGCTGGACGCATTCGACGGCCATGACGACGACCATGGCTATTCAGCCTTCTACGCCGGCATCGACGGCCTGCTGATGGGCCGCGGTACCTACCTGCAATGCCTGGACTTCGGCGACTGGCCCTACCCGGACAAGCCGGCCATCGTCCTCACCCGCGCCAACCAGCTGCCGCTGGCCTCGCCCCAGGTGGAACTGCAGCACTGCCCGCCCAGCGAAGCCCTGGCCAACCTGGAGGCCCGCGGCTGCCAGCGCATCTGGCTGGTGGGCGGCGGCAGCCTGGCCGGCAACTGCCTGGCGGCGGACTTGCTCGACGAGGTGATCGTCAGCATCATTCCGCACCTGCTCGGCGCCGGCATCCCGCTGTTCGGCATCGGGCTCGAACGGCGCCTGCAGTTGCTGGAACAGCGCAGCTTCCCCAGCGGCATCGTGCAGGTGCGCTATCAGGTCATCAAGTGAGCCCCCGCGCCGCCGCCGAACTGGAAGAGCTGGCCTGGCTGGAAGACGGCCGCCACCCCGAGCCGCTGGCGCCGCTGCTGCGCGAAAAAGTCCTGCCGGCGCTACGCGAACACCTCGCCGACTGACGAAAATCGTCAGAGGGCCTGCATTTCGTCGGGTTTTTCCCTGCGACACCAGGTCCCACCCCGCGCCCTTCCCGCCCCCTTCCGGCCACCCTCGCGCGAACCTGGGCCATCTCCCGGCAACCCGCCTGGCATAGGGCTTTCGGCTATAAGGTCGGCGCCCGACCGGGCAGTCCGAACACATGTCATCGAACGCCCGCCGAGTCACATGGGCTTATCCACAAGCGACGGACGGTCAAAACACTGTCACGAAAAGTCGGTCAGAATGCGCGGAATTTTTCGCGGACCAAAGGAAACCATCGCCCGCCGAAGAGCAACGGCGATCCAGCGGAGTCTGGGTTACATCCACAACCAGAAAGAAGACATGCCGAATGCGCAGTACCCTTTTGACATGCCTTTCCATAGGCTTGGCAGCCAGTTTGGCCGCCGTTGTAACCGGGGTGGAAGCTTCCCCACGGGCCTCGCGTTCCTACGCGCCCGCCCCTCTCGAACTCCGTGTCCCGGTACAGGGCAAGGAGCTGCTGAGCATCGCCCAACCGGCGAAGCAGCAGCCCAGTGACGCCCACCAGGTCACCCAGCGCGCCTTCAGCATGATCGGCACGCCCTACCGCTGGGGCGGCACCTCGCCCAAGGGTTTCGACTGCAGCGGCCTGGTCAAGTACGTGTTCCGCGACGTCGACGACGTCGAGCTGCCGCGCACCGCCCGGGCCATCTACCAGAGCAGCAACCCCAAGGTAGCGCGCCGCGACCTGCAGCCCGGCGACCTGGTGTTCTTCCGCATCCGCAGCCGCAACGTCGACCACGTGGGCATCTACGTCGGCAACGACCGCTTCGTCCACGCCCCGCGTCGCGGGCAGCGGGTGAAAGTGGCCAACCTCAACGACAAGTACTGGCAACGCCATTACCTGGCGGCCAAGCGCGTGCTGCCGGAGACTCTGGCCAAGGCCGACCTGCCGGGCAATCGCTTCGAGTAAGGGCCCGCGCCGCAAGAACAAGGACGCCGTTTTCCCGGGCAGGGAAAACGGCGTTTTTCATGGGCGCGAGTGCCTTGCAGGCCGCGCCGGAGGCTCTTCGTAGGATGGGTTGAGCTTGCGATACCCATCGGCCCCTGGTGATGGGTATCGCTTCGCTCAACACCATCCTACGGATGCCATATTTTCCGCAACGGGCTCAGGGTATGCGCCGCTCCCGCCGCGCCTGCTTGCGCAGCAGCCGCGCGCTGTCCCAGCCGGTGAGCAGGATGGCCAGCCAGATCGGCCCGTAGGTCCACAACTGCTGCGGCTGGAACGCCTCGCCGAGGAACAGCACCGCCAACAGGAACAACAGCATCGGCTCGACATAGCTGAGGATGCCGAACAGCCCCATGGGCAGCAGCCGGCTGGAGGCCATCATGGCGGCGAAGGCCAGGGCGCTGATCAGCCCCAGCATCGGCAGCAGCGCCCACAGCCGCGGCGTTTCGGCGAACACCTGGAGGTCGCCGAAGTGCCAGATGGTCCACAGGGCGAAGGGCAGCAGCACCGCCATCTCGAAGACGAAGCCGGACAGCGCGTCCACGCCCATGCGCCGGCGCAGCATGAAATACGGTGGATAACCCAGGGCGGTGATCAGGCTGAACCAGGAGAAGGCGCGGGTCAGCCACAGCTCGTGGAGCACGCCGACCAGCGCGCAGGCCACGGCGATGCCCTGCAGCGGCGTCAGGCGCTCGCCGTAGAACAGCCGGCCGCAGAGCACCATGGTCAGCGGCAGCAGGAAGTAGCCCAGGGACAGCTGCAGGGTCTGGCCGACCATGGGCGCGTAGATGAACACGCCCCACTGCACCAGCATCATCGCCGCGCTCAGCGGGAAGCACAGCAGCAGCCAGCGCTCGCGCAGCAGGCGCCGGCCGGCATCGCGCAGCACGCCGCCCTGGCCGGTGAAGGCCACCAGCAGCAGGACCATGGGGATCGACCAGACCACCCGGTGCGCCACGATCTGGATGCTGTCCAGCGGCGCCAGCCAGCGCAGGTAGCCCGGCAGCGTGACGAAGAGCACCGAGGCGGCCAGGGAAAGGGCGACGCCGCGACCGGAAATGTTCATGCCACGGCCCTCCGCGCCAGCCCCAGGCGGTTCACCCAGAGCGACGCCACTATCACCCCGCCGCCCAGAGCCAGGCGGGCCAGGTCGGCATGTTCGTTCCAGATCAGCAGGTTGATCAGCAGCCCCACCGGCACGTGCAGGTTGTTCATCACCGCCAGGGTGCCGCCATCCACCAGCGTAGCCCCCTTGTTCCACCAGAACTGCCCAAGGGCAGTGGCCAGCAGGCCCATGAACAGCAGCACCAGCCACTGCACCTCGGTGGTCGGCAGCTTGGCCGGGTTGCCCAGCAGCACCCAGCCGGGCAACGCCACCAGCAGCGCGCCGACGAAGAAGTAGCCGAAGCGGCGGTACTGCGGGATGTCCGACGGGTAGCGCGCCACCAGGTGCTTGTACATCACCTGGCCGGCGGCGAAGGTGGCGTTGGCCAGTTGCAGCAGCAGGAAGCCTTCGATGAAGTCGCCGCTGACGCCGTCGTAACGGATGATCGCCGCGCCCAGCACGGCCACCGCCGCGGCCAGCAGCGCCCAGGGGTTGAAGCGGCGGTTCAGGGCGTCGTCGATCAGCGCCACGTGCAGCGGCGTGAGCACGGTGAACAGCAGCACCTCGGGCACCGTCAGCACGCGGAAGCTCTGGTACAGGCAGACGTAGGTGATGCCGAACTGCAGCGCGCCGACCAGCATCACCCCGCCGATGAAGCGCGGCGCCACCCCGCGCCAGCGCGTCAGCGGCAGGAACACCGCGCCGGCCAGCAGCACCCGGGTGAGCACGGCGAAATAGCTGTCGACCTGGCCGGCGAGGTATTCACCGATCAGGCTGAAGGAAAACGCCCAGAGGACGGTTACGAAAAGCAGGTAAGGCATGACCGGACAGGCGCACCGAAAAGGGGCGTGGAACATAGCGGTTTTGCCGGGGCGAAGAAAGGGCCAGGGCGCTGTCCGGCATGAACGGGAGGTTCAGCGTCGTCGGGCCCTGCCCGCGATTCGCGCGCAGGGCGCGCTCCTACATGGGAACGACGTGGATAGGATTCATCCGCGATCCCGCCGGCAGGGCCGGCGCCCCATGTCATCGCGAACCCCGCCAAAGAAAAAGCCCGGTCGACATTCGCAGGGGGGAAGTGCGTCGACCGGGCGTCGCGCCCAGGAGCGACGGGCGCGCAAGTGGTAAGCCGGAATCAGGGGTCAGGCCACCGCGGCCAGTTGCTCGCGGGCCTTGGCCAGGCCTTTCTCGGCGAACTCGGGGCCCATGTTCAGGCCCTCGGCATGGACGAAGGTGACGTCGTGGATGCCGATGAAGGCCAGGGCCTGGCGCAGGTAGGGCTCCTGGTGGTCCAGCGGGCCGCCGGCGTAGACGCCGCCGCGGCTGGTCAGGATGTAGGCGCGCTTGCCGCCGAGCAGGCCCTGGGGGCCGGTCTCGGTGTACTTGAAGGTGACGCCGGCGCGCAGCACGTGGTCCAGCCAGGACTTCAGGGTGCTGGGGATGGCGAAGTTGTACATGGGCGCGGCCAGCACCAGCACGTCGGCGGCCAGCAGTTCCTCGGTGAGCAGGTTGGAACGCTGCAGCGCGGCCTGTTCGGCGGCGCTGTGCTGCTCGGCCGGCTTCATCCAGCCGCCCAGCAGGTCGGCATCCAGGTGCGGCACCTGTTCCAGCGCCAGGTCGCGGACCTGGATCTCGTCGGCGGGGTGGGCGGCGCGCCAGTTGGCGATGAATTCGGCGGTCAGCTGGCGTGAGACCGAACCTTGTTGGCGGGCGCTGCTTTCGATTACCAGAACACGGGACATGGGCTTGACCTCCAGCGGTCGTTTGCGTCGATGGAGGCCAGCTTATGGAATGACTTATCGATAAAAAAGCAGAAATAATTGCTTCAAAATATCGATTTAGTTGATTTGTACCGCGTCTGCTCCTAGTCTGGAGAACATGCGCTGCCGGCTCAGGCCGGGTTGCAGGTCAGCTTGATGCGCAGCTTGATGATGGCGCGGCCGAAGCTGGCGGTGAGGTTGCTGGACTTGCCGGCGGCGAGCACCGTCTTGCGCACCTTGGGCGTCTCCGGGCCGTTCTGGAACACCGCGGTGCAGGCCACGTCCTGCTTGCCGTAGTTCTGCAACAGCACGGCGCCCATGCTGTCGCCGATGTCCTGGGTCTGGACGTCGATCTCCGTGCCGTTGAGGGACTTCTCCACCTCGATCGGGTAGGCCAGGGCGGTCAACGGCAGCGACAGCAGCAACGCACAGCAGATTCTTTTCATGTGGCGGTCTCGCTCGGTTCAGGCAGAGCGCCAGATTAGACAAGAGGAGGCGAGGATGAAAGCGCCCCGCGTTACCCTGGATCAATGGCGCACGCTGCAGGCGGTGGTCGACCACGGCGGCTTCGCCCAGGCCGCCGAGGCCCTGCACCGCTCGCAGTCTTCCATCAGCTACACGGTGGCGCGCATGCAGGAGCAGCTCGGCGTGCCGCTGCTGCGCATCGACGGCCGCAAGGCGGTGCTCACCGAGGCCGGCGAGGTGCTGCTGCGGCGCTCGCGGCAATTGGTGAAGAGCGCCGGCCAGCTGGAGGAACTGGCCCACCACATGGAGCAGGGCTGGGAGCCGGAAGTGCGCCTGGTGGTGGATGCCGCCTACCCTACCCTGCGGCTGGTCCGCGCGCTGTCCGCGTTCGTGCCGCAGAGCCGCGGCTGCCGCGTGCTGTTGCGCGAGGAGGTGCTGTCCGGCGTCGAGGAGGCGCTGCAGCAGGGCCATGCGGACCTGGCCATCAGCGGCCTGAACATCGCCGGCTACCTGGGCGCCGACCTGTGCACCGTGGAATTCGTCGCCGTGGCCAACCCGGACCATCCGCTGCACCGCCTGCAGCGCGAGCTGACGCACCAGGACCTGGAAAGCCAGATGCAAGTAGTCATCCGCGACTCCGGCCGCCTGCAGCCGCGCGACGTCGGCTGGCTGGGCGCCGAGCAGCGCTGGACGGTGGGCAGCCTGGCCACCGCCGCCACCTTCGTCGGCAACGGCCTGGGCTTCGCCTGGCTGCCGCGGCACATGATCGAGCGCGAACTGCGCGACGGCTCGCTGAAGCCGCTGCCGCTGACCCAGGGCGTCACCCGCGAGAGCCGCTTCTATCTTTACCCGAACAAGGAAAAACCCCTGGGGCCGGCCACGCAGATCCTCGTCGAACTGCTGAAGACCTTCGCCAACGTGCCCCTGGACGCCCCCTTCGCCGCGCCGCCGAGCGCCTGACCCGGAGAACCGCCGATGCCCTACCTGCACCACGACGGCCAGCGCCTGTACTTCGAGGACAGCGGCCAGGGCACGCCCGTGCTGCTGGTGCACGGCCTGGGCTCGAGCAGCCGCGACTGGGAGTACCAGGTGCCGGAGCTGCTCCGGCGGCACCGGGTGATCGCCCTCGACGTGCGCGGCCACGGCCAGTCCGACAAGCCCCGCGAGCGCTACAGCATCGCCGGCTTCGCCGAGGACGTGGCGGCGCTGATAGAGGAACTGCGCCTGGCCCCGGTGCACCTGGTAGGCATCAGCATGGGCGGGATGATCGGCTTCGAGCTGGCCACCCGCCGGCCGGAACTGCTCAAGAGCCTGACCATCGTCAACAGCGCCCCGGAAGTGAAGCCGCGCACCCTGCGCGAATACCTGGAAGTGGCGCGCCGGCTGTTCCTCGCCCACGTGCTGGGCCTGGACACCGTGGGCAAGGCCCTGGGCAAGCTGCTGTTCCCCAAGCCGGAGCAGGCCGACCTGCGGCGCAAGATCGAGCAGCGCTGGCCGCAGAACGACAAACGCGCTTACCTTTCCAGCCTGCACGCCATCATCGGCTGGGGTGTGCAGGAGCGCCTGGGGCGCATAACCTGTCCGACGCTGGTGGTCAGCGCCGACCGCGACTACACCCCGGTGACGCTCAAGCAGGCCTATGTGGAGCGCCTGCCCAACGCGCGCCTGGTGGTGATCGAGGATTCGCGCCACGCCACCCCGCTGGACCAGCCGCAAGCCTTCAACAGCACCCTGCTCGACTTCCTCGAGCAGGTAGACCATTCCTAAAACACCTCAGGAAACATCCGCAAAATGACCCTGTTCAAACGCTTCCTGCTCGCCGCCTGTACCCTCGTCCTGGCCACCTCGGCGCTCGCCGCCGACCCGGCGAAACCCCACGTGCTGCTCTCCACCACCCTGGGCGAGATCGAGGTGGAACTCGACAGCGCCAAGGCGCCGATCAGCGTGAAGAACTTCCTCGGCTACGTCGACAGCGGCTTCTACAACGGCACCATCTTCCACCGGGTGATCCCCGGCTTCATGGTGCAGACCGGCGGCTTCACCGAGAAGATGCAGGAGAAGGACACCGGCGAGCCGATCAAGAACGAGGCCGACAACGGCCTGCTCAACGCCCGCGGCACCCTGGCCATGGCCCGCACCAGCGACGTGAACTCGGCCACAAGCCAGTTCTTCGTCAACCTGACCGACAACGACTTCCTCGACCACGGCCAGCGCGACTTCGGCTACGCCGTGTTCGGCAAGGTCGTGCGCGGCATGGGCGTGGTCGACATGATCGCCAAGGTGCCCACCACCAACCGCGGCATGTACCAGAACGTGCCCGCCGAGCCGGTGGTCATACTCTCCGCCAAGCGTCTCTGAGAATCCCCGATTCCCACGCTGACGGAGGCCTGAAACGGCGGGCCCGGGACGGGCCCGCGACAACCGAGAGACATCATGCTCTACCGCCGCTTCGAAAAGCTCATCGACCCCTTCCGCGACGCCCCCGAGCACATGCCGCCGGCCGACGTCTGGCGCTTCTACACCTACTACCTGCGCCAGGTCTGGCCGGTGTTCTCGGTCCTGCTGGTGGTCGGCCTGATCGTCGCCCTGATCGAGGTGGCGCTGTTCAGCTACCTGGGGCGCATCGTCGACCTCGCGCAGAACACCGCGCCCGCCGACTTCTTCCGCCTGCACGGCAACGAACTGGTCTGGATGGCCGCGGTGGCGCTGGTGCTGCGCCCGCTGTTCAACGCCCTGCACGACATGCTGGTGCACCAGAGCATCAACCCCAGCATGACCAACCTGATCCGCTGGCAGAACCACCGCTACGTGCTCAAGCAGAGCCTGGGCTTCTTCCAGAACGACTTCGCCGGGCGCATCGCCCAGCGCATCATGCAGACCGGCAACTCGCTGCGCGACTCGGCAGTGCAGGTGGTGGACGCCTTGTGGCACGTGGCGATCTACACCCTCAGCGCCCTGGTGCTGTTCGCCGAGGCCGACTGGCGGCTGATGATCCCCCTGGTGCTCTGGGTGATCGCCTACGTCGGCGCCCTCGCCTACTTCGTGCCGCAAGTGAAGCGCCGCTCGGTGGCCGCCTCGGACTCGCGCTCCAAGCTGATGGGGCGCATCGTCGACGGCTACACCAACATCACCACCCTCAAGCTGTTCGCCCACACCCGCCAGGAAGAGGACTACGCCCGCGAGGCCATCGCCGAGCAGACGCACAAGGCCCAGCGCGCCGGGCGCGTGGTGACCTCCATGGACGTCAGCATCACCATCATGAACGGCATCCTCATCGCCGGCACCACGGGCCTGGCCCTGTGGCTGTGGAGCCAGGAGCTGATCTCGGTGGGCGCCATCGCCCTGGCCACCAGCCTGGTGATCCGCATCAACAACATGTCCGGCTGGATCATGTGGGTGGTCGGCGGCATCTTCGAGAACATCGGCCAGGTGCAGGACGGCATGCAGACCATCGCCATCCCCCGCCAGGTGGTCGACGCGCCCGACGCCAAGCCGCTGGTGGTGACGCGCGGCGAGGTGCGCTTCGACGAGGTGGACTTCAGCTACGGCAAGGGCAGCGGCCTGATCCAGGGCCTGGACCTGGTGGTGCGCCCGGGCGAGAAGATCGGCCTGGTCGGGCCCTCCGGCGCCGGCAAGTCGACCCTGGTCAACCTGCTGCTGCGCCTGTATGACCTCGAAGGCGGGCGCATCCTGATCGACGACCAGGACATCGCCCACGTGACCCAGGAGAGCCTGCGCGCGCAGATCGGCATGGTCACCCAGGACACCTCGCTGCTGCACCGCTCGATCCGCGACAACCTGCTCTACGGCCGCCCCGGCGCCAGCGAGGAAGAACTGCAGGAGGCGGTGCGCAAGGCCCGCGCCAGCGAGTTCATCCCGCAGCTGTACGACGCCCAGGGCCGCACCGGCCTCGACGCCCACGTCGGCGAGCGCGGCGTGAAGCTCTCCGGCGGCCAGCGTCAGCGCATCGCCATCGCCCGCGTACTGCTCAAGGACGCACCGATCCTGATCCTCGACGAAGCCACCTCAGCGCTGGACTCGGAAGTGGAATCGGCCATCCAGGAAAGCCTGGAGACGCTGATGCAGGGCAAGACGGTGATCGCCATCGCCCACCGCCTCTCCACCATCGCCCGCATGGACCGCCTGGTGGTGCTGGACCACGGCCGCATCGTCGAAAGCGGCAGCCACGCCGAGCTGATCGAACACGGCGGCCTCTACGCCCGCCTGTGGCGCCACCAGACCGGCGGGTTCGTGGGGGTGGATTAAGGCGGTGGCGCCCCATGCCTCCGTAAGCGGACCTTGTCCGCGATCACCGGACATCCCGGCGCGTTTCGCGGATAAGATCCGCTCCTACAGCACGCCCCATCCCCCGTAGGAGCGGACCTTGTCCGCGATCACCGGACGTCCCGGCGCGCTTCGCGGATAAGATCTCCTACAGCACGCCCATCCCCCCGTAGGAGCGGACCTTGTCCGCGATCACCGGACGATCCGGCGCGTTTCTCGGATAAGATCCCTACAGCACGCCCATCCTCCCGTAGGAGCGGACCTTGTCCGCGATCACCGGACGATCCGGCGCGTTTCTCGTATGAGATCCGCGCCCACGGGTCGCCCCACGCGCGAATCCCGGCTACAACCAGACCGCATTCCAGAACGGATAATCGCCCACCCGCCGCACCAATCCAGCCCTCAATGGATTGGCCACCACATAACGCGCCACGTGGCGCAAATCCTCCTCCCGGCGCAAGCCACGGTCATGGAAAGCCGGGGCCCACACCTTTCCCTCCCGCCCCAATCGGCGATTGAAATTACGGCTGCTGACGGCCTTCAGACGGCCGATGCTCGCCTCCAGGCGTTCACCGGCCCCGAGCTGGATCAGCCAATGCGCATGGTCGGGCATCAGCACCCAGGCGAGCAGTCTGTTGGTACCCAGTAACGTGCGGTTCTCGAAAGTGGCCGCAACCACACAGGCGCCGGCGAAATGGCCGAAAAGCGCCTGCCGCTCGAAGCTGATTGCGGTGACCAGGTAGACCGTTCCCGGCAGCGATATCCGGCCCTTGCGCAATGCACGATGGCCGGAGGTATGAATGACGGAAAGTGCATCGTCCATGGCGAGGTTCCCGAGTTGGCTGGAACCACCTTCGCGGACAAGGTCCGCTCCTACGTAGAGGGTCGGCCCGACATTGCTGTAGGCAAGGACACATACATTCGTGGGAGAGAGCTGTCCGTTAATGAAGCCTTAAGCCTCCATCCCGAACCCTGCGACAAGTCGCCGCATCACCCCGGTCGATGATCATTAGCAAGCACATCAATTTCTCGCGTGGGGTGGTTCGGTGGTCATATCTGTTCCACGCCCCGCCATGCGGTGGACGCCTGAAGCATCGCCCCCTGCCCGCCCCCGGACCCGCGGCCAGACATCGGATGCCAGTGCTCCAGGGCGGGGCTTCATCCCCTTCGCTATGAGGACCACCAGAATGAAGATTGCTTCTGTCGTATCGGCGGTGCTTTCCAGCCTCGCTCCCATGGTCTTCGCCCAGGACGCGATCAAGGAGCCGGGCGCCGACCTTCCGACGGTCGAATACCACTACGGCATGCCGCTGGACATCGACAAGGTGCTGCACCGTACCGACAACTCGCACAAGGTGGGCATGGTCCCCGCCTACCTCGTGTACCAGGACCACGAGGGCACCACGCACCGCGTGCGCTTCCTCGAATGGGGCGGCCAGGCGAGCCACGTCTGAGCCCCAGCCGGTCTCGGTCCCTGGCCGACTTGGCCACCCCGCGAGCCTGTCGTAGCGGCCGGGGGCCGACCTTCTACCCGACTGCCCCTTACTCCGCCTGCCGGTAAGGCAGCGCCGCCCGCGCCTCCTCGGCGTAGGCGCGGATGCCGGCGCGTTCCTCGGCGAGGAAGTCGTCCACCGCGGCGCGCAGGCCCGGGTGCCCCAGTTGGTGCCAGGAGCGCGTGAGCACCGGCTCGAAGCCGCGGATCAGCTTGTGCTCGCCCTGGGCGCCGGCGTCGAAACGGCGCAGCCCGGCGGCCAGGGCGTAGTCCAGGCCCTGGTAGAAGCAGGTCTCGAAGTGCAGGCGGTCGTACTCCGCCAGGCAGCCCCAGTAGCGCCCGTAGAGGGTGTCGCCATCCACCAGGCTGAAGGCCATGGCCACCGGCCGGCCGTTGCGGCGGGCGAAGACCACGCGGATCGCCTCGCCCATGCGCTCGGCCAGCAGGCTGAAGAACTCCCGCGTCAGGTACGGCGCCTGGCCGCGCACCTCGTAGGTGCTGGCGTAGCAGGCATAGACGAAGTCCCAGTCGGCCTCGGCCAGTTCGGGTCCCTCCATCCAGCGGAACTCCATGCCCTGCCCGGCCACCTGCTCGCGCTCCTTGCGCAGTTGCTTGCGCTTGCGCGAGGCCAGGGCGTCGAGGAAGTCCTGGAAATCCCGGTAACCACGGTTGAACCAGTGGTACTGGCAGCCCAGGCGCTCCAGCCAGCCGTCCTGCGCGGCGATCAGCCCGTCGGCGCGCGGGTCGGTGAAGTTCACGTGCACGCCGGACCACACGCCTTCCGCAGTGCCCTCGGCCAGCACGCCCAGCAGTTCGGCGATGCCCTCGTCCGAGCCCAGCAGGCGCGCGCCGCTCACCGGCGAGAAGGGCACGCCCACCAGCAGCTTGGGGTAGTAGCGGATGCCGGCGCGCTGGCAGGCGTCCGCCCAGCCCCAGTCGAACACGTATTCGCCATAGGAATGCGCCTTCACGTAAGCCGGCAGCGCCGCGCGCAGCCGCCCGGCGTCGTCGAGCAGCACATGGTGCGCCGGGCGCCAGCCGGTGCGCGCGGTGACGCTGCCGCTGTCCTCCAGGCTGGCGAGGAAGGCGTGGCGCAGGAACGGCTGGGCGTCCGGCAGCAGGGCGTCCCACTGGCCGGGCGCGAGGTCGCCGAGGCGGGAAAGTCTGTGGATAGGCATGCCGACAGTCTGGCGCCGGGCGCGGCGGAAGAAAAGAGCCGCGGCGCCCTTCGTCGCCCCGTCCTTGCACGGCCGGCCCGCTGTTCTAAGGTGGGGATACGCGAAAGCACAGGCCCCGCCCCCGGCGGGACAGCCACGCCAGAGCGGCGCGGCGCCTGGCGCCGGCAATGGCGCAGGCGGCGCCCCCCTGGCCCGACAGCGAGGTCCATGCCATGCAAACCCTGCAATGCACCCATCGCGACTACACCATCATCGCCCGCGTCTTCGAACACCCGGGGCTGCCCACGCCCTATGCCGGCGGCTGCCAGATCATCGCCCCGGACGGACGCAGCACGCGGCGCCAGCCGCTGCCGACGAAGATGGCCTTCCTCGCCGATCTGGACGCCGCGCAGCACGCCTCCATCGCCCACGGCAAGTGGCTGGTGGACCAGAGCCTGGACAGCGACCGCGACCTGTTCCACTAGGCCTCAGTCGGCCAGGGCCACGGCCTCGGTCATGCCACCCGGCTCGCCGAGCGGCCGCTGCAGGGCCAGGAACTGCTGCGCCGAGAGCCGCCAGGACTGCCCGGCGGCCCACTCGGCGCAGGCCTGGCGGTCCAGCCGCAAGGCGCGCAGGCAGGCCTTGCCCAGGTCGGGATCGACGGCTCCGGTGACGCCTTCCTCCAGCACGTCCAGCGGGCCCGGCACCGGGAAGGCGGCCACCGGCGTGCCGCAGGCAAGGGCTTCGTACATCACCAGGCCGAGGGTGTCGGTGCGCGAAGGGAACACCAGCACACTGGCCGCGCGATAGGCCTCGGCCAGGGCCTGGCCATGGCGGTAACCGAGGAATTCCACCTGGGGATAACGCGCCCGCAGTTCGCCGCATGACGGACCGTCGCCCACCACCCGCTTGAGCCCGGGCAGGTCCAGGTCGAGGAAGGCTTCCAGGTTCTTCTCCGGCGCCAGGCGCCCGACATAGAGGAACACCGGGCCCTCGGCAGGCCCCGGCCCCATCTGGAACTGCGTGGTATCCACGCCCTTGCGCCACAGTTCCAGGGCCTGCACACCCCAGTCAGCGAAGGCGCCGCGCATGCGCTCGCTGCTCACCAGCACCGCCGCGCTGGGCGCGTGGAAGCGGCGCAACACGGCGTAGCCGAAGGACAACGGCAGCCAGGACCAGCGGTTGTTCAGGTATTCCGGGAAGCGCGTGTGGATCGCCGTGGTGAAGGCCAGGCCACGGCGCAACAGCCAGCGCCGCGCGGCCCAGCCCAGCGGGCCCTCGGTGGCCAGGTGCACGCAGTCCGGGGCGAAGGCCTCGATGGCCGGGCCGACCTTCCACAGGTCCCAGGCCAGGGGGATTTCCGGGTAGCTCGGGCAGGGCCGGCTGCGGAACTCGGCCGGCGACAGCAGGCGCACCTGGTGCCCCATCGCTTCCAGTTCAGCGACCAGCGCGCGCAGGCTGGTCACCACGCCGTTCACCTGCGGCGCCCAGGCGTCGCTGACGATCAGCAGCCTCATGCCGCCGGCTCGGCGACGATGGCCTCGCTGGCGTGCTGGAGCTGCTCCTCGGCCAGGCGGTAGAGCTGGATGCTGCCGTCCCAGTGCTCGATCAGCGCCGTGCAGGACTCCACCCAGTCGCCGCAGTTGAGGTACTCCACCTCGCCGATCTGGCGGATCTCCGCGTGGTGGATGTGCCCGCAGACCACGCCGTTCAGCCCGCGCTTGTGGACTTCGTGGGCGATGGCTTCCTCGAAGTCGCTGATGAAGTTCACCGCGGTCTTCACCTTGTGCTTCAGGTACGCCGACAGCGACCAGTAGCCATAGCCGTAGCGGCTGCGCCAGTGGTTCAGCCAGCGGTTGAGGGTCAGGGTGAATTCGTAGGCCGAGTCGCCGAGGAACGCCAGCCAGCGGTGGTAGCGGGTGATGACGTCGAACTGGTCGCCGTGGATCACCAGCAGGCGGCGGCCGTCGGCGGTGGTGTGCTCGATCTCGTCGACCAGGCGGATGTTGCCCAGCAGCAGCGTGGAGTAACGGCGCAGGAACTCGTCGTGGTTGCCGGTGACGTAGATCACCTCGGTGCCGCGCTTGCTCATGGTCAGCAGGCGGCGGATCACGTTGGTGTGCGCCTGCGGCCAGTAGATGCCGCCGCGCAGCTTCCAGCCGTCGATGATGTCGCCCACCAGGTAGATGCGCTCGGCGTGGTAGCGCTTGAGGAAGCCCGCCAGGTGCTCGGCCTGGCAGTCGCGCGTGCCCAGGTGGACGTCGGATATCCACAGGGTGCGCACCCGTTGTTTCTTGGTCGGCATCAGGCGTTGGGCGCTGGTCATGGGCGGCCTCCGGCGGGGTTTAGTCGATTTTCCGGCCCGGCGGTGACCCGCGCATGACGGCCGCGCGACAGTCCCGTGACAGCCTGCGCCGCGCTAGACTGTGGGCCTGCCCCCGGAGCCCGCCATGAGCCAGATCCTCTCCCTGCGCCGCTACAGCCACGAGCACCTCGCCCACAGCCACGACCACGCGCAGCTGGTCCTGGGGCTGTCCGGCGACCTGGAGTTCGAGGTCGGCGGCCTGGGCAGCCGCGTCACCCGCCAGCACTTCGCGGTGGTCCCGCGCGGCGCGCACCACGCTTGCGCCGCCCCCGGCGGCAGCCAGTGCCTGGTGTTCGACCTGGAGGACGAGGACCTGCTGCTGCGCGGCCTGGGCGAGCACGCGCAGAGCATCCGCCGCCTGCTGGAACGCCCCGCCGCCCTGGCCCTGAACCCGGCCCAGGGGCAACTGGTGCACTGGCTGGCCGCCAGCCCCCTGCAGGACCCGGTGATCGCCCGCCAGGGCGCCCTGCTGCTGCTCGCCAGCCTGGCCGGCATGCACGCCGCCGAGGAGCCGACGCGCCTGCCGCTGGCCAGCCTGGACGCCTACGTCGACCGTCATGCCGGGCACCCGCTGCAGGTCGCCGACCTGGCGCGGCTGGCCGGGCTGTCGGCGGCGCGCTTCCACGCCCGCTTCCTCGCCGAGATCGGGCAGACGCCCATGGACTACGTGCGCCAGCGCCGCCTGCAACTGGGCCGCGAACTGCTCTGCGCCACGCACCTGGCGGTGGGCGAGATCGCCGCGCGGGTCGGCTATGCCTCGCAGAGCGCCTTCACCGCCGCCCTGGTCCGCCAGTTCGGCAGCACGCCACGGCAGATCCGCCGCGAGGCGCGCGACAATTCCCGCTAGCCGCGCGACAGACAAACGCCCCGCCACGCCCTAGACTGCCGCTCCATCATTGAGCAGATGAGCTGAGGAGATCGGCGATGTCGGCAGAAACCATCGAGTGGCAGGATTTCGAGCGCGTCGAACTGCGCGTGGGCACCATCGTCCACGCCGAACCCAACAGCAAGGCGCGCAAGCCGGCGTACATCCTGCAGGTCGACCTCGGCCCGCTGGGGCTGAAGACCTCCAGCGCGCAGATCACCGCGCACTATTCCCTCGACGAACTGCTCGGCCGCCAGGTCCTGTGCGTCTGCAACTTCGCCCCCAAGTCCATCGCCGGGGTGCGCTCGGAAGTGCTGGTCACCGGCGTCTACGACAGCGACGACAAAGTGGTGCTGGCCGGCTTCGACAAGCCGCTGCCCAACGGCGCGCGCCTGGCCTGAGGCCTTCAACCGCCAGGCGACTGGCTCATCGAGCACCTGCGATCCCGCGATAGATAGAGAAGCAATGCGCGTTCCCCGACTGACACCCCGCTCGGCCCTGATCGGCCTGCACGTAGGCGCCCTGATGTTCGGCCTGAGCGGCATCTTCGGCAAACTCATCCTCGCCGCCCCGCTGGTGATCGTCTTCGGCCGCGCGCTGTTCGGCCTGGCGGCGCTGGGCGGCGCCTTCGCCGGGCACCTGGCGGCGCAACCGCGGCCGAGTCTGCGCCAGGCCGCCGCGCTGGCCGGCAGCGGGCTGCTGCTGTGCGCGCACTGGCTGACCTTCTTCCTCGCGGTGAAGGTGGGCAACGTCGCCGTGGCCACCCTGGGTTTCGCCAGCTTCCCGGCCTTCACCGTGCTGCTGGAAGGGCTGCTGTTCCGCGAACGCATCCGCCGCGCCGAGTACCTGGTGGTGGGCCTGGTGTGCCTGGGCCTGGTGCTGGTGACGCCGAACCTGGACTTCAGCCAGGGCGCCACCGCCGGGCTGTTCTGGGGCATAGTCTCGGGCCTGCTGTTCGCCCTGCTGTCGCTGGCCAACCGCGCCAGCGTTCGCGGGCTGGACCCGATCCTCTCGGCCTTCGCGCAGAACCTCACCATCGTCCTCTGCCTGGCGCCGCTGGCGCTGTTCGAACTACCCAAGGTGCGCGCGCTGGACTGGCTGTGGCTGGTGCTGCTGGGGGTGCTGTGCACGGGCGTGGCGCACAGCCTGTTCGTCGCCAGCCTGCAACTGATCAAGGCGCGCACCGCGGCGGTGATCTTCGCCCTGGAACCGGTCTACGGCATCGCCTTCGCCGCCGTGCTGTTCGGCGAACAGCCGAGCCTGCGGATGCTGGCCGGTGGCGCGCTGATCATCTTCGCCACCTTCCTCAGTGCGCGTAGCGCGGCGTTGGGCACTCATGCGGGGGCCATACCCTAGCTTGCGAACCTGACCTCCTCACGCCGATCTCCACCTGCTCGCCTCCAAGGGCTTTCGCGGCCTCATGGGACTTTGAACAGCCTCTAACGCCATGCAGAGGCGGCATCGCAAGCCGCCTCGAAAACCATTCATGTCCATTGACTGAAATATCCCTCAATTCAAGGGGAGGCATCCGGCATTTCGTTTCGGCGCGCCTCGGTAGATTGTCGCTCCCCGGTCAATCGAGGACACCCGCATGTCCCGCCAGAGCGAGTCACGGTTCTCCGTATCCGCCGACACTGTCCTGAGCGCCTGCGATGGCCTGCGCACCTTCGCCCAGAGTGGCGACGGGACCGCCCGCCAATACGCACGCCCCTTGCAGGTCCCGCACAGCGGCATGCGTATCGACGCCACCCAAAGCAAACCAGGTTAAGGACGACCTATGTGGGAAGAACTCGAAAACGCATTGGCCTGGTACGCCGCCGCCCCCGCGCGCTGGCTCGGTAGCGCCCGGCAGGACCTGGGCGCTGCCGCCGAATGGCTCTGGATC
>Ga0182743_1001182_pt1 | contig 26475 bp, 28 predicted proteins | sample eDN3rd30CKraftOP_FD_128522 | JGI IMG/M metagenome (GOLD analysis project Ga0182743, IMG submission 128522) | Enriched Organic Plus compost microbial communities from Emeryville, California, USA - eDNA 3rd pass 30_C Kraft OP (version 2) (version 2) ... | reverse complement strand
CTGCCGCTGGCGTGAGGGTAGGGCTTGAGCCCTGAGTAGCCCCTCATGCGCGTTCCCTCGCGCGCCGGGACCGCGCATGCAATGGCTGGGGGCTTGGACGTGTTCGGAGTTGTGCTACGGCTTGTGCTGCTGGACGCTATCTGCCGGACAGCACGTCTTCCAGCGTGGCTGCATCCAGCACGCGGTCGGCCCAGTCCAGTAGTTCGGCGCTGCGGGCCTTGGCGATGCGGGCTTCGGCCCATTGAGGCAACGGGCCGAAGCGGCGCGTCAGCTGGCGGCGCAGCACGGTTTGCCGGCCTGTCTGCTCGCCCTTTTCCAGCCCCTTGCGCTCGCCTACGCGTTCGGCCGTCAGTACGAATGCCATCGTTCGCTCCCTTTCCAATCGCTCGCTGGCGGCAACAAAGCGCCTTTCTTCCTCGGACGGCAGCTGCACCATCCAGTCGATTAGCCTGTACAGTTCCAGTACGTCCTGCCGGCCGTAGCCGTATCCGTACAGCATCCGCGTCAGCCCGATCTTGCCCCGCAGCCGCCCAGCACCCAGCGGCGCGCCGCCGTGGTGCGCCAGCAGTTGGGCCATGACTACCACTGCAAACGGATTGTGCTGCGCGGTGGCGGCCAGTTCGGTCCACCGGTCCAGCCAGCCGCCCAAATTTACCACCGCGAAGCGGAATTCTATCGTGCTGGACAAGCCTTCATCCCGGTAGACCATCGCTTCCGGTCCACGCTTGCGCCGGGTCAGCACCGCCAGGGTTTCTATCACCGCATCGGGATAGGTGTCGCGCAGGCGGTAGTGGTAGCGGTACATACGGGCGGCGAACGCCGTGCCGCCCCGGCCCTCGATCTCCACATGGATCAGCACCAGGCGGGGGCCATGCTCGTGCGTGCTGACTTCCACCAGCTTGTCGGCGTGGCGCCGGCCGCTGTCGGCGTCGCGCACGACCTGCTGCAGTTCCTTGTCCAGGAAGCGAGGCGGTTGCGCCCAATCTATGCGCGGATGCAGCGCCGGCCACAGCAGGGCCACGAAGGGTTCGAAGTAGCGCTCGAGCGCTTCCTTCCAGGGGCTGTCGTAGTCGGCGGATGCGTTGGAGCTATTGGCCGTTGCGCCGGCTTCCGGGCCGGCAGCCGCAGGCATGTCCGGCACGGCGGCAGGTTCGCCGCGCGTGTCGTCGCACAGGTCGTCGTCATGGAGCATCGTGCACGCTTGCCAAGGCAAAGCGCGCAGCCTATCCCAGCCTTGGCCCGTCGGGTTGCCGGGTGGGACGCTTATGTCACGCCCATCCGCGCATCGCAGGGGTATTGCCGGCGCGTTACGCCGTCGTAGGCAACTCCGCAGCCTCGGCGGCCGTCGGCGCGAACATGCTCTCGCCGCGCCCCACCCCGAAGTAGCGCAGCCCCGCGCGCTTCGGCTCGGCCGGGTCGTACAGGTTGCGCCCGTCGACGACGACCCGCCGGCGCAGCTGGCCGGCCAGCCAGGCGAAGTCCACCGCGCGGAACTGCTTCCATTCGGTGCAGATCGCTAGCGCGTCGGCGCCGGCCACCGCTTCCTCCCGGCTGCCGGCCAGGCGCAGGTCGCCGCGCTGGCCGTAGATGCGCAGGGCCTCGCGGCCGGCTTCCGGGTCGTAGGCCTGCACGCGCGCGCCCTCGGCCCACAGGGCCTCCAGCAGCACGCGGCTGGGCGCCTCGCGCATGTCGTCGGTGTTGGGCTTGAAGGCCAGGCCCCAGACGGCGATGGTGCGGCCCGCCAGGTCGCCGCCCAGCGCGTGGCGCAGCTTGTCGGCCAGCACGTGCTTCTGGCGCGCGTTGACCTGGTCGACCGCGCGCAGCAGTTCCGGCTCATAGCCGGCCGTGCGGCCGATGTGCGCCAGCGCCTGCATGTCCTTGGGGAAGCACGAGCCGCCGTAGCCGCAGCCGGCGTAGATGAAGTGATAGCCGATGCGCGGGTCCGAGCCGATGCCGCGGCGCACCTGCTCGACGTCGGCGCCCAGGCGCTCGGCCAGGTTGGCGATCTCGTTCATGAAGCTGATCTTGGTGGCCAGCATGGCGTTGGCGGCGTACTTGGTCAGCTCGGCCGAGCGCACATCCATGAACATCAGCTTTTCATGGTTGCGGTTGTAGGGGGCATAGCATTCGCGCATGCGCTCGCGCACCTGCGCGGAGTCGGTGCCCACCACGATGCGCGCGCCGCGCGTGAAGTCCTCGATGGCCGAGCCTTCCTTGAGGAATTCCGGGTTGGAGCAGACGTCGAAGGCGTGGTCCGCGCCGCGCTCGTCCAGGGCCTGTTGCACGGCCTGGCGCACCCGGTCGGACGAGCCGACCGGCACGGTGGATTTGTTGACGATGACGCGGTAGCCGTCCATGTGCGCGCCGATGCTTCGCGCGACCTGCAGCACGTATTGCAGGTCGGCCGAGCCGTCGGCGTCGGCCGGGGTGCCCACGGCGATGAATTGCAGCTCGCCGAAGCGCGCGGCTTCGGCGGCGTCGGTGGTGAACGATAGGCGGCCGGCTTGCAGATTGCTCCGGACCATGGCCGCCAGGCCGGGTTCGTAGATGGGGATTTCGCCCTGGGCCAGCTGCGCGACCCGGGCGGCGTTCACGTCCATGCACAGGACGCGGTGGCCCGCGTCGGCCAGGCAGGCGCCGGTGACCAGGCCTACGTAGCCCGTGCCGTATACGACCAGATTCATGGGGGAAGGGTCTCCGCTGATGAGGCGGGGCCGGGCCGGTTGGCAACGGGCGCCCGCCTACTGGCGGCGAACGTAGCAGTCCCTTGTGTCGAACATATGACTTCCGTCATACTGGTCGATGCGTGTCTCCTGGTATCCTGCGCGGCTTCGATCAATGCATGATATGAATGCTGTACCGGGCGACGGTGGTTGCGCCGGCAAAGACGGGAAATGGCAGGGAAATGAAAATCGTCGTTCTGGTGCATGGCCTGCCCGGCTCGGGCAAGACCACTGTTTCGGAATATCTGGCCGGCCTGCTGGGTGCCGCGCGCATCAATGCGGACTACGTGCGCGAGAACATCAACCGCGGGCTGACTTTCTCGCTGGACGACCGCGTCGAGCAGGCCCACCGCATCGCCCACATCACCAATCTGGCCCTGACCGGCAAGAACCGCGTGGCGGTGGTCGATTTCATCAATCCCACCCCCGAGACTCGGGCGGCTTTCCTGGGCAACATCCATTACCGGGTCGTTAGCATCTGGATGGATACGCTGCAGGCCGGGCGCTTCGAGGACACCAATTCCATTTACCAGCCCCCCACCGAGTTGCCCGATTCGGTGGAGCAACTGCGCGTGCAGGGCTGGAAGACGCTCAACGAGCTCAAGCAGTTCGCTGCGCAGACCGCGCTGCACATCCGGGAATTGCTGGGCTCCTACATGCGCCGCTATCACATCCGCTTCAACACCCGCTGCAACCAGGACCCCACCATCCCCCAGAAGTGGCGCATCTTCGACGTAGAGACCGGGCAGGAGCGTCTGGCGACCGGTTTCCACATCTCCAGCTCCCAGGTGGTGCCGGGCCTGTCGTACGACGAAAACGGCGTCGAGAAGTGGAATATCGAAATCCATGCGGCGGCCTACTGGGAAGGCGAGCACGTCAACTTCATGGGCGAATAGCCTGGCGGGCTGCGTGCGGCGTCGACGAGGCCTGCCCTGGGCGGCCCTCGTGTCTTGCCCGGGATCGGCCCGTTCGCAGAGGGAATCAGCCTACCGCCGTCTTGCGTAAGCGAGTGTGTGGGCTGGCGCGTCAGTGTTGCGGCGGCACCTTGACGGCTTCCGGATTCAACTGCTGCGCCATGCGCGCCGGCGTGCGGCCGGCCTCGGCCGGCGGCGTGCCGAGCCAGCCGCGGCCCAGGGCGAAGACGGCCAGGTTGGCCGCCAGGAGCAGGAAGAAGATCACACGCATCGTTGCGGGCGGTTGCAGCCTTCGGGCACAGGCCCGGGGGGCGGGGGAGACTGGCCGTAATGATACCGGGGCGGGCTGCTTGCGAAGGCCCTGCCTGGGGCGTTCGGACGAGCGGACGTGGAGGAAGGCGGGCCCCCAGGGCATGCCGGCATGCCCGGCGGCGGGCATTTCAGCCGTCTTGCTGCTGCCCCCGCGCCATCTCCGCCAGGCCGTCCAGCACCGGGTTGGCCAGTTCCCGCACCGCCGGCGGGGCGATGCCGCGATGGCGCGCCGTGTCGGCCAGCAGGCGCCGGCTTTCGTCGGCCACGTCGCGCCAGTCGCCGCCGGTGACGTAGACCTCGGGCGGCGCGCCGTAGCGCTGCCAGGCCGCCAGCCATTGGCGCAGCAGCGCGCCGGCCTGGGCGGCGGCCACGCCGGTGGCGATGGCCTGGTGCGTGTCCACGGGGAAATCGACGGCCGCGCCGCCGGCCAGCGGCAGGTTGGCCGTGCCGTTGGCCAGCGACGCCAGCATCAGGGCCGGGCCGGGCAGGATGAGGCCGCCGGGGAAGACGTCGTCCGGGCCGATGGCGTCCAGGGTGGTGGCGGTGCCGAAGCTGGCCAGCAGCGCCGGGCCGTGGCCGGCCGGCAGGCGGGCGCGCAGGCCCAGCAGGGCGGCCCAGCGGTCGGCGCCCAGTTGCCCGGGGCGGGCGTAGCCGTTGCGCAGGCCGGCGGCGGCGGGGCCGGGCCGCTGCCAGGCCAGGGCGCAGCCGTGGCGCTGCAGGGCGGTTTCCAGCACCCGGCCGACGGCCGGCGCGGCCACGGTCACGCCCAGCGCCCGCGCGGGCGCGGCGGGCAGGCCGCGCAGCCAGGCGTCCAGCTGCGGGGCCAGCCAGGCGTCCAGGGCGGCTTCGGCGGCCTCCAGCGTGGCGGTCTGGTCGCCGCCGCGCAGCGCCGCCGCGTCGTAGGCCAGCGCCAGCGCCGCGTCTTCGCGCGCGCCGCTGGCCGGCTCCAGCCAGCCCAGCTTGATGCGGCTGTTGCCGGCGTCGACCAGGACGATCATGGGCGCGCCCTCACGGAGATTTCGCCGATCGAGACCGGGTGCGGCGCGCCGCCGGCCTCGACCAGCAGGCGGCCCTGGCCGTCCACGCCGCAGGCCGGGCCCGACAGCAGGGTGCGGCCGCCGTCGATCACGTCCACGGTGCGCCCGGCCAGGGCGTCGACGCGGTCGAAGCGGCCGGAGAAGGCGGCGAAGCCGTCGCGTTCGTAGGCGCGCACGGCGTCGTGCCAGGCGCGCGCCAGCTCGGCGGCCACGGCGGGCAGCGCCGGGCGCGCCGGCGCGGGCAGCCCGGCCAGGGCCTGCGACCAGTCGGCCACGGCGCGGCCCAGGTGCTGCGACAGCTCGCCGGCCCGGCGCAGGTTGGTGCCCATGCCGATGACGACCACGTGCTCGTCGGCGCCGCCGCGCGGCTTGCGCAGGCTTTCCACCAGGACGCCGGCCAGCTTGGCGTCGTCCCATTGCAGGTCGTTGGGCCACTTCATGCCCAGGCGCGGCGCGCTGGCGGGACCGGCCAGGCGGCGCAGGGCCTCGCAGGCGGCGATGCCGGCCACCGGCGACAGGCCGGGCAGGCGCGCGGCCGGCAGGCGCACCGCGAAGGCGCAGGAGACCATCAGCGCGTCGCCGGCGTGGTTGCGCCAGCTGCGCCCGGCGCGGCCGCGCCCGTCTTCCTGCAGGTGCGCGCCCAGCAGCCAGGGCGTGGGCGGGGGCGCCACGCCGCGCGCGCGCGCCAGCAGGTCGGCGTTGGTCGAGCCGGTGACCGGCAGCCAGGCGACGTCGCCGAAGCCGGGCAGGGCGGCCCGCAGCGCCGCCTGCATGGCGTCGGGCTCGGGCAGCGGGGGGAAGTCTGGATCCTCGGGCATATGGGCGCGATTGTAGTCAGCAAGGCGTGCGCATCGGCGGCCGATGTGCCCGCCGCACCGTATCATTACGGCTTCCGCCACTTTCCGCGCTGCCCATGGCACAAGGACCCGGCCAGGCCGCTTCCGATCCGGGCGATTCCCCCGCCCCGCTCACGCTCAAGGCGGGCGTGTGCCGGCTGGCGGGCGACTGGAGCGTGCAGACGCTGGCCGCGCGCGGCGAGATCCGCGCGCGCCGGCGCGCGCTGGACGCGGCGCAGGCCAACGCCGGCCTGCGCTGGGACCTGACCGGCGTGCGCCGCCTGGATGCGGTGGGCGCCCACCTGCTGTGGCGCGCCTGGGGCGCGCGCCTGCCCGAGCGGGTGCGCCTGCATGCCGCCCAGCGCGACATCTTCGCGTCCCTGGCCAGGATGTCCATCGAGCCGCCCAGGCCGGCGCCGCGCGATCCGCTCGCCTGGCTGGCGAAGCTGGGCGCGGGCGTGCTGGACGGCGCGCAGCACGGGCGCGCCCTGCTCCTGCTGCTGGGCCAGCTGGTGCTGGATGCGGCCACGGTGCTGGCGCGCCCGCGCCTGGCGCCCTGGCGCGAGATCTCGGCCCAGGTCTACCACACCGGCGCGCAGGCCTTGGGCATCACCGCGCTGGTGGGTTTCCTGATCGGCATCGTGCTGTCCTATCTGTCGGCCCAGCAGTTGCAGGTGTTCGGCGCGGGCCAGTTCATCGTCACGCTGCTGGGCGTGTCCATCGTGCGCGAGCTGGGGCCGGTGCTGGCGGCCATCCTGGTGGCCGGGCGCTCGGGCTCGGCGATCACGGCGCAGATCGGCGTGATGCGCGTGACCGAGGAGCTGGACGCGATGCGGGTGATGGGCCTGTCGCTGGGCCAGCGCCTGATCCTGCCGCGCGTGGCGGCGCTGGCGCTGGCCATGCCGCTGCTGGTGCTGTGGACCGACGCGATGGCGCTGGCCGGCGGCATGCTGGCGGCCTATGCGCAGCTGGGGCTGACGCCGTCCTGGTTCCTGCAGCAGCTGCCCGACGCCATCACCATCAACAATTACTGGATCACGCTGGGCAAGGGCCTGGCCTTCGGCGTGCTGGTCGCGCTGGTGGCCTGCCATTTCGGCCTGCGCATCGAGCCCAATACCGAAAGCCTGGGCCGCGGCACCACGGCCTCGGTGGTGACGTCGATCACCGGCGTGATCCTGGTCGATGCGTTGTTCGCCATCATCTTCAGCCAGGTGGGGATCTGACGTGGCGCGCGCCCAGCATTCGCTGTTCGACGAAGGCGACGTCGCGCTGCGCCCGGCCATCTGCGTGCGCGGGCTCAAGACCGCCTTCGGCAGCCACGTGGTGCACGAAAACCTCGACCTGACCGTCTGGCCGGGCGAGATCCTGGCCCTGGTGGGCGGCTCGGGCACCGGCAAGACCGTGTTGCTGCGCCAGATGATCGGCCTGGCGCAGCCCGCGGCCGGCCAGGTGGAGGTGCTGGGCGTGCCGGCGCACGGCGGCACGCCCGCGCAGCGCCGCAGCCTGGCGCGCCGCCAGGGTATGCTGTTCCAGGCGGGCGCGCTGTTCTCGGCGCTGACGGTGTTCGACAACGTGGCCCTGCCGCTGCGCGAGCTGCGCACCATCCCCGAGGACCTGGTGTGCGAAGTCGTCATGACGCGGCTGGCGCTGGTGGGCCTGGGCGCGTCCGACGCGGCCAAGATGCCGGCCGACCTGTCCGGCGGCATGATCAAGCGCGTGGCGCTGGCGCGCGCCCTGTCGCTGGACCCGGAGCTGCTGTTCCTGGACGAGCCCACGGCCGGCCTGGACCCGCAGCGCTCGGACGAGTTCGTCGACCTGGTGCGCAGCCTGCACCGGCAGCTGGGCTTCACCGTCGTGATGGTGACGCACGACCTGGATACGCTGGTGGAGCTGGCCACGCGCGTGGCGGTGCTGGCCGACAAGCGCGTGATCGTGTGCGATGAATTGAGCGAAGTGGTGCGCGTCGACCATCCCTTCATCAGGACGTTCTTCCTCGGCCCGCGCGGACAGCGCGCGCTGGGGGACCTGGCACCCAAGGAGCGAACCGCTTATGGAAAACCGTAGCCATGCCCTGCTGGCGGGGCTCTTTACGCTGGCGCTGCTCGCGGCCGCGGCGGTGGCGGCGATCTGGATCGGCCGCAGCGACGAGGAGCTCGCGCCCTACGATCTGGTGTCGCGCAGTTCGGTCAACGGCCTGTCCGCGCAATCCATGGTCAAGTACCAGGGCGTCAACGTGGGCCGCGTGCAGTCCCTGTCGGTCAGCCGCGAGCAGCCCGGCCAGGTGCGCATCCGCATCGGCGTCAGCCCGGACACGCCGGTCACCGCCGGTACCTGGGCCGAGCTGGCGGTGCAGGGCGTGACCGGCATTTCCCACATCGAGCTGCGCGACGACGGCAGCGCCCCGCAGCGGCTGGACGCGCCCGAGGGCATGGTGGCGGTGATCCCGCTGCGGCCGGGCTTCTTCGACCGGCTGGAATCGCGCGGCGGCGCCATCATGGGCGACGTCGAGCGGGTCGCCGAGCAGATGGAAAAGCTGCTGTCCGAGCAGAACGTGCAGGCCCTGACCGCGACCTTGCAGAACGTCGCCGACCTGAGCCAGTCGCTCAAGACCACGGCCGACGGCCTGGCCCCGCTGGCCGGGCGCGCCGCGCCGCTGGCCGACAGCATGGCCTCGGCCGCCCGCCAGGCCGACCAGGCCGCGCGCGAGGTGGCGGGCCTGGCCCGCTCGGCGCGCGAGACGGTGGCGTTGCTCAACGCGCCCGACGGGCCGCTGCGCACCGCCGCGGACAGCCTGCGCGACGTGACCTGGGCGACCGCGCAGATGGGCTCGGACACGCTGCCGCAACTGGGCCAGGCGGCCCAGGGCGTGGGCTCGGCCGCGCACAGCCTGGCCGGCACCGCGCGGCTGTTCAGCGAATCGCCGCAGTCGCTGCTGTTCGGCCCGCCGCCCGTGCAGCCGGGGCCGGGCGAGCAGGGGTTCCGCGGCTTTGCCGGCGAGGGAGGCGGGGCGCGATGAACGGGATGGAGAGCGCAATGGCGAAAGGAACCGAGATCGGCGCGATGAAGCGCGCGGCAGCGCTGGCCGCCGCCGCGGCGCTGGCCGCATTGCTGGCCGGCTGCGGCGTGAGCCGGGTGGCGCCGGCGCCGGCCATGCTGGACCTGGGCGCCGACACGGCGGCCGCGCCCGCGCTGCCGGCGCGCGCGCCGATCGCGCTGGCGCCCGTGCAGGGCGCGCCGCAGCTGGCCGACACGCACGTGGTGTGGCGCGTGGGCGACGACGGCGCGCCGCGCGCCTACGCTACCTACCGCTGGACGGCGCCGCCGCCCAGCCTGGTCGGCCAGCGGCTGGCCGAGCGCCTGTCGCGCCAGGGCCCCGTGCTGGGCTGGAACGTGGGCGGCGCGCTGCCGCAGCTGATGGTGACGGTGCTGCGCTTCGAGCAGGTCTACGCCGCCGACGGCAGCGCCAGCGCCGGCCGCGTCGGCCTGCAGGCCGTGCTGGTCCGGGGCCGCGCGGTGCTGGACCAGGTGCGCATCGAACGCAGCGAGCCCGCCGCCACGCAGGACGCGCCGGGCGGCGCGCAGGCCCTGCGCCGCGCCACCGATGCCGCTGCCGACGAGCTGGCCGGCTGGCTGGCGCAGCGCATCGGGCCGGCGCCGGCGGCCCCGGGAATGAACGGCGCAGCGCCCGTTTCGCCTTGATTCCCCGACCTTTCTCCCACCCCGGACTCTTTCTTCTTCCCATCCCTTCATGCCCACCGAAACCGAAACCTATTCCGGCCCTGCCGGCGCCATCGACTGCGCTCTCGACCTTCCCGACGGCGAGCCCGCCGGCTGGGCGCTGGTCCTGCATCCGCATCCCCTGCACGGCGGCGCGCGCGACAACAAGGTGGTCACCACCATCGCCCGCGCCTGCGTGCAGCAGGGCCTGCTGGCCGTGCGCCCGGATTTCCGCGGCGTGGGCAAGTCCGAAGGCAGCTTCGACAAGGCGCGCGGCGAGACCGACGACATGCTGGAGCTGGTCGCCCGGTTCCGCGAGCGCCATCCCGAGGCGGCCGCCGGCCGCTGGGTGCTGGCCGGCTTCTCCTTCGGCACGGCGGTGGCCGCGCAGCTCTACGCAACCCTGGCCGCGCAGGGCGAGCGCCTGCCCGACGCCGTCATCCTGGCCGGCCCCGCGGTCGGCCGCTTCCAGTTCCGCGACGTGCGCCTGCCCGCCGACACGCTGCTGGTGCACGGCGAGCTCGACGAGGTCGTGCCGCTGAAGGAAGCCGAGGACTGGGCCGCCGGCCACGGCCTGCAAGTCACCGTCGTGCCGCAGGCCTCGCACTTCTTCCACGGCAAGCTGATCGAGCTGCGCGACCTGGTGACGCAGCGGATCGCCTGACTGCGGCTGTTCGCCATAGCGGCGCGCGCCGCGGGCGAAAAGCTCAGGCCCCTGGCGAACTCATCGGCTCCAGGCCCTGCCGTGGCGGCGCGGGCGGATCGCCGCCGCCGTCGCTGCGGTCCTCGTCCCGATTGTCCCGCAGGAAGTCGCGGAACTGCTCGGCGTTCAGCGGCCGCGCCAGCAGGTAGCCCTGCATCTGGTCGCAGGCCAGCTGCCGCAGCTTGTTCGCCTGGCTGGACGTCTCCACGCCTTCGGCGACCACTTCCATCTTCAGCGAATGGGCCAGCGCCACGATGGCCGAGACGATGGCCATGCCTTCCTCGCCGTGCGCGTCCAGGCCGTGCGTGAAGAAGCGGTCGATCTTGATCTGCTGGACGCGGAACTGCTGCAGGTAGGCCAGGCTGGAATAGCCCGTGCCGAAGTCGTCGATCGCCACGCCGAAGCCCTGCTCGTGCAGCGCGCGGATGACCCGCGCGCTGCGCTCGGCGTCCTGCATGGCCACCACTTCGGTGATCTCGAACAGGATGCGCGAGGTCTCGATGCCGGCCTGGCCCACCAGCCGCGCCATGTCGCCGGCCAGGTCGGGCTGCTGCATCTGCCTGGGCGACAGGTTGACCGCCACCTTGATCGCCGGCAGGCCCTGCTCCTGCCACAGCTGCAATTGCTTGCAGACCTCGCGCACCACCCACTGGCCGATCTCCAGGATCAGGCCCGAGCGCTCGGCCATGGGAATGAATTCGTCGGGCGCCACCGCGCCCAGCTCGCGGTGGTTCCAGCGGATCAGCGCCTCGGCGCCGGTCAGGCTGTGGGTCGGGCCGGTGAACTTGGGCTGGAAGGCGAGCGACATCTCGCCCAGGGCCAGCGCGTCCTGCAGCCCGCGCTGGATCATCATCTGGCGCATGGCGCGCTCGCCCATGTCGGGCTCGTACTGCCGGTAGGTGTTGCGCCCGTCCTGCTTGGCCGCGTACATGGCGATGTCGGCGTTGCGCAGCAGGCCTTCGACCGTATCGCCGTCGCGCGGATACATGGCGATGCCCACCGACGGCGTGACCAGCAGCGCCGAGTCGGCCACCACCAGGTTGCGCTGCATGGCGCCCAGCACCGCCAGCGCCACCCGGCCTGCGTCGTCGGCCGAGCGCAGGCCTTCGAGCACCACCACGAACTCGTCGCCGCCCAGGCGCGCGACCAGGTCGCGCTTGCGCACCACCTGGCGCAGCCGCTGCGCGAAGGCCTGCAGCAGCGCGTCGCCGGCCGAATGCCCGAGCGTGTCGTTGATGGTCTTGAAGCCGTCCAGGTCCATGAACAGCACGGCCAGCTGCACGCCCTGCCGGCCGGCGCGCGCCAGCGCCAGTTCCAGGTGCTCGACCAGGGTGGCGCGGTTGGGCAGCTCGGTCAGCGGGTCGACGGTCTCCAGGCGCACCAGGGCGCTGTCCAGGCGCTCGATCGAGCCGTCCAGCAGGCGCCGCGCCTCGTCCCGGCCGTGCCGGCGCGCGGCGATGCGGCCGGCCAGGCGCCATGCCGCGTAGAGGGCTAGTGCGGCGGCCGGCAGCAGGAGCAGGACCAGGCCGGGATGGTAGATGCCACGCATGGCATTCCTTTGGGGGCAGGGGGCGGTTGAAGTCCGCGAGGGCTGGGGGCAAATCCCCTTATCATAAAGGCAACTGAAATGTATCGCAGGAAATTGTTGCGTGTCGTTGCTTTACGGCCGGCGGCGGGGAACGGTTTTCAGGTTTTCGTGTCCGACCGGCTGCCTATAATCGGGCCTCTCCACCGCCGGCGGCCGGCCGGCGCCCTGTCCCGCGGGTTCGGCCCCATTGCGGGGCGGGACGCCGCCCCGGCCGCTTCGCCTGCCTGCCTCCACGCCGATATATGACCGATTTCCCTTCCTTCCCGCTGACCCTTTCCCTCCGCCGCGCGCTCGCGGGCTGCGCGCTGGCCCTGCTGCCGGCCCTGGCTCCCGCCCAGCAGGCCCAGCCCGACCGGCCCGCGCAGTCGCCCGGCTCGTCCACGCCGGCCACCGCGCCCGGCTCGGCCGCCACCGCCGTGCCGGTGGCCGAGGTCTCGACCATCCCGGCCCCGACCGTCGCCGCGCGCGCCTGGATCGCGGTGGACGTCACCAGCGGGCAGGTGCTGGCCTCGTCCTCGCCGGACACGCGCGTGGAGCCGGCCTCGCTGACCAAGATCATGACCGCCTACGTGGTCTTCACGGCGTTGAAGGAAAAGCGCATCACCCTGGACCAGCAGGTGCCGGTGTCGGAAGCCGCCTGGCGCACCGGCGGCTCGCGCATGTTCATCGAGCCGCGCAAGCCGGTCACGGTCGACGAGCTGGTGCAGGGCATGATCGTGCAGTCGGGCAACGACGCTTCCGTCGCGCTGGCCGAGGCGGTCGGCGGCAGCGAGAGCGCATTCGCCACGCTGATGAACCAGCAGGCCGAGCGCCTGGGCATGGCCGACACCCACTTCATGAACGCCACCGGCCTGCCCGACCCGCAGCACATGACCACGGTGCGCGACCTGGCCACGCTGGCCACCCGGCTGGTGCAGGACTTCCCCGAGGAATATCACTACTACAAGCAGCGCGAGTTCAGCTACAACAACATCACCCAGTCCAACCGCAACCGCCTGCTGTGGGCCGACCCCTCTGTCGACGGAATGAAGACCGGCCACACCGAGGCGGCCGGCTACTGCCTGGTGGCCACCGCGATGCGCGGCGACCGGCGCGTGCTGACCGTGCTGGTGGGCGCCGACAGCGAGGCCACCCGCGCCGAGGAAAGCCTCAAGCTGCTGAACTGGAGCTTCCAGAACTTCGACACCGTGCGGCTGTTCGGCAACGGCGAGCCGGCGGTCCAGGCGCGCGTCTGGGAGGGCAAGTCCGAAGTCGCCAAGCTGGGCCCGCCGCAGGCCATGTGGCTGACCGTGCCGCGCGGTCGCGCGCAGAACGTCGAGCCGGTGGCCCAGCGCACCGATCCCCTGGTCGCCCCGCTCAAGCAGGGCCAGCAGGTCGGCACGGTGGCTTTCTCGCTGGACGGCAAGCCGCTGCGCGTGGAGCCGCTGGTGGTGCTGGAGCCGGTCGAGCGCGCCGGCTTCTTCGGCCGCATGGCCGACGTGGTGCGCCGCTGGATGCAATGACCGGACGCGTGCCCGGCCGCGCCTGCGCGCCGGGCCGCTCTCCAGGAGCCTGCTCATGATCCCCGGCGTGGACCCGGCCGCAACGGTTTATCTCAACGGCGAATTCCTCCCCGTGGGCGAGGCCCGCGTGTCGGTGCTGGACCGCGGCTTCATCTTCGGCGACGGCGTGTACGAGGTCGTGCCCGCCTACCGCGGCCAGCCCTTCCGCATGGCCGAGCACCTGGCCCGGCTGGCGCGCAACCTGGCCGCGCTGCGCATCGCCCCGCCCATGGACGCGGACGGCTGGCAGTCGCTGGTGCTGCGCCTGGTCGAGCTGTGCCCGGCGCCGGACAGCATCGTCTACATCCAGGTCACGCGCGGCGTGGCCAGGCGCGACCATGCCTTTCCTTCGCCTGCGGTGGCGCCGACCGTGTTCGCCATGGCCAGCCCCTTCACCCCGCCCGGCGCGCAGGCGCGCGAGCGCGGCCTGTCGCTGATCGGCATCGACGACGAGCGCTGGCTGCACTGCGACATCAAGTCGGTGTCGCTGCTGGGCAATGTGCTGGCGCGCCAGCGCGCCGTCGAGGCCGGCGCCGACGAGGTCGTGCAGTTCCGCGCCGGCCACCTGACCGAAGGCTCGTCGAGCAACATCTGGGTCGTCAAGGACGGCCGGCTGGCCGCGCCGCTGCGCAACAACCTCATCCTGGAAGGCATACGCTACGGCCTGGTCGCCGAGCTGGCGCAGGAAGCCGGGGTGCCTTTCGAGTCCCGCCCGGTGGTGCGCGCCGAGGTCTACCAGGCCGACGAGCTGCTGCTGACCTCGGCCACGCGGGAGATCCTGCCGGTCGTTCGGCTGGACGGCCGGCCGGTGGGCGAGGGCCGGCCCGGCCCCGTTTATGCGCGCCTGCGTGCGGGGTATGATGCCCGCATAGCAGCGCTGTAGGCCCCGGGGCCGGCGCGCGGCTCCTCGTAGCGTCAACAGGCCCTTGGCCATGCAACAACCCGACATTCCGCCCCAAGAATCCCTGATCGAGTATCCGTCCGACTTCCCGATCAAGGTCATGGGCCGCCAGCACCCCGAGCTGGCGCAGATCCTGACCGAGGTCGTGCTGGAGTTCGACCCCGGCTTCGACCCGGCCACCGTGGAAATGCGCGCCAGCAAGGCCGGCAACTACATCGGCCTGACCTTCACCGTGCGCGCCACCTCGCGCGAGCAGCTGGACGCGCTGTACCGCGCGCTGCACGGCCATCCCATGGTGTCGGTCGTCCTGTAGTGTCCGGGCCCGCCAGTCCCCTCATGGAAGCGATGCCGCCGGCCCCGTCTGCCGAGGCGGCATCCGTCCTGCGCGCCCCGTCCGTCAAATGGCTGCCCCGGCCGGCCGGCTACGAGCCGGTCTGGCAGGCCATGCGCGATTTCACCGAGGCGCGCGACGCGGCCACGCCCGACGAGATCTGGCTGGTCGAGCATGCTCCCGTCTACACCCTGGGCCAGGCCGGGCTGGCCGAGCACGTGCTGGCCGCGGGCGGCATCCCCCTGGTGCGCAGCGACCGCGGCGGCCAGGTCACCTACCACGGCCCCGGCCAGGTGGTGGCCTACGGCCTGGTCGACCTGCGCCGCGCCGGCCTGTTCGTGAAGGACTACGTCGCCATGCTGGAGGACGCCGCCATCGCCACGCTGGCCGGGTTCGGCGTGGCCGGCGCCTGCCGCAAGCCCGGCGCGCCGGGCGTCTACGTGCCGGACCCGCAGGGCGGCGGCGAGCTGGCCAAGATCGCGGCGCTGGGCATCAAGGTGCGCAACGGCCGCGCCTATCACGGCGTGGCGCTGAACGTGGACATGGACCTGGCGCCCTTCCTGGGGATCAACCCCTGCGGCTACCAGGGCCTGCGCACGGTGGACATGGCCGCCTGCGGGGCCGCTGCCGGCCTGGTCGAGGTGGGCGAGGCGCTGGCGCGCCGGCTGGTCCTGCACTGCGGGCTGGCGCCCGCGGGCCGCGATGACCCTGCGCCCGGCGGGGGCTAGGCGCCGGCCGCGTCCCGGCCGGTTAGAATGGCCTTTTGTTCCGCAGCGGCGCCCGCCTTTCCGCGCGCCGCCACAAGGCAAGACGATGTCCACGACCACCGAGTCCGGCGCGCCGGGCGGCCAGCAGCCCGCGGCCCCCGCCTACGACCCCACCGCCAAGCAGAAGTCCCAGGCCAAGACCGCGCGCATCCCCATCAAGATCGTGCCGGCCGAGCGGCTCAAGAAGCCGGAGTGGATCCGCGTCAAGGCCGCCGCGCCCGGCTCGCGCTTCTACGAGATCAAGCAGATCCTGCGCGAGCACAACCTGCACACGGTGTGCGAAGAAGCGTCCTGTCCCAATATCGGCGAATGCTTCGGCAAGGGCACGGCCACCTTCATGATCATGGGCGACAAGTGCACGCGCCGCTGCCCCTTCTGCGACGTGGGCCATGGCCGCCCCGATCCGCTCGATCCGCAGGAGCCGCAGAACCTCGCGCGCACCATCGCCGCGCTCAAGCTGTCCTACGTGGTGATCACCTCGGTCGACCGCGACGACCTGCGCGACGGCGGCGCGGGCCACTTCGTCGAATGCATCCGCCAGGTGCGCGAGCTGTCGCCCGCCACCCGCATCGAGGTGCTGGTGCCCGACTTCCGCGGCCGCCTGGACCGCGCCCTGGAAGTGCTCAACGGCGGCCCGCCCGACGTGATGAACCACAACCTGGAAACCGTGCCGCGCCTGTACAGGCAGGCGCGCCCGGGCTCGGACTACGCGCATTCGCTCAAGCTGCTGGCCGAGTTCAAGCGCCTGCACCCCGACGTCCCCACCAAGTCCGGCCTGATGCTGGGCCTGGGCGAGACCGACGAGGAAATCCTCCAGGTCATGCGCGACCTGCGCGAGCACCAGGTGGACATGCTGACCATCGGCCAGTACCTGCAGCCGTCCGAACACCACCTGCCGGTGCTGCGCTACGTCCACCCGGACACCTTCGCCATGTTCGAGCGCGAAGCCTACGCCATGGGCTTCACCCACGCGGCCGTGGGCGCCATGGTGCGCTCGTCCTACCACGCCGACCAGCAGGCCCACGCGGCCGGCGTGCAGTAGGGGCGTGCGGCGGGCGAGCAGCTGACCGCCCCGCCGCGACGCGGTGCGCGCAGGAGGCCGGCGGCGTCGGCACCGTTCGGCACGGCGGTTCGCCGGGCTCTTCGCCGCCCACCTGCGGGACGATGCCTTCGCTGCGCGCCTGGGGCCGCCCACCACGCCGGCACCGATGGCGGCGCAGTCGATCTTGTCTACAGGCTTTCCTAGCTGGCCGTGGCGCCGGAGGTCTTGACGATCTCGCGCCACCGGTCGGACTCGCCGCGCACGAATTCGCCGAATTGCTCCGGCGTGTAGCCGCCGGCCGGCTCGGCGCCGGCCTCCAGCATGGAGCGCTGGACGGCCGGGTCGGCCAGGATGTCGTTGACATCCTTGTTGACCTTGTCGATCACGCTGCGAGGGGTGCCCTTGGGCGCGAACAGGCCGTACCAGGTGCCGGTGTCGAAGCCCGGAAAGCCTTGCTCCGCCACGGTCTTGAGGTCCGGCAGCACCTTGGAGCGCTTGGCGCTGCTCACCGCCAGCGCCCGGAGCTTGCCGTCGCGCAGGTGGCCGATGACCGAAGGCAGGGTGGCGAACATGAACTGCACCCGTCCGCCGATGAGGTCGGTCAGCGCGGCTGCCCCCTTGTAGGGCACGTGGGTGGCCTCGAAGCCGGCGCGCTGCGCCATCATGAACCCGGTCAGGTGCGCCGCCGTGCCCACGCCGGTCGAGCCGTAGAACATCGGCTCGCGGCGTGACCTGGCGTAGGCGATGAACTCGTCCAGCGTGGCTGCCGGGACGTCGTTGTTGACCACCAGCACGTTCTGCACGTCGGCGATGCGCACCATGGGCACCAGCGCGTCCAGCGGGTCGAACGCCAGGTTGTCGTACAGGTGCGGGTTGATCGCCATCGGTGCCGCGGTATTGATGCTCCAGGTATAGCCGTCGGCGGCCGCCTTGATGACGAACTCGGTGCCGATGTTGCCGCCGGCGCCGCCCCTGTTTTCCAGGACGATGGGCTGGCCCCAGCGCGCGCCCAGTTGCTGGCCGACGCTGCGGCCGATGATGTCGGTCGTGCCGCCGGCGGGGAAGGGCACCACCATCTGCACGGGCCGTTGGGGAAAGCCGTCGCCGGCACAGGCCGCCGGCGATACGCCGAGCAGTCCGGCGGCAGCGGCGGCGGCGACGGCAATCAGGCTGCGCGCGCGGCGTGCAGGCGGGGAAAGGGGAAACATGTCTCGCTCCTGTGTCGTTTTCTCGTCGCGGTGCGTCCTCGGCCGGCGCAGGCCGGCCGGCTTGCCGCGATCCCGGGACTCTAGAGGGCTCGCGGCGGCCCGGCTAGGCCTCCTGCCGGAACGAGGGGGTCACGATTCGTGAAGAGCGGCGCCCGGCCACCGGCCCTGGCGCACCAGCATGCGCATCACGTCGGCCAGCACCACGCGCGCGGCCAGCGCTGCCGGCGACAGCTCGTCGTCCGAGACGCTGGCGACCACGTTGCGCCGGAACAGCAGCGGGTCGGCGATCGGATACGCGCACAGGTCGTCGACGTACAGGCGGCCGAGCGCCGCGCCCGGTTGTATGGTGGCGATGGGATTGGCCTGCACGATGTCCATCAGCGTGGTCAGCCCGTCCACCTCGACGGCGATGTCCGGCGCCGCGCCGGCCCGCTCGAAGGCGGCCTCGACGCGCATGCGCAGCCCGTGCGCGCGGCTGGTGATCACCAGCGGCAGGCGGGCGGCCTGCGCCAGCGACACGGGATGGCCCTCCGGGTGCGCGAGCATGCCGCGCCGGGCCAGCAGGAACAACTGCTCGTCGAGCAGCGGCAGGGTGTTCCAGCGGTAGCCGCTGTCTTCCTGGAACAGCACGGCCAGGTCCAGCCGGCGCGCGTTCAGCATGCTGGCGAGATGGCCCGACAGCCCTTCCACCAAGTGCAGCCGTACGTCGGGATAGCGCGCCCGCATGGCGGCGAACAAGGGCTGTGCGAGCAGCGACGCCGTCGTCTGGGCGAAGCCGACGCTCACGGCGCCGGCCAGCCGGGCCTCGCGCGCGGCCGCCGCGGCGCCGTCGATATGGCGCAGGGCCAGTTGGGCCTGGCGCAGGAAGGCCAGTCCCGCATCGGTCGGGACGACACCCGTGGCGGTGCGCTGCAACAGGCGAGCGGACAGCTCGCCCTCCAGGCGGCTGATCTGTTGGCTGAGCGCGGACGGGACCAGCCCCAGCTCGCGCGAAGCGCGGCCGATGCTGCCGTGCTCGACCACGCTGACGAAATAGCGGAGCTGGCGCAGTTCCATGGCGTCCGGGGACGTGGCGGGAGGCCATCCTAGCATCGCCGGCGATGGCGGGCGGCCGAGCCGGGATGTTGCGTCGCAGCTCAGGGAAAACACCGTATGAAGGCGCGAAAACGCTGCAGCTACAATGTGTCCATATTATAAATATACTATCCATAATATGGACAATCATCATGCCCGTTGAAGCCGCAGACGCCAATCCCATGACGCCCTACCAGTATCCGAATCCCCCGGATGCCGCGCCGGAGATCGTCATCCCCCAGGCCATCCCCAGCGACGAGCGGCTATGGGTGCCGCAGGCCGACAACGTCTGGTTCCGGCCGCTCTGCCTGAACGCCAGCCAGGGCTACTGGATGAACCTGCTGCGCGTGCGCCGCGCCGGCGTGCTGAGCCGGCACCGCCATCCGCAGGCCGTGCACGGCTTCGTGCTCAAGGGCCGCTGGCGCTACCTGGAGCACGACTGGGAAGCCACCGAAGGCAGCTACGTGTTCGAGCCGCCGGGCGAGACCCACACCCTGTACGTGCCGCCCGACGTGCAGGAGATGATCACCTACTTCCAGGTCAACGGCGTCATGTACTACACCGACCCCTGGGGCAAGGGCAACGGCTACGAGGACGTCTTCACCAAGATCGACATGTGCAGGAAGCACTACGCCAGCGTCGGCCTGGGCGAGGACTACGTGCGGCAGTTCATCCGCTGACGCCTGCGCGGCGTCCCGCAGGCAGCCGCGCCGTTCCGGGAGATAATGCGGCGAACTGCTTCCGGGCCCAAGGACGGCCTAGCCCCATGCCGGTATCCCAGCCTTCCCCTGGACGGCCCGTCGCGCAAGTGGCGGGCACCGCCGCCTTCTCCAAGTTCATGCACCTGCTGCAGCTGGTGGCCGATACGCCCGAGCCCATGACCGTCGCGGGCCTGAGCAAGGCGAGCGGCTACCCGCGGCCCACGGTCTACCGCATCGTCGCCGCGCTGCTGGCCGAGCGCCTGCTGGCCGAGCAGCCGGGCAGCGGCGCGCTGTCGCTCGGCCCGCGCCTGGTGCAGCTGGCCAGCCGCAGCTGGGGGCGCTCGGAGCTGCGCCTGGCCGCGGTGGAGGACCTGAAGCGCCTGCGCGACCTGACCGGCGAGACGGTGCACCTGGCCGTGCCCAGCGGCCACCAGATGGTCTACATCGACAAGCTGGAAAGCCCCAGCGCGGTGCGCATGGCCTCGCGCATCGGCGCCAGCGTGTCCATGCATGCGACCGCCGCGGGCAAGGCCTATCTGGCCATGCTGGACGACGAGGCGCGCGAAGCCGTGCTGGCCGGCCTGCCCCAGCCCTTCGTGCGCCACACGCCCAACACCCTGGCCGACATGGCCGCCCTGCGCGGCCAGCTGGCCGAGGCGCGCGCGCGCGGCTGGGCGGTCAACGCGGAAGAGAACGAGGTCGGCATCTATTGCTTCGGCGCGCCGGTGCTGGGAGCGGGCGGCGTGCCGGTGGCGGCGGTCAGCGTCAGCACGCTGCGCTTCCGCCAGAAGGACGACCCGCAGCAGGCCTACGTGGCACCGCTGCTGGCGGCCTGCCGGGCGATTTCGCAGCGCCTCGCCGGCACGCCGGCGATGTCGGCGGCAGAGGTTTTCTAGGCGCCGCACGGCGGCGGGCGCGGGTAGAGGCGGCGGTTGGGCGTGGTTGCGCGCCTCGGGCGGCACACCGGGACGCGCAAGGGTGTGACATAAGCGTCCCACTACCCCTGCACGTGGGGGCGGTGCTGGGCTAGGCTGCGCACTTTGCTGCTGCAAGTGCGCGCGATGCCTGATGACGATGACCTACGCGGCGACGTGGCCGGCGATTCCGCCGCCATGGCCGCCGCCGTGGAGGCGGCCGACCCGGAAGCACCGGGATCGGGGACGGCAGGGCCCGAGGCCGGCGACCCGTCTTCCGACTACGACAGCCCCTGGAAGGAAGCGCTGGAGCGCTACTTCGAGCCTTTCATGGCCCTGTTGTGGCCGGCGCTGCACCCGCGCATCGACTGGGCCCGGCCCCTGCGCTTCCTGGACAAGGAGCTGCAGCAGATCGTGCGCGACGCCGGCAGCGGCCGACGCCATGCCGACAAGCTGGTGCAGGTGTCCACCCATGAGCACGGCGCGCGGCTGGTGCTGGTGCACGTCGAAGTCGAGGGCCGGGGTGGCAAGGGCTTCGCCGCGCGCATGTACCGCTACTACTCCCGCCTGCGCGACGTGCATCCCGATGCGGTGATCGAGACCCTCGCCGTGCTGACCCGCCGCCGGCGCGGGCCGGCGACGATGGTCCACCGGGACAGGGGGCTGTCGAGCACGATGGAGTTTCGTTTCGGGGTGGTACATTTGGCCGGCTGGCTGGATCGGTGGCCGGCGCTGGAGGCGGCGGCCGGGCGCAACCCCTTCGCGGTGGTGGTGATGGCGCAGCTGCTGGCGCATCATGAGGGCGCGCCGCTGGCCGCGGGCAGGCTGCGGGGCAAGATCCGGCTGACGCGGATGCTGTATGGCTACGGCTACGACCGGCAGGACGTGCTGGAGTTGTATCGCTTGATCGACTGGATGATCGCGCTGTCGCCGGACGACGAGACGCGCTTCGTCGCGGCGGGCGAGCAGTTGGAGAAGGAGCAGACGATGGCATTCGTGTTGACGGCCGAACGGGTGGGCGAGCGCAAGGGACGGGCGCTGGGCATCCAGGAAGGCTTGCGGGAAGGCATGGAGAAAGGATTGGAGAAAGGGCAGCATGCCGGCCAGCAGGCGCTGCTGCGCCGCCAGTTGTCGCGCCGCTTCGGCCCGCTGCCGTCGTGGGTGGAGTCCCGCATCGCTCAAGCGGGCCCGGATGAATTGCTGGAGTGGGCCGACCGCGTGCTCGATGCACCCGGTCTGGAAGGCGTCTTCGAACCGAAGCGCTGATTGCGTCCGGCGGGTAGCGGCAAGGCCCGGCCTCTGGCCCGTCGGCCGGCCGTCCAGCGTCGATGCACGGCCGGCCAAGGCAAAGGAAGCTCGCGCTATTGCCCGGCTTCGGCCTCGCCGGCGTCCTGGCGCTGCCACATCACGTCCTGCCGGCCCGCGGCGCGGTTGAGCACGCGCGCCAGGACGAACAGCAGGTCCGACAGGCGGTTCAGGTATTGCCGGCTGGCTGCTGGCACAGGCTCTTCCTGGTGCAGGGCCACGACTGCGCGCTCGGCGCGCCGGCATGCGGCGCGCGCCAGGTGGGCCAGTGCGGCCGGCCGCGAGCCGCCGGGCAGGATGAATTCGCGCAGCGGCGCCAGCGTGGCGTTGTAGCGCGCCAGCGCCTGGTCCAGCCGCGCGACCTGCGCGTCGCGCAGCGCGCGATGGCCGGGGATGGAGAGTTCCGCGCCCAGGTCGAACAGGTCGTGCTGGACGCGCGCGAGCAGCGCTGCGACGTCGCCGGGCAGCGGTTCGGCGCAGAGCACGCCGATGGCGCTGTTCAGTTCGTCGACGTCTCCCAGCGCGGCGATGCGCGGTGCGTGCTTGGCGGTGCGGCTGCCGTCGCCCAGGCCGGTGCTGCCGTCGTCGCCGGTACGGGTGGCGATCACTGAAAGGCGGTTGCCCATGCGGGGTCGGTGTCCGGAAGGTGGGTGTGAAGGATGAGGCCGCGCACGATGGCGGGTTTCCTGGAGGCCCGCCGCGCGTGGGCGGCGGGCGCGCCGGGGCGGCCCGGCGGCCTGCGGACCTGGCGTATCCTAGCACTACGATGCGCCGCCGCTTCGCCGGCGGCCAAGGAGGCCCACGCAATGAAATCGAGCACTCGTCTTACCCTTGTCCTCGGCGCCGCCGCGGCGCTGGCCTGGAGCCTGGCCGCGGTCCTGCCGGCCGCCGCCGGCCAGGCGCCGGCCGCCGGCGCGCCCGCCTCGGCACCGTCCGCTTCGGCCACGGGGGAAGTGCGCCGCGTCGATGCCGCCGGCGGGCGGGTCACCATCAAGCACGGGGAGATCCCCGGGCTGGAGCTGCCGGCGATGACGCTGGTGTACCGCGCCGACCCCGCCCTGCTGGCCGGCATCAAGCCCGGCCAGTCGGTGCGCTTTACCGCCACCCGCCAGGCCGGCGGCTACGTGATCACGCAGATCCAGTAGGCCCCGCACGGCGCCGATGACGTAAAGTCACACTTGCCGCCCAGCCCGACGCGCCGGCAGCGTCGCCCTTACGCAAGGTAAGCCGTCCATGCTGAAGCTCTACTATTCCTCCACGTCCCCCTATGTGCGCAAGGTCATGGCCGTGGCCCACGAACTGGGGCTGGCCGACCGCATCGAGACGCTGCCCGCTTCGGCCCATCCCATCGACCGCGACGAGAACATCGCCCGGGCCAACCCGCTGGCCAAGGTGCCGGCCGCCGTCACCGACGACGGCCTGGCGCTCTACGACAGCCGCGTGATCTGCGAATACCTGGATGCCCATGCCGACGGCCGCGTGTTCCCGCGCGAGGGCGCGGCGCGCTGGCAGGCGCTGACCCGCCAGGCGCTGGGCGACGGCATGCTGGACGCGGCGCTGCTCGCGCGCTACGAGGTGACGGCGCGGCCGGCCGACAAGCAGTGGCCGCAGTGGGTGGCGTCGCAGCTGGTCAAGGTGCGCGCCGGCGTCGACGCCATCGAGCGCGAGGCCGCGGGCTTCGCCGGGCGCGCCGCCGACATCGGCACGATCACGCTGGCCTGCGCGCTGGCCTATGCGGACCTGCGCTTCCCCGAGCTGGCCTGGCGCGACGCCCACCCGCGCGCGGCCGCCTGGTACGACGAGTTCTCGCAGCACCCGGCCATGGTCGCCACGCGCCCGCTATAGCACGTAGCGCGCCAGGTCCTGGCTGGCGGCCGCCTCGCCCAGCTTGTCCTCGACGTAGGCGGCGTCCACGGTCACGGCCTGGCCGTTGTGGGCGCCCGCGTCGAAGGACAGTTCCTCCAGCAGCTTCTCCATCACCGTGTACAGCCGGCGCGCGCCGATGTTCTCGGTGCGCTCGTTGACGTCGAAGGCCAGTTCGGCCAGGCGGCGAACGCCGTCGGCGGTGAAGTCCAGCGCGACGTTCTCGGTGGCCAGCAGCGCCGTGTACTGCTTGGTGAGCGAGGCGTCGGTGTCGGACAGGATGCGCACGAAGTCGTCGGCGGTCAGCGATTCCAGCTCGACGCGGATGGGAAAGCGCCCCTGCAGCTCGGGGATCAGGTCGGACGGGCGCGACAGGTGGAAGGCGCCCGAGGCGATGAACAGGATGTGGTCGGTGCGCACCATGCCGTAGCGCGTGTTGACCGTGGTGCCTTCGACCAGCGGCAGCAGGTCGCGCTGCACGCCCTGGCGCGAGACGTCGGCGCCGCCGGTTTCCTGGCGGGCGGCGATCTTGTCGATCTCGTCCAGGAAGACGATGCCGTTCTGCTCCACGTTGGAAATCGCCACGGTGCGCAGGTCTTCCTCGTTGATGCGGCGGGCGGCCTCCTCCTCGGCCAGCAGCTTGAAGGCTTCCTTGACCTTGAGCTTGCGCGCCTTCTTCTTGTCGCGCGACAGGCCGGCGAACATGCTGCGCAGCTGCTCGGTCATTTCCTCCATGCCGGGCGGGCCCATGATTTCCATCTGTGGTGGGGTCTGGGCGATTTCGATCTCGATTTCGGTGTCGTCGAGCTGGCCTTCGCGCAGGCGCTTGCGAAAGACCTGGCGGGTGCCTGTTTCCTCGCGCTGGGGCAGGCCGTCGGCGCCGCGCGGCGGCGGCAGCAGCACGTCCAGGATGCGGTCCTCGGCGGCCTCCTCGGCCTGCGTGCGCACGCGGCGCATTTCCGTTTCGCGGGTCTGCTTGATGGAGATTTCGGCCAGGTCGCGGATGATGGTGTCCACGTCGCGGCCCACGTAGCCGACCTCGGTGAACTTGGTGGCCTCGATCTTGATGAAGGGCGCGTTGGCGAGTTTGGCCAGGCGGCGCGCGATTTCGGTCTTGCCCACGCCGGTGGGGCCGATCATCAGGATGTTCTTGGGGTGGATCTCGTGGCGCAGCGGCTCGGCGACCTGCTGGCGGCGCCAGCGGTTGCGCAGCGCCACGGCCACGGCGCGCTTGGCGCGGCCCTGGCCGATGATGAATTTGTCGAGTTCGGAGACGATTTCGCCGGGGGTCATGGTCGATGCGGACATGATGTTCAGCCTTCCAGCACTTCCACCACGTGGTTCTGGTTGGTGTAGATGCACAGGCCGCCGGCGATTTCCAGCGACTTGGCGACGACTTCCTCGGGGGGCAGCCCGGTGTTCTGCAGCAGCGCCAGCGCCGCGGCCTGGGCGTAGGCGCCGCCCGAGCCGATGGCGGCCAGGCCGTGCTCGGGTTCGAGCACGTCGCCGTTGCCGGTCAGCACCAGGGTGTGGTCGCGGTCGGCCACGATGAGCATGGCTTCCAGGCGGCGCAGGACGCGGTCGGTGCGCCAGTCGCGCGTCAGCTCCACGGCCGAGCGCATCAGGTTGCCCTGGTGCTTTTCCAGCTTGGCCTCGAAGCGTTCCTGCAGGGTGAAGGCGTCGGCCGTGGCGCCGGCGAAGCCGGCCAGGATGCGGTCGTGGTAGAGCCGGCGGATCTTGCGCGCGGTGGCCTTGATGACGATGTTGCCCAGCGTGACCTGGCCGTCGCCGCCCAGGGCGACCCGGTTGCCGCGGCGGGCGCAGACGATGGTGGTGGCGTGAAATTGTTCCATTGACGGCCTTTCGGTGCGTGAAATCCCCAGGTGGGGACGCCCGGCCGCAAGTTCAAGGTGGCATGAAACGAGTGCCGCCTGATCGGGGACGCAGCGGAGCCGGCTTTGCCGGTCCGCCAGCGTCGCCCCCTTGAGGGGGATCAGCCCGGACGCGGGACAGTCCTTGAGGACCGTCCCGCGCCTGGCGAATCCGAGCGGCTTGCAAGCCGCGAGGTGGGCGGCGCGGCAGCGCCTCGGGGGGGGGTCTAGTCCCCGAACATCTTCTGGCGCATTTCGCGCCGTTCCTGCGCTTCCAGCGACAGCGTGGCCGTGGGCCGCGCCAGCAGGCGGGGGATGCCGATGGGCTCGCCGGTTTCCTCGCACCAGCCGTATTCGCCGCTATCGATGCGAGCGATGGACTGCTGCACCTTCTTGAGCAGCTTGCGCTCGCGGTCGCGGGTGCGCAGCTCCAGCGCGTGTTCTTCCTCGATCGTCGCGCGGTCGGCCGGGTCGGGCACGAACTGCGTCTCGCGCAGGTGCTCGGTCGTGGCGCCGGCGTTGTTCAGGATGTCCTGTTCGAGTTCGCGCAGGCGATTGCGGAAAAAGGCGAGCTGGCGCTCGTTCATGTAGTCGGACTCGGGCATCGCGAGGAGTTCTTCTTCGCTGGGCAGGTCTGCCACGATCGAATCGGACGACTTGGTCGGTTTTTTCGTTGCTGCCTTCGTAGCCATGAAAACACTCCATTCAAATTATGATCCCGTGCCGGATGCGCGCGTCACCCGGCCAGGCACTGCTCCAGTCCCCGGGTAAAGATATCCTGGGGCAGCTTGCGGCCGATGAAGACCATCTTGGTGGACTTCTTCTCGTTGGAAGCCCACGGTTTGCCGGGCTCGGCGCCCATCATCATGTGCACGCCCTGGAACAGCATGCGGCGGTTCAGGCCCTTCATGTAGAGGATGCCCTTGTAGCGCAGCAGGTCCGGCCCGTACACCTGCACCACGCCGCCCAGGAATTCCTCCAGCCGCTGCGGGTCGAAGGGCTTGTTCGAGCGGAACACGAAGGCCCCGATCTCGTCGTCGTGCGCGTGGTGGTGGTGATGGTGCGGGTGGTCGCAATGGGCGCCGCACTCGTGGTCGTGATCGTCGTGGTCATGATCGTGGCCGTGG
>Ga0182743_1001180_pt1 | contig 26510 bp, 27 predicted proteins | sample eDN3rd30CKraftOP_FD_128522 | JGI IMG/M metagenome (GOLD analysis project Ga0182743, IMG submission 128522) | Enriched Organic Plus compost microbial communities from Emeryville, California, USA - eDNA 3rd pass 30_C Kraft OP (version 2) (version 2) ... | reverse complement strand
CTGTCGGTATTCTGCTTCATGGCGTGATCTCCCTGGCGGTTGCCACCGCCGGTTGGGTGGGTGTTGGTTCACCCGGAGATTACGCCACCATCCAATTTCTACCACTTCCGCGACACGACCATCTGGGGCTGCCTGTATTCGACACGGTCTATGGCAAGGTTGGCGTGGCGATCTGTTATGATGGCTGGTTCCCGGAAACCTTCCGGGGATTGGTCGCTGCGGGTGCCGAACTGATCTGCGTGCCGACCAACTGGGTTCCCATTCCAGACCAACCCGCCGGTGCCGAACCGATGGCCAATATCCTTCACAAAGCGGCCGCCCATTCGAACGGTGTCGCCATCGCCTGTGCCGATCGCGTGGGCATTGAACGTGGCCAGCCCTTTCTGGGATGCAGCCTGATCGTCGGGCCACGCGGCTGGCCTCTTGCCGGTCCTGCATCCCCTACCAACCCCGAGATCCTGATCGCCGATGTCATGTTCGGAGACCTGGAAAACCAGCGACGCGTCAGTGAACGCAATAACGTCTGGGAAGACCGGCGCACCGATCTTTATAACTGATCGCTTGCGCATAACCAATTGATACAACAGGGAAATGTAAGATGAAAAACGCTAAACCCACCTGCCTTTGCCTGCTGCTTGCCACCGCGCTTGTCAGCGGCCCCGCCCTTGCCCAGGAAGGCGAGCCGATCACCATTGGCGTACCGGTCGGCCTGTCCGGGGCAAACAGCGTTATTGCCCCCGCCGTGGTTCAGGCCACCGAGCTTGCCGTTGAGCAGATCAATGCCAGCGGCGGGATCCTGGGCCGCCCCGTCAAGGTTGTCGTCGCAGATGACGCCTCGGGCGCGGCAGGGGCGCAAACCGCCTATAATACGCTGGTCTTCCAGAACGACGTTGACGTGCTGATTGCGATTGAAACCTCGGCCGCGCGCAACGCGGGCCTTCCCATCGTGGAAGAGGGGGAAAAGCCCTTCATTTATTCATCATTCTATGAAGGCCGCTCTTGCTCACCCAATATGTTCGTCAACGGCTGGGTGCCTGAACAGCAGGTGCCTCCGGTTGTGGAAAAGCTGATGGCGGATGGTGCCAGGAATTTTTTCCTGATCGGTTCGGATTATGCCTTCGGGCGGGGCATGCTCGAGTTCTCGCGCAAGTATATCGAGGATAAGGGCGGCAAGATCGTGGGCGAGGAATACCTGCCGATGGAGGGGTCGGACTGGACCGCGATCCTTTCGAATCTGCGTAGCGCGGGCGCGGATGCGGTCATCACCTCGACGGCGGGCGGAACACCGAACGTGACACTGACAAAACAGCTGCGCGCCTCGGGTATCTCGATCCCCTACGCCAATCTGGCGGTTGACGAAGGCACCGCGAAAGCGATGGGGGCGGATGGTGTGGGCATTCTTATTTCGGCATCATACCTGACCGCAATCGACACGCCCGAGAACAAGGATTTCATCGCGGCTCTGGAAAAGAAATTCGGGGGTGAGATGCGGACCCCGAACGATCTGTCCACCCCGCAATATGAGGCGGTCTATCTTTACAAGGCCGCTGTCGAAAAGGCCGGATCGACGGAAACCGAAGCCGTCCTGGCAGCCTTCCCCGAAGTCTCGTTCAAGGGGCCGCGCGGCGAGATTTCAATGTCGAAACAGCATCATGCTCCCCTCACCATGTATCTGGGGGAAGTACAGGCTGACGGTTCGGTCAAGGTTGTGGCCGAATTCCCGAACGTGGACCCGGGCGACCAGTGCCCTGATCTCTGAGCCGTCCCGTACCGCGACCGTCATACGCGGTCGCGGGCACGCCTGTCCTTCAACGAGGGAACCGCATGGCCCTATTACTTGACATAACAACGACCGCAGCGCTGCTGTTCATCGTCTCTGCCGGTCTGTTCGTCATATTCGGCGTACTCAAGATCATCAATTTCGCCCATGCCGCATGGCTGACCATCGGCGCCTACACAACCGTGGTCGCGACCAGGATGGGGTTCAGCCCCTGGCTGTCGCTGCCGCTGGCCGTTTTCGTTGGCGGGCTGCTGGGCGCGGCCACAGAGATCGCCATTGTGCGCCCGCTTTATCGCCGTTCCCTGGACGCCATTCTTGCGACATGGGGGTTGGGCGTGGTGATCGTCCAGATCATCACCCTGACGTTTGGCCGGGACATGCAGATGCCGCCCGCGCTTATCACCGGAACTGTTGACGTGCTGGGTATGCCATATTCCAGCTACCGGCTGTTTTTGCTGGTCGCTGCGGTCATCATGGGCCTGGCCTTCGTCCTTGTTCTTGAGCGCACGCGCCTTGGCCTGAATGCGCAAGCAGTCATCATGAATGAGACGCTGGCACGCGCATTGGGCATCAATACTTCGCAAGTGAGACTGGTCACCTTTATGCTGGGTTCGGCCATCGCAGCCCTGGCCGGGGTCCTGCTGACGCCCCTTTCCAGTGTTGATCCCACCATGGGCATTTCCTGGCTGATCGGAGCGTTCATGCTGGTCATGGTATCTGGCACCTCGGTCGCAGCACTTGCACTGGCCTGTCTGTGCTTTGGCGCAGCGCAGGTGCTGGTGTCGACATGGATCAGCCCCATCCTTGGCAGCGTGACCGTAGCTGTGCTTTGCGCCGTCGTACTGCGACTTCATCCGAAAGGTTTTGCCCGTGGCTGATCGCGCACATTCCCTTGCCGTTTCCGACCGTATGTTTACCCGTCATGGGACGGGGCTGTTCCTGCTGGGCGCTCTGGCTTTGGCGCTGGTGCTGCTGGGACCGCTGTTTCTGGACCGCTTTACGCAGAATGTCCTGACCCGCTCGATGATCTACGCGATGATGGCGATCACGGTGGATCTGCTGTGGGGCTATACCGGCATCCTGACATTCGGACAGTCCGCCTTTTTCGGTGCCGGGGCTTACGCAACCGCCCTGATCCTGACCCATATCGGCGGAGGCATGCAGAACTTTGCGCTCGCCCTGGCCCTGTCGGTAATCCTGCCAATGGTGCTGGCCGCACTGGTTGGCTGGCTGTCCTTTTACCACAAGTCGACGCCGCTTTACGCATCCGTCATTTCGCTGGTGGTGCCGATCGTGCTGACGCAGGCCATCTTTGCCGGAGGCAGTTTTACCGGCTCTTCCAGTGGGCTGGTCGGGTATCCGGTGATGAAGCTTGGCGCGGCCAATTACTTCCGCCTTGCTGGGGTGGCACTGATCCTGTTTGCTGCTCTGTCCTGGATCATCGTTCGTTCGGATGCGGGGCGGGTTCTCGTCGCCATTCGGGACAATCCCCTGCGCGCGGCTTACCTGGGTATCCGCACCCAAAAGGTGCAGATCCTGCTGATGACCGTGCTGGGTGGAATCGCCGGGCTGTGCGGTTTTCTTTACGCCAATGCCGGGCGCATCGTCGCACCCGAGATTGCGGGCTTTGGTTTTGGTACACAAATGATCGTCTGGACCGCACTGGGCGGCAGGGCCTCGATCTTTGGGCCAGCCCTTGGCGCAATCGGCATCGACTATCTGGGCGCCCAACTGTCGGGCAGCATGCCCTATGTCTGGCAACTGATCATCGGCGTCCTTTTCGTGGCGATGATCCTGTTTGTCCCGCGCGGTCTTGTGGGGCTTCTTCCCCGGCGCAAGCACAGCGGGGCAGCACCGGCACTGGTCGCCCTGCCGGATCAAAGGCAGGAAAGCGGCCGCGATGCGCTGCTTACGGTTTCGGGGCTGCGCAAGGCTTATGGCAATTTTGTCGTGCTTGATGGCATTGATTTGAAGGTCAGACCCGGTGAGCTGATCTCGGTGGTCGGACCAAACGGTGCCGGCAAGACCACTCTGCTGCGCTGCCTTTCGGACGGGACAGAGACTATCGAGGGCAATATCACCGTGGTCGATAAGGACATTGCCGGCCGGCCGCCCGAAGATATCGTCGCACTGGGCATCGGTCGCAAATTTCAGGTCGCAAGTGTCTTTGAAAGCATGACCGTCGCTGAATGTCTGCGCCTTGCACGCACGACCCATGAACGGCCCAGCCTGTGGCATCGCGCCTCGACGATCGAACTGCCGTCAGCCGCGCTGGAGATCCTTGCGCTGACGGGCCTGAACAAGAAACTGGGCGAACCGGTCAGCGGACTTTCTCACGGGATGCGGCAAAGCCTGGAGCTGGCGATGGTCGTCGCCATGCAGCCCCGGCTGATCCTGTTGGACGAGCCTACCGCAGGTCTGACCAAGGCCGAGCGGACGTTGATCGGCGAGGTGTTGAAGCGACTGACGCAAAACCTGGGCTACGCCGCGATACTTATCGAGCATGATATTGATTTCGTAAAGGAAATCTCGCAGCGGCTCGTCGTGCTTCACCAGGGCCGACTGGTGATGGATGGCTCTGTCGAAGAGGTCGTGAACTCAGAGCTTGTACGCTCGATCTATTCGGGGATGGCCCATGACTGACAACAGGCTGACGATCGAGGCCCTGACATCTGGCTATGGCGAGACCGATATCCTGCAAGGGGTTGCGCTGACTTTGCGCCGGGGCGAGATTCTTGCCCTGATGGGGCGCAATGGCATGGGCAAAACCACGCTGCTAAAGACCGTGATGGGCCTGATCCAGACGCGCGCGGGCCGCATCATGCTTGATGGCAGCCCGGTCGACGGCAAGCCGCCCGCCTGGCTTTTGGCGCATGGGGTGGGATATGCGCCGCAAGAGCTGCCCTTGTTTCAGGACCTCTCGATCCGTGACAATCTGCGACTTGCTTTGCGTCATGATCGCGATCTGGCCAAGGCCTTGCAGAATGTTGGGCGCAGCTTTCCCTTTCTGCTTGAACGGTTGGAACAGTTGGCAGGCACCTTGTCTGGGGGTGAGCAAAAGATGCTCATCCTGGCGCGCGCCCTGATGAACGAACCCGATCTTTTACTGATCGACGAAATCTCTGAGGGGATACAGCCCAGCGTGGTTCAGCGCATTGCAACAGCCCTGAAGACCGAGCGCGAACGACGCGGGATCAGTATTCTGGTGGTCGAGCAGAATCTTGATTTCGCACTCAGCGTGGCGGATCGCTGGGCGGTCATGAAGTTGGGTCAAATCGTCGACGAAGGTGCCTGCAACGCCGAGTCGAGAGAAACGGTGCTAAAGCATCTGAGTATCTGAGGGCCTGATCCGCCTGATCGTTTGTGTATCGGCCACCGGACGTTTTGCGACCCGGTGGTCAGAAACCCTGAAAGATCGGCCGCAGGCGCTGACCGTGGTTTGGACCCAACCGAGAGGATTACCAAACTGTCGCCAACCTACGCGCCGATCCTCCTCAGGAAATCGCGCCGGTCGAATGTACCGGCTTGCCTGCCGGAGAACAGTTCTTCGTCCAGATCGCGCAGCGGCCTGGGGTTGACCGTCCGGCCCAACCGGACCTCGGCCATGACGAATGCTTCGGCTGCGGCGCGCAAAGCCATCAGATCGCCAGTCCGCGCGGCCTTTCGCAGGGCGCGCCCCTTGGGGTTGGGCAGCAGGCGGCGTATCTGAGCCACCAGACGTCCGGGTGCGGGCGCGCGCCCGACCAGTGCTGCGACCATCCCAACAACCAGCCCCGCCAAGGCAAAGGCACCCATCTGAACGGCCATTGTCCGTGATGAGAACGCCTGCCCGCCAATATTGTTGCCAAAGCCCGCGATCCCGATCTCGACCGGCAGGGTAACAGCACCGCGCATTTCGCGGATCTGGGTGTTGAACCAGGGAAAGCGCAGCGGGGTCAGCGAACCGGTTTCGCCGGTATGCGGGCGCAGCGTCCACTCCCACACGGCGACCGCGACCGGACCTTGCGCCGTCAGCCGCGTCTCTCGCAGCTCGGGGGCGGCAAAGCTGATCAGCCATGGTTCGCGGATTGTCGGGCGTGCAGGCAACAGATGGGCCATGCTGCCCTCAGCAATCAGCGTGATCCGCCGGGTAAAGGATTCGGACGGGCCAAGCTGCGAGGGATTGGCCGAAAACTCATCCCTGACCGTCACATTGCGGGCCGCCAACGCCCGGCCCGAGCCGGGATAGGGTGTCACAGCGCGCGTCACAGGCTGCGCCTCAACATTGACTGCGATCCGGGACGTACCTTCGGCCTTGGTCAGATGATGCGTAACCGGTCCAATGGTCAAAGTGCCGGCATGACGTGGAAAGACGGCGACCCTCCGCTCAAAGACGCGATAAAGGGTGCCGTCCACCCGTTCATCCACCCACCGGTCACGGGCGGTTTGCACCCAGTCATAGGCGGGGGAGTCCGGGAAAACCATCTTTTCCAGCGTGACAGAGCCGGTGTATTCGCCACGGATGGTCACGGGGATCATCTCGCCGACCACAGGACGCATCTCGGGTATGAGCAGGCGCAGACTGTCCGACATTGCTGGCAGCGTCGTCAAAAGCAACAACAGCAGCGCGCGGATCACCATGGCTCAGCCTCCCGCGGTCGGATAAGGCCTTGGCCAAGGCGGCGATCATATTCCGATTTCAGACGCAGCTTAAGGAACTCTCCCGGATCATCCCTGATGGTGGCCAGCCAGTCGTCACTTGCAACGATCCCGCCCGCATCAACCTTGCGCCGTGTTTCGGGGTCCTGAATATCCCCCGAGGACTGCTGCATCTCTTCCCCAGGTCCAAGGCCCCCATAGCCACGGATGCGCCCCGGGACCACGCTTTCACCGCGGGCTGGCGGATACATCGCGCTGACCAGGTCGCGGTTGTGGCGCGCCTCGGCGTCAGCGGGGTTAGAGAACAGAACCGCATCGAAATAGGCCACAGACAGCGGATAGTTCCCAATGGCAGCAAGGCTAAGCCCGCGATTATAGGTCTGGCTGCGCCCCGAAGCGGCAAACGCCTTATCCGCACGGTCATATTGTCCCGCGCGATACAGCGCGACGCCCTTTTCGACGGGATCTGACAGCAATGGCACGGCAAGCCCCGGCATTCCGCCCAGCAGGGCCAGCCGACCCAGCGCCTGGGGTCCGGCCAGGGCAAGGCAGATGATGCCGGCGGTCAACAGGACAGGTATTCTCATGCCAGCCTCCGGAAACGAAGCAGCAAAGACAGCAGCGCCAACAGCGCAAGCCACGGTCCCAGATCGTAATACTGCTGCGAGCGAAGCGCCGGGTCACGATCCAACCCCGAAGAGGCCAGCGAGCGAGCCACCCGATAGGGGTCGTCAAAGCGGGCGACAGGGCCGTTGGCGATCGTCCGCAGCGCCTCGGGATCCGAGGGCGGATTGCCCGCGACTGTCAGCGCCGAAATCCGCACCCCGCCGGATTGCAGCCGCGCGGCCTCGGCCTGCGCTGCCTGATCAATGCCGCCGCCATCTGAAATCAGCACCAGATCCGCCCGCCGCAACCCGCGCAGCAATTGCCCTGCCATGGCCAGAGCGGCAGCGGGCCGCGAACCTTCGTCGGGCATGGTTTCCGCGTCCAGCACTGCGATCTGGGTTTCAAGCGTCGCGGGGTCTTGGGTCGGGGCGGCGATCAGGTAGGCCTCGCCCGCATAAAGGATCAGCCCGACCGGACGGCCCGCAAGCTGCGCCAGCAACCCTGCTGCGGCCGCCTGCGCGTCCTTAAGCCCCGGCCCATCAGCGACCGAAGAAGACATGTCCAGTGCAATCACGACCGCATCGCTTTGGGCAAAGACCGGCGCCTTGGCCCGCTGCACTGCAGGCCCGGCAAGCCCCAGCACCAGCGCGGCAGCACCGGCCAAAGGCAGGTATCGCGCGCGGTCCGTACCCGCGCCAAGCTGACCCAGTGCCGCCATGCCCCGTCGCATATGGGGTGGCAGCACAGCTTGCCAGCCGCCCGCATCTGGTCCGCGCCGCCAGATCGCCAGCGCAAGCAGGACCAGCGCAGCAAGGGCCAGAAGCCACAGGGGGCGCAGCAGGATCATTCGCGCCTCCAGCAGATCAGCATCATCAGGATCAGCGCCACCGCGCCCGGCCAGAACCACAGCGAATGCCAGTAACGCATTGGCGGACGCTCGGCCGGGTTCGGCTCAAGCTGATCCAGACTGGCGGCCATCGCCTCAAGATCGTTCATGTCACGCACACGAAAGGCGGTGCCGCCGCCAAGACTGGCCACTTCGCGCAAGGCTTTCGTATCTACCGCGTCGCGGGACTTAGGCTGGCTTTCCAGATCTTCGGGACCAAGCGCGATGGTATGAATGCGGATACCGTGGCTTGCCGCCAACCGGGCCGCATCGGCCGCGCGCACCTTGCCCGTGGTATCGACACCGTCCGACAGCAGAACGATCACCCGTGTCGGCGCCTCGCTGGCGGCAAGCCGCTTGATCGCCAGGCCCAGCCCGTCCGATATTGCCGTTCCGCGCCCCGAGATCCCGATCTGAGCCTCATCGACGGCACGTGCGACAGCGTCGACGTCAAAGGTCAGCGGCTGGGCGAAATAGGCACGGTCGCCAAAGATCGCCAGCCCGATCCGGTCCCCCCGCCGCGCTGCGACAAAACGCGAGGCAGTGCGTTTAACCGCATCCAGCCGGGAAATCGGCTGACCGCCGAGGTGGAAATCCTCTTTCCGCATACTGCCCGACAGATCAATGGCCAGCACGATATCGCGTCCCGAAGCAGGCAGCATATCGCTGGTTCGGCTGACCTGAGGCCCTGCAATCGCAATCACTAGCAACACCCAGGCCAGCCCGGCTGGCAACCAGCTGCGTCCCGCCCGTCTTTCAGCGGTGACGCCTGCGAAAATATGCTCGGGCACCCGCAACCCGGTCTGCACGGACGCTGGCGGCAGCAAACGGATCAACAGCGGTACGGGCAAAAGCAGAAAGGCCAGCGGCCAGGCAAAGCTCATTCGCGGCTCCTTGCCAGTCGCTCGATCTCATCCGCTGGGGGCATGGGTGCCGCACCATAAGCCGCGGGGCGCAGTGCCCGTGGCAGGCGGCCAAGAATGCGGGCGATGACAAGCAGCCGCTCTTCGGGCTCTAGCCCGCGCGTCGCGCGAATGCGGGTGCGGACTGAGCGGCGATGCGTCAGGATCGGTGAAAGCAACCAGATCAGCAAAGCCCCGGCCAGAAGCCCCAGACCGAACAGCGCCACCGCCTCGCGCCAGCCCGGCACCAATGTCGAGGGCGGCAGGCGGCTTGGCGACAGTGCAGCGATCAGTTCAGCCCGTGTCATCGGGTGAAACCGCCCGGGCTTTGGCGCCAAGGCTGTGCAGATGGGCAAGCAAGGCCCCGCAGTCCAGCGGGGACAGCCGTCCATGGCGTGCGGCATGTCCGTGGCGCACCGACAGCGCCGTTCGGGGCGGAGTGGTCTCGGCAGGATCAAGGATCACGTGCACGCGTATCACCCGCCCCCGCGCCAGTTGCGACAAGGCTGCGTCAGCCCCGGCCAACCCGTCGGGGCCGGTCGCCAGATGCACCTGCCCGCCCGGCGGGACCATGCGCCGTGCCTGAACCAGCGCCGTCGCAAGGCTGGACTGACCCGATCCAAGGGCCAGCGCCGCATCATGGGCCTGCGCCATGGTCTGAGACAGCGCAAGCATTTGGGGCGTACCCGTCCCTGCGGACAGCAACGCCGGTGCCCCCTCCTTGACCGCCATCAGCGCAACCGACGCCCCTTGTGCCACCGCCTGCCAGCCGATCCGGGCCAGCCACCGCGCCGCCCGGACCGAGCGTAGCGCCGACCCCGTGCCCCATAGCATCTGATGACGAAAATCGACGATCAGCAGCCTCGTGTCATCGCGATCCTCATGAAAGCTGCGGACATGAAGCTGACCCGTCCGGGCGGTTGCGCCGGGATCTATGCGGCGCTGGTCGTCCCCCTCGGCAAAGGCCCTGATCTCGCGCAGGTCCATGCCCTGACCTGCGACCCGCGCCGGAATTGCTCCGGGGCGCGCACCCGCAGGACGGTGTCGGGCGGGCCTGAACGCAGGACGCAGCGCAATCAGTTCTGCAGCGGTAAGACGCAGCCCCGGATGGTCCAATGCGGCTGCTACCATGGCCGCACCTTGCACAGGATCTCGGCAATCAAGCTGCGGCCATTCCACCCTTCGCTGGCGGCCTGCCAGTTCGGGATCAGGCGATGGGCCAGGGCATCCTCGGCCAGATCCTCGACGTCTTCGGGCAGCACATGATCGCGCCCATGCAGCCAGGCACGGGCACGCCCGGCGGCAGCCAGGGCAAGCGTGCCACGGGGCGAGACGGGATGTTCGATCCGGTCTGCAACCTCACCCCCTGCGCGGGTTGCCATCACCAGCCGGACGATAAAGTCCTTGAGTGCCGGGGCCAGATGGATCCCGGCAACTGCCTGCCGCGCGGCATGGATGTCAGCATCGGCAATCACCGGCTGAATGGCTGACACGGGCGTCAGTGTCTCGGCCTCGACCAGATCAAGGATTGCCCGCTCGGCCTCAGCCCCCGGCATGTCCAGAAACAGGTGCAGCAGAAAACGGTCCATCTGCGCCTCGGGCAGCGGAAATGTGCCTTCATGCTCGATGGGGTTTTGCGTTGCCACCACCATGAATGGATCAGGTAAGGGCCTTGTCGTGCCGCCAGTGGTCACCTGATGTTCAGCCATCGCCTCTAGCAAGGCTGACTGTACTTTTGGCGGCGCGCGATTGATCTCATCGACCAGCACCAGCGAATGAAACAGCGGGCCGGGCACGAAATCAAAGCCGCCCGTATCGGCGCGGAAAACCTGCGTGCCGGTCAAGTCCGAAGGCAGCAGGTCAGGCGTACACTGAATGCGTGCGTGTTTGCCGGGCAAATGCGAGGCAAGCTGCTTGACCGCACGGGTTTTGGCAATGCCGGGCGGCCCCTCCAGCAGCACATGCCCCCCGGCAAGCAAGGCGATCACCAGCCGTTCGACCATCTGGTGATGGCCGATCAGCCCTGCTGAAACCTCGCTCACCAGCGTGGCAACGGGATTTCCGGCAGGCCTGTCCAGTTGGTTCATCATCTCTCCCCCGCCACGAGCTTCACATAAACGGCTATGCCGGACGAGCCTCCTCCCCGCGAAGTAGCACTAAGGGACTAACCCAAAGGCCATTTCGCAGGTGACCTGCAAGCGGCCGGAATGGCAGAGGGTTTGGCAGATCGGCGGCGGGTCGGTCCTGAACGCGGGGCTTTCAAGGCCCAGAATTCTTGCTGTCCGCCAGTATTCAGGCGCGAGAACTTCCGCGCAATTCTGCACAGATTTTGCGCCATAGGGCGTTGATCCCGGCGTGTCCTGTGCTTGATCGTGATTTCTGGGCCAGCCTTTCACCGCAGGACTGGCGCGCCATTCTGGATCGGACGGGGCTTGCGCTTGCCCGGTCTCAGGTGGCTTACCTGCAAGGCGTGGCTTCGGCGCCGAAGGGGGCGGGGGTCGCGGGGTGATCGTCTCGGACGCGTCGCCCGCAATTGAGGCCAGGCTGAAAGAGTTCCAGGACGGGATGTTGGCGGGACTGGCCAAACGTACGATGAAACAGCGCGGCATCGACGATCCGACCCCGGTCATCGACGAATATCCGGCACTGGCCCGCAAATGATCCGAACTGCTGGAAGGGGTTGATCGCAACGATACCGAGGCCATCGCGCGCCTCGTGCATAAAGATCTATGCCAAGGTTGATGACACCATCTTTGGCGTGAACTGATCCAGCCCTTTTGCCTTAGCCTATCCACTGCATACCAACTGGCAAATCACGACTTCTCAAACACTTCCGACCGCAATCGGAGCCGGCGCAGGCTCAGGCATAGGGCGGGCGATTGCGCATCGTCTGGCTGAGGACGGCTATCCGCATGATGTGGCGCGCCGGGCGCAAAGCTTTGACCATGTCAGACGCGGCCTGCTGCATTACTCGATGTCGCCGGTTTCCGGCACGGGCGGCGGGATCGCCGCGGCCGCGGCCTTCGGTGCGAATTTTGTGGATACGAACCCTAACGGCGGTTTCTGGCCCCCGGTTTTGCTGCTGCGCAATGCTGATGGATCAATGCGGCCGTTCCCGCATCTGTTTCTGGATCGCGCCAAGACCGGCGTGATCGCTGTTGGCCATGATGGTCGACGCTTTGTCAATGAGGCGTCAAGCTAGCATGATTTCGTACAGCGCCTGATAGCCAAGCTTTTAGCCGAGGGGCAGAAATCCGCCCGGTTGATTGCCGATCATCGGGCGATCCGGCGTCATGGGCTGGGCGCGGCGCATGCGTTTCCGGCGCGTTTTGGCCCCCATACCGCCAGATGCCCGAGGGGCTGGCCCGGCAATGTGGTATCGCTGCCCCGGCGCTGATCGAAACTCTGACCCGATTCAATGAGGCTGCAGCCCGTGGCGAAGGTCCCGAATTCGGCAAGGGATCGACCAGCTATCAGCGCTATCTGGGCGATGCCGAACATCGGCCAAACCCCTGTCTGCGCCCGCTTGAGGGGCCGTTCTATGCCGTCGAGATCTACCCCGGCGACATCGGCACCTCGATGGAGCCCGACATCACGGCAAAGGGTGAGGTCAGGGACAGGCAAGGCAAAGTCATACCCGGCCTTTATGCTTGCGGGAACGGTATCAACTCGATCATGTCCGGTGCTTATCCCGGCCCGGGCAGCACCTTGGGTCCGGGGCTGACCTTTGGATATGTCGTCGGGCAATCAGCGGCTGTGTAAAGGGCGGCAGGCCTAAACTGTCATCACTCGCAGGTCTCATGCCGGGGCTTGCGAGTGATGTTGCAGGCCTGTCACCGAGCCGTCGCAATCGGCTGGTTTCATAAGCGGTGGCCTTGCCCGGATTTGTCCGCGCTTGCGACAAGTTGACCAGCGGCGGGAGCCCGGCGGCTCGCCGGGGCATGAAAAGATCAGTCCGCATGCGACGGACGAACTTTCCAAGAAAACATTTTGCGGGTGTGTCATGCGTATCGGGACCTTTTTCCCTTATCAGCCAGCTGTGGTGGCCGGGGCTTTTCGCGCCAGCTTGTTGCCGTTTATGGACACAAGCACGTTTTCCCGCGCGAGGAATGGCGGTTGCCGTTTCTGCTGAAAGATGCCGGTTCGCTGGATTCGCTGCGACTGTCTCAGCGTACTTTGCCTGACAAGGTGCAGGTCAGCCGTGCGGCATCGCGGCCAGAGGAAAAGGGTCTGATCACGCACTCGGTTCTCGGCTCGGAGCGCCGCTCGCGCAATCATGCCATCACTGATGCGGGGCGCGATCTGTTCAGCCGCGCCTTTGGTGCTGTCGAGACGCGGGCGAACCAGATACTCAACGCGATGTCTGCTGCGGATCGGGGCGCGCTGGCGCAGGGCATCGCTGAGGTGGATCGGTCCGGATCCGGGGCGGCCAGCCCATCTTCGCGCCTGGGCCAGATGCAGCAGACGGGCTAGTCAGCGCCACCTTTCGCGATGATTTTGGTCAAAGCCCGGTCTATTCCCTCGGCATCTGAACCCAGCTCTTTCAGCAGCTCGGCTTGAAAATCCTCGGCGACGCGGGTCAGGCGGGTCATCAGGGCCCGACCTTCGGCGGTCAGTTCCAGCACCACCAGTCTGCGGTCGGTGTCGTTTTCCGATTTGCGCACCCAGCCCGCCTCTTGCAGGCGGGAGGCGGCACGGCTGACCATCGACTTGTCGAGGTTCACCCGGACGTTGATGTCACGCACACTGACCGCGCCCGAGTGGTACAGATGCGCCAGCACCCGCCATTCGGGGACAGTCAGTCCCGCCTCGGCTGCATAGCGGCCGGCAAAGCGGCGGCTGACCTGAGCAGCGGCAACGCTAAGGCGATAGGGCAGGAATTGATCAAGATTGAATGCCATATGTGCTGCTTCTCCTTGATGGGCAGGACAGCAGAAAGCCGTTGCGTTCGCAACAAGGAACAATAATGGCGCAGATATCAGTTGACATCATTGCTGATGCAACAGCATATTTGTTGCAATAGCAATGATCTGACAGGGAGGAGAATATGACCCGGCATCCACTGCCTCAGGGCATGACCCGCGCTACTGTCGTCACTGGCACCTATGACGGTTACATGCCGGGCTTTGGCAATGATTTCGAAACCGAGGCGTTGCCGGGCGCATTGCCGCAGGGTCAGAACAGCCCGCAGAAATGCGCCTATGGACTTTATGCCGAACAGCTTTCCGGCACGGCCTTTACCCGCCCGCATCCCGAGCGGACCTGGTGCTATCGTATCCGCCCCTCGGTTCGCCATACCGGGCGTTTCGACCCGATCGAGCTGCCCTATTGGCAGACCGCGCCGAACGTGCTGCCCGATATTGCCAGCCTCGGCCAGTATCGCTGGGATCCGATTCCGCTGCCGGGTTCGGATCAGGATCTGACCTGGCTGACCGGCATGCGGACCATGACGACGGCGGGGGATGTCAACCTGCAGGTTGGCATGGCAAGCCATGTCTATCTGGTCTCGCGCTCGATGCAGGACGAATATTTCTTTTCCGCCGACGGTGAGTTGCTGGTCGTGCCGCAAGAAGGACGGCTGCGCTTTTGCACCGAACTGGGCGTGATCGACGTCGAGCCGAAAGAGATCGCCATCATCCCGCGCGGTCTGATCTTCCGGGTCGAGGTGCTGGAGGGGCCATGCCGCGGGTTTGTCTGCGAAAACTACGGCCAGACCTTTACCCTGCCGAACCGCGGGCCAATCGGTGCGAACTGCCTTGCCAATCCGCGCGACTTTAAATGCCCTGTCGCGGCTTTCGAGGATCGGGAAACCCGTTCGCGACTGGTGGTCAAATGGTGTGGCCGCTTCCATGAAACCTGGATTGACCACAGCCCGCTGGACGTTGTCGCCTGGCATGGCAATTACTGCCCTTACAAATACGACCTGCGCAGCTATTCCCCGGTCGGTGCTATCCTGTTCGACCATCCTGACCCGTCGATTTTCACCGTGCTGACCGCGCCTTCGGGGCAAGAGGGGGTGGCCAACATCGACTTCGTGTTGTTCCGCGAACGTTGGATGGTGGCCGAACACAGCTTCCGCCCGCCGTGGTACCACCGCAACATCATGTCCGAGCTGATGGGCAATATCTACGGCATCTATGACGCCAAGCCTCAGGGCTTTGCCCCGGGCGGGATCAGCCTGCATAACTGCATGTTGCCCCATGGCCCCGACCGCGATGCGTTCGAGGGGGCCAGCAATGCCGAACTGAAACCCGAAAAGCTGGACAACACCATGTCCTTTATGTTCGAGACCCGCTTTCCGCAGCATCTGACCGCATTCGCCGCGAACGAAGCGCCGCTGCAACAGGAATATATCGAGGTCTGGCAACAGCTTGAAAAGAAATTCGACGGCACGCCCGGCATCAAGTGACGCCGTCGCGGCAATCGGAAAATCATAGAAGGAGACCGGATTTGGCTTTGCTGCGGTCCTGGGTGGAAAGCGCCAATGGGGCGGATTGCCCCTTTCCCCTGAACAACCTGCCTTATGGCGTATTTTCAACCACCGGCACTGCGCCGCGCTGCGGGGCGGCTATTGGCGATATGATCGTCGATCTGGCTGCCTGCGAGGCGCTGGGGCTGCTGGATGCGGGGGGAACATTCTCGCAGCCGCAGCTTAACGGGTTCATGGCGCTGGGGCGGGCCGAATGGGACAGGGTGCGGGCGCGTCTGACCGAACTTCTGGCCGAAAACTCGGGCACTCAGCTGCCCTTGGTCCCAATGGCCAAGGCACAGATGCATCTGCCGATCCGTGTGACCGGGTTCACCGATTTCTACGCCTCGAAAAACCATGCCTTCAATGTCGGGGTGCTGTTTCGCGGTCCTGAAAATGCCTTGCCGCCGCAATGGACGCATATGCCCATCGGCTATAACGGCCGGGCCTCTTCGGTCGTGGTCTCGGGAACGCCGATCCGGCGGCCGATGGGACAGATTCGCGGAGAGGCGGGCCCGGATTGGGCGCCGTGCAGGCGGCTGGACCTTGAGCTTGAACTGGGCGCCATCGTCGGTGCGGACAGCACCATGGGCGAACGGGTCAGCGTCGAAAAAGCAGAAGCGATGATCTTTGGCTATGTCCTGCTAAACGACTGGTCGGCGCGGGATATTCAAGCTTGGGAATACCAGCCGCTTGGTCCGTTTCAGGCCAAGGCGCTTGGTACGACCATCGGGGCATGGGTGGTGACGCAGGCAGCGCTGGAGCCGTTCCGCAGTCCCGGGGCCGAGCGGGTGAACCCGCTGCTGCCCTATCTGCAAGAGGCCCGGCCGGGGTTTTATGACCTGCAGGTCGGCTGGACCATGAACGGGCAGGTGATGGGGCGGACGAATTACAACGTCATGTATTATTCCAGCGCCCAACAGCTTGCCCATCACAGCAGCTCGGGCTGTCCGCTGCGGGTGGGGGACCTTCTTGGCTCGGGTACGATCTCGGGGCCAACCCGGGACGCAACCGGGGCGCTTCTTGAGATGACCGAGGGTGGCAAGACTCCGGTCATGGTCAACGGTGCGCCGCGCACTTTCATTGAGGACGGGGATGAGATTGACCTCTTTGCCCATGCCCGGGGCGACGGCTATTGCATCGGCTTTGGCCCGTGCACAGGCAAGATCCTGCCTGCGAAACCATGAGCGTCGTACTCTATGATTACTGGCGCTCATCCGCATCCTGCAGGGTGCGGATTGCGCTGGCGCTGAAGGGCATCGCCTATCAGCGGGTGCCGGTCGATCTGCTTTCCGGTGCGCAGCGGGACGCTGAACATCTGGCGCGGAACCCGCAAGGGTTGGTGCCGGTGCTTGAAACAGATGGGCTGCGCCTGACGCAATCACTGGCGATCCTTGAATATCTTGAGGAAACCCGGCCTGAGCCGCCCTTGCTGCCCCAAGACGCCAAGGCGCGGGCACATGTTCGGGCATTGGCGCTTGCCGTGGCCTGCGAGATTCACCCCATTTCGAACCTTGGAGTTCTGGCGCGCGTCGGGGATCTGGCCGGACCCGGGGCACGTGCCGCATGGAACCGTGATAACATTGCCCGCGGCCTTGAAACGATTGAGCGCTTGCTGGACCATCCGGGTTTTACCGGGCGTTTCTGCTATGGCGATCAACCGGGGATGGCCGATTGTGTGCTGATCCCGCAGCTATATAACGCCAGCCGCTGGGGGGTAGAGTTTCAGCATCTCTCGCGCGTTGATGCGGTTTTGGCGGCATGCTCGGCATTGGAGGCGTTTCAGGTCGCCACGCCTGAAAAGGCCCGGCAACAGGAGGTCTGCACCTCCGCTATCTGACGCTTCACAGGCACTGCTGCGGTGCGGCTACGGGCCGTATGCCCCGTTTGTCGCCCCGGAAGATTGGCCTGATGAGGGGGGTAGGATACCCATGCCGGATGATGACGGCGCCGGGATCTCATCCGGCAATGCCAGGCTTCTGTGCGGCGCGGCTGGCACCTTCTCTTGAAGAGCAGGTAAGAGATCCGCAACCTCAACCACCGTCGGGCGGGGCATCGGCGTTTCCGGCGGCCCAGGCCGATGCTCGCATGGAACAGGACCTGGCGCGCTCGTCAGCGTGATCCGGAAAATTGAATCAATAACAAGATGATGAGCTGCAGGCTTATGCCTGTCCGGATGCCGGACAGCGCGAGTGACCCCCTCGCAGAAAGTTCATTCATTGTGGGATATCAGGTTGCGTGCCAAGCTCGTCTCCCTCGTGGAGATGCGCCTGAATCACAGGTTGCAGAACAGCGGAGCCCCTTTCATCAACACGGCCTGAAGGTGTGGATATCGACACGTCGCGCGCCAAAACCCCTGTCGCTGCTGTTCCACAGCATCGGAAAAACCGTGCGGGGAGAACGGCGGGAGGGATCGGACATGCTCCTTCCCTTTCAGCTTCATCAAAACCATTTGGATCGGCGGATCTTCAGATCACTCCCGGGATGGCTGACGACTGACGGCTCCAGTCGGGATCATTGCTGTGGCGAGCGCAGCAACAAGCGCAATACCGGCGAAGACCTGGAAATTCGCGGCTGGTGGCATGTCATACGCAGCGATTGCGCCTCCCAGCATCGGTCCGCAAAGTGCTCCGATCCGCGAAAAGCTTAGCGCCCAACCCGTCCCAGCCGCACGGATGTCCGGGTCCAGACGCTGTGCGAGGAATCCGGTCAAAATCAGCGAGGCCGCAACGGTGCCGAACCCCGCGAGGGCGACGAAGATATAGTTCACCACCAACGAATTCTGAAAGCTCAGGGCGAGGATGCCAAGCGCCCCCGCGCCATAGGACAGCGCCACCACCCGCCGTACACCGAAGCGGTCGGCAAGCTTACCCAGGAAAATTCCACCAATGGCCGAACTAAGGCTGAAGACCGCCAGGAAAAGCAAGCTATTGCCCAGGTCGTACCCGCTTTTACGCATGATCTGCGGCAACCATTGCCCTAGCCCGTAGACCAGCAGCAATCCGGCAAAAAGCGCTGTCCAGAAACAAGCGGTCTCGAATGCGCGATCCCGGGCGAATATCCGCGAGATCACCTGAATTACGCCGGGCGCGGCCTCGCGCGTTGCCGGCGCTGCGGGCAGCGGCATGTTCCAGCGCCGCGCGGTTTCTGCGGCCCGTGCCTTGCGGCCTTGCGAGACCAGCCACTCCAGCGATTCCGGCAAAAAAATAGCAAAGATGGGCAGAAGTATCAGTGGAAAGGCACCGATCATCAGCATCATCCGCCAGCCGTGTTCCTCGACATTTGCCCGGCTGACCAGTGCGGCTGCGAGGATGCCGGCCGAATAGCCCGAATACATCAGCCCGTAGTTAAAGCTTTTCCGGCGTTTGGGCGAATACTCGGTGGTCAGTGCGGCGGCGCAGGGGATGATCCCGCCCAGCCCAAGCCCGGCGATGAAACGACTGATGCCGAAAGTCGTCGGATCAGGCGCGCGGGCGCTGGCCACCATGCAACCGGCAAACAGTGCCAGACAGGCAATGAACAGCGGCTTGCGTCCGTAAAGTTCGCTTAGCGTACCGGCCAGAATTCCGCCAACCAACATGCCCAGTACGGTATAGCTGCCCATTGCGCCCAGCTGCAGTGGCGTCAGCTGCCAGACGGGATCAGAGGCGAGCGAAGGCAATATCGCGCCCAGAACTCCGACGTCATATCCTTCGGCAAAGATTGCAAGCCAGCATAGAAAGACCACGATATGGCTTTTTGCGATCGAAATTTCGGGTGGTGATCCCTGAGGTTTCATCAGCTTCCCTGTCGCATATTTGTTTAATGTTTAGATATTTCAGATTTAAAATATGTGGCGGCGCAGACCCTTACCTGCGCGCCACTCAACCCGGTTTGGCAAAAGAGGCAACGGTCGTCAGCGCGCCGTCCAACGCCTTACCTTTTTCATCTGCCAGGGCGGCAGTACGCAGGCGGCGCATCCAGTCGGCCGCGTCTGCTCGCCCCTCAAGCATCGAAAGGCTGCCCATCACGCGGGCGAATTTCGACAGCCCGCGCATATGCGTATCGGAATAACCCTTGATCAGGCGGTAATTGGCCAGCACCTCGGCTGCCAAAGCGCGGTCGGTCCTGGCCAGCCTTAGAACGGTCGTGAACCAGTCGCGGACATGTGCCATCTCGGTCTCATGGCGTAGCAGCGAGCGCCGCCACGGGCGAAGGGTGGACACCACCCAAAGCGCCAGAAATCCGCCAAGGCTGCTTGAGCGGATGCGGCGGCCCTTATCGAAATGGCGGGTATAAAAGGCCGCGATTCCGGGTTTGTTTTGTAACCAGCGGCCCAGACGGCGTGGCAGGGTGGTGGTGAACTCTTCGAAACGCGGGTGAAAATACTCTGTCAGTCGCAAAAGCTGGGCGTCTGTGGTGCCAATCTCGGCCCGGATGCGGCGAAAGCGTGAAGAACGGGTTTTCAGATCAGCGACCCGCAAGATGTCATCATAGCATAACGCCCGCGCGCAGTATTTAGCCGCAGCGATCGTCATGTCAAAAGGGGCGTGATCAAGTGCGTCGATCTGCTTGATCATGTCGAGATACTCGGCACCATAGGCGATGTCCTGATAATCGACGACCTTTTGCAGGCCGAGCCTGGCCATCTCTTGCACCTCGGTCGGCAAGGTGTGCAGACGGGCTTCAAGTGCCTGCCAGGGCTTTTTCAGCTTTGCAGGCACCGCCAGCGCCGGTTTTGCCTTGTCCTCGGCCAGCGGCTGAGGCGGCGGCGCTGCGCCTGTCGCGCAGTCATAGGCCCGGCGGAACCCGCGTAGCGACGCCTCGGCCGTCTTGCCCGAACGACGGATCACCTCTTCGTAGCTTTCACGCGGGAAAGGCAATGCGTTCGAGCCTGCCAACGCTCCCAGCAGCGTGGCTGAAATCACGGTCCCGCTTTCCTTGGCCAAGGCCTCAAGGTCGAAGGCGACGACATGATCGGCAGCAATGCCCATGGCCTTGATCACGGCGCTGCTGTCGGTTCGACCATCGCCCGGTGCAATCTTTTCCGACACTGCCGGAATGCGGTGGGTCGAGGCGATCAGCGTGGTTCGGCCCGGCGTTACAAAGCCGCGCATCACGGCCCGCCCGGCTTCGACCAGTTCCGAGGCCATCAGGATATCCACATCGCCTGGCGCCGGGGACAGCGCAAAGACCGGTTGGCGGCCCGTATCGCGGCACATCTCGACATAATAGATGGTCGCGCCGGTGCGTTGCGCCACGCCTGCCACCGAGGTGGATTGTGCAAGCCAGCCGTTCTCTTCGGCTACTTCCACGATCCAGTTGGTCAGCACGCCGCCGCCCTGACCCCCAACCGCCAGAGCGGCCAGGGTAATGATCCCCTCTCCGTCGGGACCGGGCGAACGGCGGGCGATGCGCGGAGCTGGCTTGCCGGTTTGGATATTCATGGCGGGCCTCATTGAAAGACGATGCGGCTGGCTTCGCGGCGCGCTTGCAGCCGGGTGATGATGCGCTGCGCGAAACGTGCCAGCCGCGATTCGCCGCGCGTGGGGTTCGAGACCAGCTCGGCCTGCCAGAAGCTTGGGCAAAGCACGGCTGCATCGGCGACCTCGCCGCAGTTGCCGCAGCCGACACAGCTTTGGTCGATGCTGGCTACGGGGTCATCGCGCAGGGGATCGCCCGTGTCCTTGACTGACAGCGACGGACAGCCCGACAACCGCATGCAGGCGTGATCACCGGTGCAAATGTCCTCATCCACGCCAAAGCGGGGCTTTACCACACGCTTGCCGTCCCTTGCTGCCCGGGCCAGCAAGGGCTTTTCGCGGCGCTGCTTGTTCAACATGCATTCCGACGAGGCGATGATGACCTTTGGCCCTTCGGCATCCGAGGCGAGCGCTTCTTTCATCGTGTCGCGCATCAGGGTCACGTCATAGGTGCGGTCGATCTGGCGCACCCAGTTGACACCCATGCCCTTTACGGCGTCGATGATGGGGTTTTGCGTCGTTTTGGTCGGGTTGTCAGCGCGCGAAGACAGGATATCCTGCCCGCCCGTGGCCGATGAGTAGAAATTGTCCACGATGACGATCACGCCGTCATTCTTGTTAAAGACCGCGTTTCCGATCGAAGAGGTCAGGCCGTTGTGCCAGAAACCGCCGTCGCCCACGAAAGAGATTGAGCGTTTGCCCTTTGGATCCTTGTTGCGCAGGGCTGCCGCCGAGGCCGGGCCAAGGCCATAACCCATGGTCGTGGCCCCGATGTCAAAGGGCGGCATGATCGAGAACAGGTGGCAGCCGATATCGGACGAGATATGGTGCGGCCCCAACTCTTCTTGCACGAGCTTGGTGGCGGCAAAGATCGGGCGCTCGGGACAGCCGGTGCAGAAGCCGGGTGGCCGTGAGGGCAGCTTGGCCGAGATATCCGGGATCGGTGTTGCCGGCTCATTCACCGCCTGTTTGGCGACAGGCAGCAGCTCGGGGGCATGGGTCTCAAGAAACAGCCCCAGCGCATCGACCAGCACCTGACCGTTATATTCACCCCCCATCGGCAGCATGCCCTTGCCCTGCAAGATGACCCGGGCGCCAGCCTTGTAGAGCATGTGACCGATAGCCTGTTCGATGAAATTGGGCTGGCCTTCCTCGACGATCAGAACGGCATCTTTGCCTTCGCAAAAATCGAGGATCTGGCCTTCGACCAGCGGATAGACCGCGTTCAGGCACAACATGTCGATCTGTGTGTCGCCATAGATGCTGGCCAGCCCAAGGCGGTTCAGTGCCCGGATCAGCGTGTTATACATCCCGCCTTGCAGGATGATGCCGATGCGGGAAGCCGGGTCACCAAAGCGTTCGTTGATGCCGCGTTCAAGGATGAACCGTTCGGCTGCGGGCCAGCGCCTGGTGAGCTTTTCCTCTTCGTGCAGATAGGTCGCGGGCGGCAGTACGATACGGGTCAGGTCGCGCCTGGGGTTTTCCAGCGCCTCCGAAACCGTCATCGACGGCGGGCGATTGTTGCTGGCAGTGAACTGGCCATAGACGTGGCAGGACCGGATGCGCATCTGCAGCATGACTGGGGTGTTGGATGCTTCCGACAGTTCGAACCCGTCCCCTACGGCCTTGACGATCGACGGCAGGTTGGGTCGTGGATCAAGCAGCCAGACTTGCGATTTCATCGCAAAAGCATGGGTGCGTTCCTGCATGATCGACGAACCCTCGCCATAATCCTCACCCACGATTATCAGTGCCCCGCCTGTCACCCCGCCCGAGGCAAGGTTGGCCAGCGCATCTGATGCAACATTGGTGCCCACGGTGGATTTGAAGGTTACCGCGCCTCTGATCGGATAGTGGACCGAGGCGGCCAGCATGGCGGTGGCCGTCGCCTCATTGGCAGAGGCTTCGAAGTGCACACCAAGCTCACCCAGAATTTCCTGTGCATCCGCCAGTACGTCCATCAGGTGCGAAATGGGGCTGCCTTGATAACCGCCGACATAGCCGACACCGTTTTCCAAAAGCGCCTTGGTGACGGCGAGAATACCTTCGCCCCGGAAGGTTTCGCCGGCACCCATCTTTAGTTTCTTAACTTCCTTGGCGAAGGAACGCTCTGCCATGGTGGTATCTCCCTGTTCTTGGTCGGGGCCGCTGGCCCCGGAATGGGTCAGAAATCGTGATGGCGGATGCTGCGCAGGATATGGGTCAGCAAATCGTTCAGGTGTTCGCGCTGGGATGCGTCCAGGGCAGCAAGCAGCCGGTCCTGTGCTGCCAGCATTGCAGGCCAGACCTTGGCATGAAGAGCTGCGCCCGCCTCGGTCGCGCAGATAATGCGCAGACGGCTGTCGCTGGGATCCAGTTCGCGGCGGATCAGGCCAAGCGCCTCGATCTGGTCCAATGTGCGCGACAGGGTCGATTGCTTGACCACGGTCAGCACGGACAGGTCGTTGACCGTCTGGGGGCCGTGTTCCAGCAACACGGCCAGTGTGCGCATCTGCACGACGCTGACACCCTCGGTGCGCAATATCTCTTCGACCCCACGATTATAGCGCGCCATGATGCGATTCATCAGATAAGGGGTAAATCGCTCCAGATCGCGGCTCATGCGCCCAGCTCCTTTGCGACGAGAAAACCTGACCCGCCCGAGAGGCCAGGGCCGGGGTGGGTCGAAGCCCCGATATGATACAATCCCTTGATTCCGGTTTCGTGCCGCTTGCTGCCTGCAAAGGGACGAAAGGCAAAAAGCTGGTCCAGCGTGCAGGCCCCGCCATAGGGATCGCCGCCGACCAGATTGTGATTGTACTCCTCAAGATCAGCCGGAGAGATGGCGCGCCGGGCGACGATGCTCTCACGCAGATCGGGGATATGGTGGAGCAGGATCGCTTCGATCCGGTCGGCAAAGGCTTCGCGCAGGGCCGGGGTCCAGCGCCCGTCAGGGGGCACGTCGATCAGCCCGGCAGCATCGCCCCTGACATGGCGAGGAGCCTCGGGCATCTGCAGCCACAATGTCGCGGCGCCTTCGGGCGCGCGCGATGGATCGGCGGCGCAGGGCTGGCCAAGACAGATCGTCGGCACCTCTGGCAAAAGCCCCCGCGCGCATTCATTCCCGGCCTTTGAGACCCCGTCTAATCCGGGCGTCAGGTGCAGCAGCTGCACGCGCTCAAGCCCGGGCGTCGCCCAGGAGACAGGCCGTCTGAGCGCGTAGTGAAGCTGAAAGTTGCCTTTGCCATAGCGGTATTTGCGCAAATCATCGCGGCGCTCAGGGATGTCGGTCAGCCCGGCATAAAGTGCGTTGGGCGTGACCGAAGCCAGTACCTTGCCTGCTGCAATCCGCTCACCGCCTGCGAGTTCAATGCCGGTTGCCCGACCTTGGGTGGTGGTGATGCGCGCTACCTCGGCATTGGTGCGGATGCTGCCCCCATGTTCCGTAATGATGGCCAGCAGCGCCTGTGCCATGCGCGCGGCACCACCCTTGATGATGGGTGCACCCGCGGCCTCAAGTGCAAAGCCGATGATCTGACCCATCTGACCTGAGAATGCGGCCTCCGGGCCCAGTCCGGCATGCAGGCACCAGGGTGCCCAAACGGCGCGGGCGAGGTCGGATTGAAAGCTGGTCTCAAGCCAGCCACGCATCGAGATCAGCGCCTCTCCCAAGGTCGAGGCCAGCCCATGCGGCCTGCGCCGCCACGTTTCCCTGCCCAGCAAAAGCGCGGTCTGGCGGGACCACGGGTCGCCGCCCATCAGACCGAAAAGTAGCTCTGCCTTGGCCGCAAAACCGTCCAGATCGCGGCCTAATTGGTCGCCATCGCCAGAATGTGCGGCGTTAAAGGCCGCAATATTGGCGGCGCGATCCATACTCCAGCCAAGCGACCGGCCATCGGGCAGCAGGACGCCGGTGGGCGTCTCGGTCGTCAGAAACTCGACCCCGTGGCTGGCAAGATCGGGCGCAAGCGCGCCATGCGCCCCGCCGGTGACCCAAAGGACAAAGGTAGTCGCCAGCGGATCATGCAGATAGCCGGGCGCCAGCTCTTCGGTACGGATGCAGCCGCCCGCGACCGGTGCACGCTCGAACAAGGCTACGCGTCTGCCGGATTTTGCCAGCATCGCCCCGGCAGTCAATGCGTTGATCCCCGAGCCGATGATGGCAATATCACAGGAGGTCATGGTCAGTCCCGCCTATGCGCCTGGTACCAGTGCCAGTGCCCGGACGGGCGAGCCGGTGCCGTTCTGGATCTTGAGCGGCGCGGCAATCAGGATCGCCCCCTTGGGCGGCAGCTTGTCCAGATTGGTCAGGCTGGCCAGCCCATAACGATTGTGAAGATGCAGCAGGTTGTGCGCGGGATAGGGCGGATCAAAGCAGCCCGCAGCACCCGCATCAGTGCCGATACATTGCGTGCCCCAGCCAAGTACCCCTCGTTCCATAAGATACTGGATACAATCGACCGACGGTCCGGGCGTATGCGGTCCCGCAGCATCTGCGTTCAGAAAGCGGTCTGCGTCGTCGTTGAAACGATCCCAGTCGGTGCGCATAAGCACCCATTCGCCGGGATTGATGGCACCATGTCTGACCTCCCATGCCTCGATCCCTGTTCGGGTCAGCAGGAAATCGGGATCGGTTTCAGCCTCGGCCGAACAGTCTATGACGTTGACGGGGGCGACAAAGTTCTGCGGTGGAATAGTGTCGGTCGTGCCATCCGCGAAATCGCGGCCGGTGATCCAGTGCTTGGGCGCGTCGAAATGTGTGCCGGTGTGTTCGCCAAGCTTCAGCCAGTTCCACGCCCAATAAGGCCCACGGTCACCGTATTCCGAGATCTTGTGAATCTCTACCGCCGGGGTGTCGTCTGCAATCTCGGGCGGCAGTTTCAGGACGGGTGTCTGCGGGCCCAGAACGGCAGAGCAGTCGACTATCGTGACCTCGCCATGGGCCAGCGCCCCGGCCAGATCGGCCAGAAGCTTTGTGGTGTTCATCATGTCCTCCCTGGGCGACATTGCGCCTTAATATATGCAAATGCATATTTCTTATTACTTCAAGATTAAAATGAATTCCTGGCGAATATTACTCAGATGCCTAAGTTGGAGGCATTGCCGCACAGCAGAAAATCTGGACTGCCAAGCATAACCAATGTTGCTACGGCTTGATAAATCGTTTTGCTCTTAAAGGTTTGCTGTGATTTTGCGGGTGCGGCAATGCCTTGACGGCGTCACGGCAGGGTCATCATGCCCGTCACTCTGTGCAGCAGGATTGGCTGCAGGGTGCGGGGCAAAGCTGAGAGTGTGAGATGATTCGTCCAGCAGGCTGTCAGATCGGGCGTTTGTGGCGGATATCCATCATGATCGCGATGCCGCGGGCGATGTCCGTTTCGGAGACGTCCCGCAGCAGGTCATTGATCCAGGCCAGATGTACGGTCAGTATTCGGTCCATCAGCTGGCGGCCCTGAGGTGTGATCTGGACCAGAAAAGCGCGACGGTCGGTCTCGGATACCTGCCGCTCGGCCAGGCCGTCCTTGACCAGCCGGTCTACAATACCGGTGACATTCCCGTTCGAGACCATCAGCTGCTGTGACAGGTCGGTCATCTTCAGTCCCTCGGGTGCAGCGTGTAGCGCAGCCAGCACGTCAAAGCGGGGCAGCGTCATGTCGAAATCCCGCCGGTCGTGTCGCGTATGTGGTGGAAATTGCCGAGCAGCGAGCTCCGGGCATGTAACGATGGCTCCAGTCAGGCCGCGAGGTCAAGGGACATTGGCTCGAGAGGCTGGGACAGAGTTTCCCAG
>Ga0182743_1001179_pt1 | contig 26511 bp, 26 predicted proteins | sample eDN3rd30CKraftOP_FD_128522 | JGI IMG/M metagenome (GOLD analysis project Ga0182743, IMG submission 128522) | Enriched Organic Plus compost microbial communities from Emeryville, California, USA - eDNA 3rd pass 30_C Kraft OP (version 2) (version 2) ... | reverse complement strand
TATCGCTGATCGCGTCCGCAAAATCGTCGTCGAGCACCTCAACGTCGATCCGGAGAAGGTCGTGGAAAAGGCCAGCTTCATCGACGATCTGGGCGCCGATTCGCTCGATCAGGTCGAGCTGGTGATGGCCTTCGAGGAAGAGTTCTCGGTCGAGATCCCGGATGACGCCGCCGAATCCATCCAGACGTTCGGCGATGCCGTTTCCTTCCTGACCAAGGCCGTCGGTTAATCCAGCCGAGCGGTCACAGTCTGATGGAATTGCGCCGCGTTGTTGTCACTGGAATGGGCATCGTCTCCCCGCTCGGCGTGGGTGTCGAAACCGTCTGGTCCAACATTCTTGCCTCAAAGAGTGGCGCAAAGCGCGTCGACGACTTCGATGTGGAGGACCTGGCCTGCCAGGTCGCCGGCCGCATTCCATTGGGCAGCTATTCCGAGGGCAAGTACAACCCGGATGACTGGCTGGAGGTGAAGGAGCAACGCAAGGTTGACCCCTTCATCGTCTACGGCATCGCCGCCTCGGACCAGGCGATCAAGGATTCCGGGATCGACCTCTCCACCACCGAAAAGCAGGAACGTTCCGGCGTCCTCATCGGTTCGGGCATCGGCGGCATCGGCGGCATCTACGAAGCCTCCATCACGCTGGCCGAAAAGGGCCCGCGCCGCATCAGCCCCTTCTTCATTCCCGGACGGCTCATCAACCTGGTCTCCGGCCAGGTGTCGATCCGTCATGGCCTGAAGGGGCCGAACCACTCGGTGGTCACCGCTTGCTCCACCGGCTCGCACGCAATCGGCGATGCCGCCCGTCTCATCGCCCTGGGCGACGCCGACGTGATGGTCGCCGGTGGCGCGGAATCGCCGGTTAACCGGCTCTCGTTTGCCGGCTTCTGCGCGGTTCGCGCCCTGACGACCGGCTTCAACGACGCCCCCGAAAAGGCCTCGCGCCCCTACGACAAGGATCGCGACGGGTTCCTGATGGGTGAGGGCGCAGGCATCGTCGTGCTCGAGGAATACGAGCAGGCCAAGGCCCGCGGCGCCAAGATCTACGGCGAAGTCGTCGGCTACGGTCTTTCCGGCGACGCGCACCACATCACGGCGCCCGCCGAGGACGGCAACGGCGGCTACCGCTCCATGCAGGCCGCGATCAAGCGCGCCGGCATCACCCCTTCCGAGATCGATTACATCAACGCCCACGGCACCTCGACGCCCCTGGGCGACGAGATCGAGCTCGGTGCGGTGACGCGCCTTCTGGGCAACCACGCCGCAGATGTCCTGATGTCTTCGACCAAGTCCGCCGTCGGTCACCTGCTCGGTGCCGCCGGCGCGGTCGAAGCGATCTTCTCGCTTTTGGCCATGCGCGACAACGTGGCGCCGCCCACGCTCAACCTCGACAATCCATCCGTCGAGACCGAGATCAATCTCGTGCCGCACACCCCGGTCAAGAAGGAAATCAACGTGGCGCTTTCGAACTCCTTCGGGTTCGGCGGCACCAATGCCACGCTGGTCTTCCGCAAGCTCGCCTGACCTCAGTAGGCCGCACTCGGCTCGGACTGCGCGACGTCCCGCTTCGGCGGGGCGCCGAACATGCGGGCATATTCCCGGCTGAACTGGGACGCGCTTTCATACCCCACTTCATAGGCCGCGCCCGCCACGTTCGTGGCGCTGCTCTGCATGAGCCGGCGCGCCTCGAGCAGACGTAGCTGCTTCTGATACTGGAGCGGCGTCATCGCCGTCAGGTCCTTGAAGTGCTTGTGGAACGCCGAAGGGCTCATGCCCGCTGCCTCGGCCAGCTCTTCGACACGGACGGCGCGGGCAAAGTTCTGGCGCAAGAGGCGCAAGGCGTCGGTGATGCGTCGTGCGTGGCTGTCGCGCGCCGCCACCCGGGAAAGCTCAGCAGCGTGCGGACCGGTCATCAGCCAATAGGAAATCTCGCGCATGATGGCCGGGTAGAGGACGGGAATGGCCTTGGGATTGTCACCCAGGCGCAGGATCCGATCGATGCAACTCGCCAATTGTTCGTCCACGTCCTGGATGAAGATCGCCGACTGGTCGGAGGGTGTCGGCAAAGGCGGTTCCTCGAGCGCCGACATGACTTCGCGCATGATTCCGATATCGAATTCCAGAGTGAGCCCGAGATAGGGCTCGTCGCGGCTCGCCTTGACGATGGCACCCAGGGCAGGGACCTCCAGGGCCACCACCAGCGCCTGCATCGCGCCATAGTTGAGCGTAGTGTCGCCAAGGGTGATCGACTTTTCGCCCTGGAGCACCAGGCAAAGCGCGGGCCTGTAGATGCGATGGTTGGGCATGACGCGCTGGCTGGCCCGCGACAGGTAAAGGCCCGGAACGGCAGTGACGAAGGCACCGTCGCCGTCAGTCTCAATCAGCCGCAGAAAGTCGCTCTTGAGGGTCTCGAGCATGGCAGCTCTCCGTGTTTCGCGACTGCGAACATAGGCCCTCCGACTGACCGGGCCAAGCTTGGGTTTGGAGGAATAGGCAAGAAATCGGACGGTTCCGGCATTCAGCTTACGGGCAGTGGCGACCATATTCCGGGCCGAAACTGACTGTGGAGTATGACCATGCTGAACGAAGAAAACACCGGAAAACTGGCACTTGTCACGGGCGGAAGCCGCGGCCTTGGGCGCAACACCGTGATCGCGCTGGCGCGTGAAGGCGTGGATTCCATTTTCACCTATCACTCAAATAAGGCAGAGGCGGACGCGACGGTCTCGGCGGTCGAAGCCCTTGGGCGCAAGGCCGTGGCGCTGCAACTGGACGCCGGGGACACCGCGACGTTCGACGCCTTCGTCGAAACGGTAGGCGGCGCTCTCGCCACCACCTGGGGACGGGAGACGTTCGACTTCCTCGTCAACAATGCCGGCACCGCGCACTATGCGCCGATCGCCCAGACCACCGAGGCCGACTTCGACCGGCTCTACAACATCCACTTCAAGGGCGTGTATTTCCTCACCCAGAAGCTGTTGCCGCTGATCAGCGATGGCGGGCGGATCGTCAACATCTCCTCTGGCCTCACCCGCTTCGCCCTGGCGGGCAGCAGCGCCTATGCGGCAATGAAGGGAGCGGTGGAAGTACTGACGCGCTATCTTGCCAAGGAACTGGGCGCTCGCGGCATCGCGGTCAACACGGTTGCGCCGGGCGCTATCGCCACCGACTTCGGTGGCGGCCGTCTGCGTGACGACGCCAGCATGAACGCCTTCGTGGCCTCGGTGACGACCCTCGGCCGCGCCGGACTTCCGGACGATATCGGCCCCATGATCGCTTCGCTGCTTTCGAGCGGCAATCGCTGGGTGACCGGCCAGCGGATCGAGGCCTCCGGCGGCATGTTCCTCTAGGGAAAATCGCGCAGCCTGCTTAGCCGGGGAGATTTGGGTTTTCCCAAGTCTCCCCCTCTTGCTTTTGCCTAAATCCTGCAAACAATGGCCGCCACCTGGGGCAAGGGGGCGCAGCGGTGATTTGCCGATGCGATTTTTCACGAAACTAGACCGCGCCTGAACGGTGGCGCGGCCATCAGAGGATTGTGCTGAGCATGGCCGACCGCAAGAACAAGAGGGCAAAGCCCCGACGCCGTAACGGCCTGATCGACATTCTCAACGGCTTCCTGTCGCTGCTGGTGATTGCCATCATCCTGGTCGGCGGGCTGTTCTTCTTCGGCCTCAACCGTTTCTATTCCCCGGGGAACATTCCCGAGGACACGACCTTCCTCGTCGAATCCGGCTCGAGCCTGGGCGTGACCGCCGAGCGCCTCGAAACGCGCGGTCTCATCGACAACCGCATGATCTTCCAGGCCGCGGGCATCGCGCTCAAGAAGCAGGGCAAGCTCAAGGCCGGCGAGTTCAAGATCGCGGCCCATTCGAGCATGGCCGACATCCTCTCCGAACTGACCGAGGGCACCCCCGTGCTCTACGGCGTCACGGTTCCGGAAGGCTTCACCTCCTGGCAGGTCATCGAGCGTATCAACGCCGATTCCCATCTCATCGGGGAGATCACCTCGCTCCCGCCAGAAGGGTCGATCCTGCCCAATACCTATAGTTACATCCCCGGCGACACCCGCCAGTCCGTGCTCGACAAGATGCAGGCCGCCCACAAGAAGGCGCTTGAGGAAGTCTGGGCCAACCGCGACCCGGACCTGCCCATCAAGACCCCGGAGGAACTGGTCACCCTTGCCTCCGTGGTCGAGAAGGAGACGGGCGTCGCCTCGGAGCGCCCGCAGGTGGCAGCGGTGTTCGTAAACCGCCTCAAGAAGGGCATGCGTCTCCAGTCCGACCCGACCATCATCTATGGCATCACCAAGGGCCAGTCGACGCTCGGGCGTGGGCTCAAGAAGTCCGAACTCGAGGCCAAGACGCCGTATAACACCTACCAGATCGACGGGCTTCCCGCAGGTCCGATCGCTAATCCGGGCATCGAATCCCTGCGTGCCGCGGCCAATCCGGCCAAGACCAACGACCTCTATTTCGTCGCCGCCGGTCCCGTGCCTTCCGACGGACACCTTTTCTCGGAAACCTACGCCCAGCACCGCAAGAACGTCGCCAAGTGGCGCGCCATCGAAAAGCAGATGGCACTCGACGCCCAGGCCGACACCGAAGCGGCCAAGGATGCCATCGAGGCCGAACAGGCCAAGGAAACCGGCGACAGCACCACCGCCCAGTAACCACGGACACCCGGACCATGACTCAGCCGCTTGCCAGCATGACGGGCTACGCCCGCGCCTCGGGGACGGCAGGAGCCGTCTCGTTCACCTGCGAGATGAAATCGGTCAACGGGCGTGGCCTCGACATGCGCATGCGCCTGGCGCCCGGGCTCGATCCCATCGAGGGCGAAATCCGACGGCGCGTCGGCGCCTTGGTGGCGCGAGGCTCGCTGACGGTGACCGTCAACATCGACCGTGAGGGCGCCGGGGCCGAGGTCGTGGTCAACCAGCAGGCTCTCAAGGCGGTGCTCAAGGCCATGGATGGCCTCGAGGGCAAGGTGGATGCGCGCCGCCCGAGCCTTGATGGCATCCTGGGGCTCAAGGGCGTGCTCGACCAGCACGAAAAGCCACTCGACCCGGAAGAGGAAGAGGCGCTGCACGCCGCGCTGCTCCAGTGCGTGGAGCGGTGCGTCGCGGGCCTGCTCGAGGCGCGCCGACGCGAAGGCGCCCAGATCGGCGCGGTACTGGCGCGGCATATCGATGAGATCGAGCGGCTGACGCGGCTTGCCGAGACCCATCCCTCGCGCGACCGGGCGGCTGTACTCGAACGCCTGCGCGGGCAGGTGGCTGACCTTGTCGCCGCCGGGGCAGGTGTTTCCGAGGAGCGCATGGCGCAGGAAGCGCTGTTGCTGGCGACGCGCGCCGATATCCGCGAGGAGTTGGATCGGCTCGTCGCCCACATCGCCAATGCCCGCCAACTGCTGGCTGCTGGCGGTCCGGTCGGCCGCAAGCTCGACTTCCTCTCCCAGGAATTCAATCGCGAGGCCAATACGCTCTGCTCCAAGAGCAATGCAGTGGACCTGACGGCCATCGGGCTTGACCTCAAAGCGGCGATCGATCAACTACGCGAGCAGGTTCAGAACATCGAATAACCGGAGACCGCGATGGACTTCCCACGTCGGGGCGTGATGCTGGTTCTCGCGTCCCCATCGGGCGCCGGAAAATCGTCGATCACACGCACGCTTTTTGGCCAGGACCCCAATATCGGCCTGTCGGTCTCCGTGACCACGCGCGCCCGGCGCACCGATGAGGTCGAGGGGAAGCACTACTACTTCGTAGACCTGCCCACCTTCCACCGCATGAAGGACAATGACGAACTGCTCGAGTGGGCCCAGGTCCACGACAACTTCTACGGCACCCCGCGCGCCAAGGTGGAAGAGCAGCTCTCGGCCGGCAACGACATCCTTTTCGATATCGACTATCAGGGCACGCTCCAGCTTTACGAGAAGTGCCGCAAGGACATGGTGACGGTCTTCATCCTGCCGCCGTCGATCAATGAACTGCGCGCCCGCCTCGAGCGCCGCGCCCAGGACAGCGCCGGCACCATCGAAAAGCGCCTGCGCAACGCGCGGCTGGAGATGGATCACTATGGCGAGTACGACTACGTGATCGTCAATGAAGACCTCGAGGACTCTACCCAGAAGGTCCGCTCAATTCTCGCCGCTGCCCGCCTCAAGCGCGATCGCCTGTCGGGAATGGATAGTTTCGTCAAAGACTTGCAGGCGCAGATAGACTCTCTTTGAGAGCGCGTTGAATCGATCTGTGAAGCGGCGAGAGCTAGTCGCGCTCGCGGGCATATTCGCTATCGAGCCGCGCAATGGTTGTGGGCCCGGCCTGCGGGTCGACCTGCTTGAGGATCGCGTCGATCTTGGCCTCCATCCGCTCGTTGCCCTCCTTGGATTGGGACGAGCCGACGTGAAGGAGGAAGGCGAGCCCGGCCACGTTCCAGATGAGCTGGAGGAAGTCGGACTGCCAGTTCTCGAGCGTATCGCGCATCATGGTGACGAAGTAGCCGTCAAAGGTCGGTTGCTGGCCGACCGCATGCGCTTCCTGCGCAAAGGCCAGCCATCCGAAAATCCAGTGGCCGGTGGCGGAGATGACGAAGAGGCACAGGGTAACCCAGGCAAAGCTGTATCGGGTCCAGATCGAACGGCCGGGCATCGGATCCTCCTTGATCGGATGCCCTAATCTGTCACTGCGCCAAAGCTTGGGGAACTGCCATCATCAGGCGACCGTTGTACCCACGAGCGAGGACAGTGCCATGCGCTACACGGTTTTGCTACGTTACCGGCCCGAGACGGGGCAGCGCCCCTTCGATCACCCCAGCAAGTCTGACCATCAGGTCGAAGGCGATCTGAGCCTGCTGCCCAATCTGGGCGATCACATTCACCTTGAAAGCATGGGCGGAGAGGATGAGCCGAGCTTCGACGGGATCGTCGCCGAACGCCATTTCCGCTATCGCGGTGGCGATAGCTGCGAGGTCGAGATCGTCGTTGGTCCGCTCCACGCGAAAGTGGAAGAAGTTCAAAGACTTGGACTTCACGCCTGAATCAGGATGAGAGGCGGCTCTAGCGGGCCGCGTAGACCTTCGCCATGGCCAGGAACGCCTCGACCGGCAGTTCCTCCGCCCGTTCGTCACCCTTGAGCCCAGCCGCTTCCAGCAGCTTCTCTACCGGCACTCCCGTAGCCTTGAGGCTCTGGCGCACCATCTTGCGGCGCTGCCCGAAGGCGGCCTTGGTCACGGCCTCCAGGTCGCGAACCCTGACGCTCTCATCGATCGGCTTGGGCACCAGGTGCACCACGGCGGAGGTGACGTTGGGCGGCGGCGTGAAGGCCTGGCGGCCGACGTTGAACGCGATGCGCGCGTTGGTGCGCCAGCCAGCAAGCACCGCGAGGCGTCCATAGGCATCATCGCCCGGCCTGGCGCAGATGCGCTCGGCCACCTCGCGCTGGAACATCAGCGTCAGGCTCTCGTAATAGGGCGGCCAGGGATCTGCCGACAGCCAACCGGTGAGGAGCGGGGTGGCGATGTTGTAGGGCAGGTTGGCGATGATCCGGGTCGGCCCATTGGCCAGGGTCCGGTAGTCGATCTCGAGCGCATCCCCGGAGATGACGATCAGACGCCCGGGATAAGCCGCCTCGATCTCCTGGAGGGCAGGGAGGGCGCGCGGGTCGCGCTCGATGGCGATCACCTGCCGCGCGCCTTCGGCAAGAAGCGCGCGGGTGAGACCACCGGGCCCAGGGCCGACCTCAATGACCGTCGTCTCCTCGAGTGACCCGGCTACGCGTGCGATGCGCGCCGTGAGGTTGAGATCGAGCAGAAAGTTCTGGCCGAGTTCCTTCTTGGCGCGCAGGCCGTGCGCGGCGATCACTTCGCGGAGCGGCGGCAGGTCGTCGATCTGGCTCATGGGTGGCTGGTCATCCTGTCGGCGAGGCGGATGGCCGCCAGGAAACTCGACTGCGAGCCCTTGCCGGTCCCCGCAAGGTCGAATGCCGTGCCGTGGTCGGGCGAGGTGCGCACGATCGGCAGGCCCAGCGTGACGTTGACGGCTTCATCGAAAGCGACGGTCTTGATCGGGATCAGCGCCTGGTCGTGATACATGGCGATCACCGCATCGTACTGGCGCCAATGGGCGGGAAAGAACAGGGTGTCGGCCGGGAAGGGGCCCTCGGCCCTGATGCCCTCGTGGACGAGCGCGGCGACGGCCGGCGCGATGATCTCGACTTCCTGTCGTCCGATCGTCCCGCCTTCCCCGGCATGCGGGTTAAGGCCGGCAATGCCGATGCGGGGCTCGGCGATGCCGAAGCGCGCGCGCAGGTCGTGCGCCACGATCCGCGTGGTCTTGAGAATGAGATCCGTCGTCACCAGCCCCGGCACTTCGTGCAGCGGAACGTGGATGGTCAGCGGAACCGTCCGCAGTTCCTCGTGGGCCAGCATCATCACCGGCAGGCGAGGGGCGTTGCCGGGCGTGGCGCAGAGCGCGGCCAGGTACTCGGTGTGCCCGGGATACTTGAACCCGGCTGAGTAGAGCACACCCTTGTGGATCGGCGCGGTGACGAGCCCCCTACAGGCGCCGCGCAGCGTGTCGGCCACGGCGGCGGAAATGGCCTCCATCACCACATGCCCGGAAAGCGGCGTCGGCGTGCCCGGATTGTCCGGTACCATCCCCTCGACATCGCGAACCGGCAGCGTCGTGGCGAAGTCGGCGTCAGTTCCACCTAGGGTAACAGCGATGCCCAAACGCACGGCCCTCGCCGCCAGGAACGCGGCGTTGCCATAGACCACAAAGGGCGGAAGCTTGAGCTCCGCCCTCTGAGAGTAAAGCTTCAGGATCAGGTCCGGCCCGATCCCGGAAGGTTCGCCCATGCTGATCGCAAGAGGCGCCAGAGCTCCGGCCAATCCCGCCTCGCTTAGTTGTAGGAGATGCGAGCCTTGGCCCGGAGATCCTTGAGGTACTTGTCGGCAGCCGACTTCAGCTGATCGTTGCCCGACTCCTGGCGGATGCTGTCCTTGATGAAGGTGAGGTCACGCGCCTCGGCCTTCGAGCAGACGGCGAGCATCGAGACGCCGTTGGAGACCACCCGCGGCTTGGTGATACCGCCGACATTGAGCCCGGCCAGTTCCTTGGCCAGCGCCTCGGGGAGCTGGGTGGCGTGGCGACGGCCGACATCGGTCACCGCAACGTCGGTATACTTGGTCGAAAGCTGCACGGCGCTGTCGCAGCCCTTGAAGGCGGCGCGGTAGGCGTTGGCCTGGCCCGAACGCCCGCCACCGCCGATGAACAGCACTTCCTTGAGGATGTAGTCATAGCTGTTGGCAGCGGTGACCTTGCTCGCGGCCTTGGCATCCAGCTCGGTCTCGGAAACCTGGACGTTCTGGTTGACGACCTGGCCGACCACGGCCTGCCAGGCGAGCGACGCCTTGAGACGATCGCGCAGCGTCTGCATGTTCACGCCCTGCTGGGAGAGCACCTTCTTGAGGTTCTCCTCGCTCATCTTGAGGTTACGCGCCACGGTAAGGAACGCCCCGTCGACCTGGCTGTCGGAGATGTTGACGCCGATGCGCTTGGCTTCATCGATCTGGATGACTTCGTTGATGAGCTGTTCGGTCGCGCCCTTGGTGCCGCCGCCGCCTTCCAGCGCCAGGAGCTTGACGCGCTGGGCAATCTGAACGTCGGTGATCGGGGTACCGTTGACGGTCACCTTGACCGCTGCAAGGGCAGGGGCGGCCAGTCCGGCCAACATCACGAGCCCCAGAACCAGGGCGCCAATCTTACGAACCATCGTCATCATCCGTTCTATCGCCTCGCTGCGCGGTCACGCGCGGATCGAGGCTGTTTGGTGGAAGAATACGGCCAAAATCCGTTGCCGGACTAAAGCATTTTGCCCGCCAGGGGAAGCCGTGGCGGCACGGGCTAGAGCGCGAAATCGGCTCCATCGGGCCCACGCAGGCGGAAACTGAACAGGAATCGCGTGTCATTGGCTGTAGAAGCCGTCGGACCGGTCCTGGTCACATTTGCGCCATAGGACAGATATCCGTCATCGTAGTAGAGCCCGCCCTGCATTTCGAGCCACTGGTTGGTCGCCAGATCCCAGTAGAGCCCGGCGCGCACACGCCAGTAATCGAGCCACGGCAGCGGCACCGGAGCGCCGACGACGGCCCCGATCTCGTGCTGGTCGTCATCGACGCCCAGCGCCGGATTGGCGCGCAGGTAGACGTATTCGAGATCGGCGGTATAGCCGTAGTTCGAGAACCCGGCCGCAGCTGCCGCGCGCGTCAGCTGGCCCGCGCCCGGATCGAACTGCACCTTGGCGCCGGCGCGATAGATGTTCCAGAGCGAGCCGCGCACCCCCGCGACCATGTAGGACGCATCCGACCCCAGACCCGAACTGGCGGCGTTACCGACCTGGCTGGCATCGGCTGTCGCAAAGGCATTGGTGCCCGCCAGATGGAAGGACTGCCCGGCCAGCAGCTCGACCCAGCTGTCATCGCCCAGATTGGCCTGGTAGCGCACGCCGACATTGGCTCGCAGGCCCGTCTCTTGGCGGTCGTAGCCAGAGAAGCGATTGAAGCTGAAGAGGTTGGAATCGTCGAAGACGAAGCTTTGCGCGTCATCGTTGGTGATGCCGGCAAGGGTGGTGTTGGAGCCGCGGAACACCAGTTGCCCGATAGGCTCGACGATGTGCGACGTCGCTCCGGCAGTCGCCATCAGCGGCCAGCGGACATCGAGCGCAGCGATCGGCGTGATGCTGAAAAGCGTCTGATCGGGCGGGGCAGTGGGGTCGGCACTGGCGCTGTCGAACATCGCTGCGTCCCCGCGCAGGCCGACATAGGGGGTGAACAACAGGCCACCCGGCCCGACGACCTGCTTCTGCCAGGAGCCCTGAACAACCCCATGCACCTTGCGGCCGGCATAGCCGTAGACATAGGGCACCCCATTGGCGGAGTCGGTGTCGTCGGCATTGCGCTGCAGGCCGATGAGGCGGCTCGAGAGCGCCACCTGGCCCAGCCCGTTATCGAGATTGAGCACGCCCTCGTAACGCGCGTTGGGTAGGAGCAACGCCTGCTGGTCCTGCGAAGTCGAGGCAAGCAGGTTGAACTGCTGCACGCGGACATCACCATACTGATGTTCGCTCAGGTGGGTCGCGTAGACTTCGTTGACGCTGTTCTTGGATTCGACCAGCGCATAATCGGTGAGGAAATAGGGGTCGGTGAAGGTGGTGTAATTCCAGCCCCAGGTCCATTCGCTCGTCGGGGTGAACCGGCCCGAAGTCTGGATGGCGCCGCGCCACTCGCGGTTACCGGGTTCGGTGCCGAAATCGCCCGGGTTCGCCTGCCTGATGACCTCGCCCTTGATCGAGACCTCGCCGTTGTCGAACCGGTGGATCCACTCGGCACCCGCCATCAGGCCCTGCCGCGAGGTGATCGTGGGCAGGAAGAAGAGGTCCGTGTCGGCGTCCAGGGCGATCGAATAGGGAACCGTCAGCGCGAAGCCGAACTCTTCACCATAGGCGAACTTGGGTGTGCGGATGGCCTGCTTGGATGGCTGGGTCGGATCGTTGAGCGCCAGCCAGGGGATCCAGGCCATCGGAATGCCGAGCAACTCCAGGCGCGACTGCTCGAGGTAGATCTTCTTGTCGGCCTTGACGTAGGTGACCTTCTTGGAAAACACCTGCCAGCCGATCCGGCGACCCTTGGAGTCGATGCAATCCCCGCACGGGGAGTATTTGGTGTCGAGCAGGATCGTCTGGAGCGCCTGGCCGTAGTCGACGCTGTCGGCGGTGACGAGCGTGCCCGCGGGGGTGCGCAGGGTCAGGCCATCGAGGATGGCTTTCTTGAAGCCGCCGGTCATGTCGATGCGGTCGGTGGTATAGACCACGCCCTGCGGATCGCGCATGCGCACGTTGCCGATGAACGTCATCATGCCCGTGCCCTGGTTGAAAACCAGGCTGTCGCCGGCCCCGTCGTAGCCTTCGTAGTGGACGATCACGTTGCCCGACGCAGTGATCGTTCCGGTATTCCCATCGAACGAGAGGGTATCCGCCTCAATGCTGGCCGGCCGGTTGGGGCCGGATTCGGGGACATTATCGAAGAAGCCGGCCGGGAGCAGGGCGCTCTGTGCGAAGGCGGGGGACGCCAGAATCGCGATTGCGCCGGCGGCTGCCAGGCGCAGGAAATACGCGATACTCTTCCGGCGCAGAACCATTACGCGCGCCCGTCCTCTTTGTACAACAACACCGTGAGCCCGATGGTTATGGCGATAAGTGCGGGCCCAAGGGCTGCCACGATTGGTGCCAATACGCCCGACGATCCGGCGCGATCCGCCATCTCGGTCAAAACGAAAACCACCAAGCCCAACACGATACCATAGAGGATCGTCGCCCCATACTTATTGGTCCTTCGATAACCGGCGGTAAACGCAAATGCAATCAGCAGCGACCCGACAAGCAGGGCGGGCAGTGCAAAGAGCTTGTATAGCCGCGTGGCGGCTGCCGCCCGCACGCCCGGATCGCCGATCTGGGAGGCCAGCGCCTGCGCCAGTTCGTAGAGCGTGTAATCCTCGGGGGAGGTGAGCTTGAGGCTGATTTCGGCCGCCGTGCTTGCGGTGGGAACGTCCATCTCTGCGAGGTGATCGATGGGGGCGTCGCTGCGCAACTTCTGCACGCCTGTCAGGTGCCACGCGTCCGGCCGCAACTCGCCCTGTTCGGCCACGATACGCCCCGTCTCGGCATCGTCGCGGTAGAACACCACTACGTCGGTCAGCGACGTGCCTCGGTTATTGACCCCCCGCGCGGTGATCACATAGGGACGCCCCCCGTCCGATTGCTCCAGCCAGAGGCCGTTGCCGCCGACCACGCTGGTATCGCCCACCGGAACGGTCGGGTTCCAGATGCGGTTGGTTTCGACCACCAGGCCCTCGACGACGAAGCTTATTGCCAGCCCGGCCAACACCATGCCGATGATGGGCCCGCGCAGGACGCGCCAGATCGAGACGCCGGACGCCTTGATGATCAGCAGCTCGCGCGTGCGCTGCAATTCGACGAGCCCGATGATAGCGCCCAGCAGCACCGTCACCGGCAGCGTCTTGATGGTCCAGCGCAGGGCACTCACGGCATTGACGAAAACGGCGAGCGGCAGGCCACCGGCTTCCATCAGGTGGGAAAACCGCCAGGCATCGAGGGACTCGACCAGCGCGATCAGCCCGAAAAACACGAGGACGGTAATGCCGATGCGCCCGGCCAGCCGGAAAAGCAGAAGCCTGTCGATGCGGTTCACGGCAGGGTCTCCACGCGTTTAGGGATGCCAGCGAACCACTGATTGATGCGTAGCTTGTAGGCCAGGATGGCCAGCCCTACGAGGATCATGACGACGGCGCCCGCGTAGGGCGCGTAGAGGCCCGGCACGTAGGTGGTGACCAGCCGCTCGCCGAATGCTGCCGCCAACACTGAGGCTTCGAGCGGCAAGACCAGCCGCAGGCGCTTGCCGGTCGGGAAGCAGGCGAGGCTCGCCACCAGCAGACAGATGCCGACGATGCGCAGCCCCTCCGCCGAGCGGTTGATCAGCATCCTGATCGCTCCTTCGCTCCACTGGCCGGTGGAAAACCCGTCGCGAAGGATGTCGAAGGTCGAGCTCTCGGCAAGCGGATCGCGGTTGACCACCGGATCGGTCAGCCGGTCGAGCGAGACGTCGTAGGAACTGAAGGTGATCTGGGAGAAGGCGAGCTTGTCCGTGGTGTATTGCAGGTAGCCATCGCGCAGGTTGAGGACGTAGCCGTTCTCGTCCTGCGAGACGTTGGCCGATTTGGCGATATAGGTGCGGCGCATCTTAGGGTCGCGGGAATCGTCGACGAAGAAGTCCGTGATCTCTCCCACACCCTGTCGGCCACCGATGACGATGACGACGCCGGGCGTCACCTCGGAAAACCGGTGCGGGCGGAGGGTGCGGCCGACGAGGTCGGCGGCGATGCTGGCCTGCCACTCGCTCAGGCGCCTCTGCGCCAGCGGCTCGACGACATTCGTTAGCAGGAGCAGCAACATCGTGCCCAGGGCGATGAACACGCCAACGGCCCCGAAAAGCGCGCCAAGCCGCCGGCTCGAATGGATGGCGTGCAATTCCTGCGACATCTGCAGGTCGCGCAGCGCCCGGCCCATGCCGATGCCCAGGCACACATAGAGGAAGACGATCAGCAGCGGCGGCATGGTGAGCACCGCCTGGCCGATAAGGGTGAAGATGCTCTGGCCCTTCACGGACACGACGTCGAAGACGCGCAGGCACTGGATCAGCCAGATAAGCACGGACGCGACGCCCGCGAACAAAAGCGCGTTCGACCAGAAAAGTCCGACGAGATAACGGGTTAGTCGGGACATCTCGCTTTTGCTGAAAAGTTGAATCCGGGCCGCGGAACTGTGCGTGGCATGTCGCGTATTTGCAAGGCGAAGACCGGGGATTTTTCCCCCATCCGGGCCTTGCCTGCCGATTGTTGCAGGATTGACGCGCCGGGGGACTCCTTGATTGATAGATGCCAGAACAGCCAGAATCCTGGCGACCCACCGAAAGTTCGAGTTCAATGACCCAGCAACTTGTGATCAAGACCGCCGCCCTGCCGGCCAATGCCACCGGCACGCTCGTCGTCTATGCCTTCGAAGGCGCGGCCCCGGCCGGCGCGGCAGCGTCAGTATGGTCGGGCACCGGGCTCGACTGGGAGAAGACGGCGGCAGCAGGGGGCTTCAAGGGCAAGCAGGGCCAGCAGCTCGATATCGTTGCGCCCAAGGGCGTCGATGCCCAGCGCCTCCTCGTCCTCGGCGCCGGCAAGGCCGACGCTGCGACCAACCTCACTGCCTGGACCGATCGCGGCGGTTCGCTCGCCGCCAAGATCGCCGCCACCCGCGCCGCTGACGCCGCCGTCATCCTCGATGGCGAAGCAGCGACGCCCCAGGCGATCGCCGAGCTGGCTGCCGGCCTCAAGCTCCGGCACTACAAGTTCGACAAGTACAAGTCTGCCAGGAAGGACGATTCGGAGAACGGTGACGCCAAGACGCTGACCGTCACCCTGCGTGTCGCCGACCCGGCCGCTGTCGAAAAGGCCATTGCCGACCGCGGCGCGGTTGCCGACGGCACGATTCTGGCGCGCGATCTCGTCAACGAACCTGCCAATGTCCTGGGTACGCTCGAATTCGCCGAGCGCGCCGGCAAGCTCGCAGAACTGGGTGTGGAAGTCGAAGAGCTGGACGAGCCCGCCATGCGCAAGCTCGGCATGAACTCGCTCCTGGCGGTCTCACAGGGCTCTGCCCGCCCGCCGCGCCTGGTGATCATGCGCTGGAATGGCGGCAACCCCGGCGATGCCCCCGTGGCCTTCATCGGCAAGGGCGTGGTCTTCGATACGGGCGGCATCTCGATCAAGCCGGCGGCCAGCATGGAAGACATGAAGGGCGACATGGGTGGCGCCGCCGCGGTGACCGGCCTCATGCATGCCCTCGCCGCGCGAAAGGCCAAGGTCAACGCTGTGGGCGTCATCGGGCTCGTCGAAAACATGCCGTCGGGCACTGCCACACGGCCCGGCGATATCGTCAAGGCCATGTCCGGCACGACCATCGAGATCATCAATACCGATGCCGAGGGCCGGCTCGTGCTCGCCGACGCGCTCTGGTACACCCAGGAACGGTTCAAGCCGCGCTTCATGATCAACCTGGCAACCCTCACCGGCGCCATCATAATCGCGCTCGGGCAGGACCATGCGGGCCTCTTCTCCAACAACGACGAACTCGCCGCGCGCCTTTATGCCGCCGGCATCGCCTCGAACGAAAAGGTCTGGCGCATGCCGCTCGGCCCGGCCTACGACAAGCTCATCGAGAGCCGCTTCGCCGACATCAAGAACACCGGCGGGCGCCCGGCCGGCTCGATCACCGCCGCCGCGTTCCTGCAGCGCTTCGTCAACGACGTGCCCTGGGCGCACCTCGACATCGCTGGGGCGGGGATGGGCGTTTCGCCCAGCGAGATCAATACGAGCTGGGGTCCGGGTTTCGGTGTCGCGCTGCTCGATCGCCTGGTCCGCGACTACTACGAAGGCTGAGGCCACAACGCCGCCGCACGGGACCCGATTGCATCGGGTCTTGTGCGGGGCCCCGACATGGGCAACAAACGCGCATGCCCGACGTGCTCTTCTACCACCTTGAAAACCAGCCGCTCGAAAAGGTTCTTCCCCAGCTCCTGGAGAAGACTGTGGAGCGCGGCTGGCGCGCGGTGGTGGAAACCGGCAGCCGCGAACGCGCCGAGGCGCTCGATGCCACGCTCTGGACCTACCGGGACGACAGCTTCCTGCCGCATGGACTGGCTGGAGACGAGACCGATCCCGACCAGCCCATCCTCATCGCCACGGGATCGGAGAACCCCAACGGCGCCAACGTGCGCTTCTTCGTCGATCGCGCCGTGCCCCAGAGCGCAACCGGCTACGAGCGGATCGTCTTCATCTTCTCGGGCTACGATCCGGACGCCGTGGTCGAAGCACGAGGCGCCTGGCGCGCGCTTTCGGCGGACAAGGGAAACGCCGTGACCTATTGGCAGCAGGATCCCGGCGGGCGCTGGGTCAAGAAAGCCTGACCATCGTGATCGACACGCCCAACGCGCCCGTCCGCCACCGGTTCTACGAAGACGTCATCGCCATTCTTTTCGGAACCATGATGGTTTCGCTGGGGCTGACGCTCTACACCAAGGCAATGCTGATCTCGGGCAGCACCGCCGGCCTGGCGCTGATCATCCAGTATGCCTTCGGGCTTGGCTTCGGGCCGCTATTCTTCGTGATCAACCTGCCGTTCTTCGTGCTCGCCTGGCTGCGCATGGGCTGGCAGTTCACGCTCAAGTCCTTCATCTCGGTGGCGCTGGTTTCCCTGTTCACCACCTTCACCGCCGATTGGCTCGACCTGGGCGCCGTCAACCCGTTCTACGCGGCCATCGCGGGAGGCGCGATGCTCGGCATGGGCGTGCTGGCGCTTTTCCGCCACCGCGCCAGCGTCGGCGGCATCAACATCCTCGCACTCTACCTGCAGGACAATTTCGGCATCCGCGCCGGCTACTTTCAGCTCGCGGTCGACCTGTGCATCCTGGCCTCGGCGCTCTTCGTGCTGCCGCTCGACCGGGTGCTCATCTCGATGCTCGGCGCGGCCTGCCTCAACCTCTTCGTGGCCATCAATCATAAGCCTGGCCGCTACGTGGGCTTCAGCTGATCACTCGGCCATGTCCGACAGGTACATGTCGTACATGGATTGAGCCAACTCGTAGCAATAGGTGATCTCGGCATCCTCGGCGCTGAAATAGGCGTTCGCCTCTTCGCACTCGGTGGCCCGGAAGGTGATCGGCCGGGGCAGCACGTACTTGCTTTCGATCTGCGCCGCCGCGGCCTCCATGATGCCGCGCTTTTCGAGTTCATCGCGGAAGGGGGCGTAATCTTTGGTGTCGTCGTAGACGACTGTCACGCGCTCGCCCTCGGTGCCATCGGCGAGGTAGGGCTCGAGCATCGAAGCCCAGGCGATGGCCGCCTGTTCGTAGACGCCGGCGCAATCCTTCTGGCGCTCCGCGTCCATGTCATAGGCGTCGGCCACTTCGCCGTACCAGTCCGGATCGGCGCCCACCATCATGCAGACCATGGCGTAGGCGCGCTGGATGTCGAGGCTGTGGTCGTCGAAATAGGAGAGGTCGTCGACCCCGCTCCCCGTCGTCTTGACCGCGTTGAAGTACCAGCCATCGGCGGCGTCCACCAGAACGTCGCTGGCGTCTTCGGCGGCGTCCGGCCCGAGCAGTTCGACCGCCGCGAGGGCGTCGGCTGCATCCTCTTCCTTGCCGAGGACCGGCAGCTCGAACTCGGAGACGAAGAGGTGCCCGATCTCGTGGTAGGTCGTGTAGACCGCATCGTGCATGGCAAAGTTCATGGCATCTTCATCCATGTCTTCGCCCAGAGCGGGCAGGGCGGAGCCCATCCCAATTGCGAAAGGCAACAGAAAGGCAAGTGCGAAAGTGCGCTTCATGACGGACCCGGAATTGCAGTTTGGCACGCCGAGACCGGCTGCCCCCGCCTGACCCCTACCGGAAATGTCTTGAAAATCAGGAAGCGGCAGACTGGGCCCGACCAAAGCCGGTTGCGGGCGGAGGCACGAGATCTTCCTCGGTGTCTTCCTCGGGCATGTCCTCCGAAATGAGCTGAACGAAATCGTCCATCAGCTCGTAGCAGAAGATCACTTCCACTGTGTCCGGCTCGTAGAAGGCATTGGCTTCTCCGCACCGCTTGGCGCGCAGGGTCACCTTGTTGCGGAGCCCGTAGTGAGACTTGATGTCTTCGGCCACCTGCTCGAAGACGCCGCTCTTCTTGAAGGCATCTGCTGCAGCCTTGAGCTTGCCGGAAGCGGAATGGTAGGTGATCGTCACCTCCGCCGGCCGGGCGTTCTTGCCCATGAACGGACGCAAAACGCCATCCATGCTCGCTTCGAGCCGGTTCCAATCATACTCGCACTCGTCCTGGCGATCGGAATCGATGTGGTAGTCGTCCGCGATCTTGCCGAAGGCCTGGCGATTGCTGCCCACCATCAGGCAGACGATCTGGAACGCGCGCTGCCGGTCGAGGCTGTGGGAGGCATAATAGTCGCTGTCATCGGGCCTGGGCGTGTAGGCCTTGCCCGTGAGGAGCCAACCATAGGCCGCGTCGGCAATCGCCACATCGGCGGCATGGGTATGCTTCTTGAGAAGGGTGAAGCTAGCCATGTTGTCGGCTGCGTCCTCCTCGCGCCCCAGCACGGGCAGCCCCAATTGGTCGACCAGCAGGTGGCCGACCTCGTGATAGAGGACGAACAAGGAATTGTTCGCGGCCCATTCGAGCGCCGCCTTCTGCTGCTTGGGCGTGAGGTTTTCCGCGCCCTGCGCCCCGGCTGCAAAGGCAAGAACCATCGAAACTGCAATTGCCAACCGGCTGGCCCAGGCGATCATCTTGTAAAACGGAGCTGGTTAGCGGGCGGCGAGCAAACGATCAATCGCGCCGCCTGTCAACTGGCCGGAAGGGGCGCAATCGGCATGCTCGCCTGATCGGCGATCTCGAAATTGGAATAGAGGAACCCCGGCGCAACCGTGCAGCCGACAAGGGTCCAGTCGCCCAGGCTGCGCGCTGTCTGCCAGTGGTCCTTGGGCACCACCACGTGCGGGCGTTCGCCCGCGAGGAAGTTATTGCCAAGCAGGTGGGTGCCGGCGGCGAGTCCATCGGACGACGTCGTCAGACGCATGGGGGCGCCGGCATACCAGTGCCATACCTCGCACGCATCGACCCTGTGCCACTTGGAAACCTCGTCGGCTTCCAGCAGGTAATAGATCAGCGTCGAGTGGGCCCGGCTGCCATCGTCCACGCGGTCGATGAAGGTCTGCCGGAACCAGCCGCCTTCGGAATGCGGCTCCAGATTGAGGTTGTCGATAAGCCACTGCGCCGTGAGTTCGGACACTTGCATCTCCAAAACGTTTCGGCCTTTTAGCCGCCTGCGCTGAGGGGCCAAGCTCCGCCGCGCCGTAATGGTTAGCGTATGGCTAAGTCACCCCTGGGTAAGCTGAGCTTGTTCGAGTTCGGCGCTGATCTCAAGCCAGTGTTCTTCGGTAGCCTCGATTTCCGACTGGAAACGCGCCTTGTCCTTGGAAAGAGCGATGATCCGATCCTTGTTGCCGGCGGCAATCTTGGGGTCAGCGAGCAGGCGCTCAGTCTTCTCGAGCTCGGTACGAAGCCGCCCGATCTTGGTCTCGGCGTCCTGGATGGCCTTGCGCAGCGGGGCGACTGCGGCGCGCCGGGCAGCGGCCTCCTGCTTTTCCTTCTTGCGGTCGTCCTTGGAGAGCGGAGCTCCGCTCGAGCCGCCACCGTTCTTCGGGTTTCCGCCGGTCAGCATGCGCTGGTAGCCGTCCAGGTCGTCGCTGAACTCGTGAATGGTGCCGCCTTCGGCGATCCAGAGCTTATCCACCGTAGCTTCGACCAGGTGGCGGTCGTGGCTGATGATCAGCACTGCGCCTTCATAGTCGTTGAGGGCCTGCACCAGCGCGTCGCGGCTGTCGATGTCCAGATGGTTGGTGGGTTCGTCCAGGATCAGCATGCCCGGGCCGCCGAAGGTGATCAGGCCCATCAGCAGGCGCGCGCGTTCACCGCCCGAGAGGTTCTTGACCAGCGTATCCATGCGGCTGGTCGAAAGCCCCATCTGGGCCACGCGGCTGCGCCGCTTGGCCTCGCTGTCATAGGGCATCAGGTCCGTGACGTGCTCGAGCGGCGTCTCATTGGGCCGCAGCTTGTCCATCTGGTGCTGGGCGAAATAGGCGATCTCCAGCCCCTTGCTCCTGCGCATCTCCCCGCCCATCGGCTTGAGGTCGCCCGCCAGAAGCTTGGCGAAGGTCGACTTGCCGTTGCCGTTGACGCCGATGAGCGCGATGCGGTCTTCCGGATCGATACGGTTGGTGATGCGTTTGAGCACGACCTTGTCGCCATAACCCACAGACACGTCCTCGAACGTGATCATCGGCGAAGCCGGTATCTTCTTGGGGTTCTCGAAGCTGAAAGGCGAGGAGTGCTCGTCGAACATCGCCGCCGGCGGCCTGAGCTTGGCGATCATCTTGACGCGCGCCTGGGCCTGTTTCGCTTTTGTTGCCTTAGCCTTGAAGCGGTCGACGAAGCTCTGCAGGTGCGCAATCTGCGCCAACGTCTTTTCGCGCGACTTGTTGTTGAGCTCCATCTGCATGCGGCGCGTGGTCTCGAACGTGTCGTAGTTGCCCTTGTAGAAGGTCAGCTTGCCGTGCTCGAGATGGATGATCGAGTTGACCGCCTTATTGAGCAGGTCGCGATCGTGGCTGATCATGAAGACGGTGTAGGGATAGGTGGCCAGGTATTTTTCCAGCCACAGCGTGCCTTCAAGGTCGAGATAGTTGGTCGGCTCGTCGAGCAGCAGCAGGTCGGGCTGGCTGAACAGCACGCCGGCCAGCGCCACGCGCATGCGCCAGCCACCCGAGAGTTCGGAAGTGGGCGCGTGCTGGCGGTCGTACTCGAAGCCCAATCCCTTTAGGATCGTGGAGGCGCGCCCTTCGGCGGTGTGGGCGTCGATATCGGCGAGGCGCGTGTGGATTTCCGCGATCCGGTGGGCGTCGTGCGCCGTCTCGGCTTCCTTGAGAAGCGCCGCGCGCTCGGTGTCGGCCGCCATCACCGTTTCGAGCACGGAGAGACTCGTGGCCGGCGCCTCCTGGGCCACGCCCCCGATCCGCGCCTTCTTCTGTACCTCGACGCTGCCGGAGTCCGGTGCGATCTGGCCCTGGATCAGGTGGAACAGGGTCGTCTTGCCCGACCCGTTCTTGCCCACGAAACCGGTCTTTGACCCAGTCGGCAGCACGACCGATGCGTTGTCGAACAGCACGCGGCCCTGGATGCGATAGGTGAGATTGGCGATCGTAAGCATGATGAGGCACTTCCTTGGAAGGCCGTCAGATAAGGGCTGGGACCCGGATTGGCAACCGCGGATGCTCGGCGCAACCTTGACATGCCGATCCCGCCGATGCCCTCATCCCACAAATGGGAGGGCTCCAATGTCATCGATCACCGCGACGGGCAGACAATACGCCGACAGCGAAAAGCTGGCAGCCCGCGCACGGCTGAACGGCAAACACACCATCGCCGAAATGGCCTGGTTCCCCTGGGTGCTGCAGCAATTGCCGCTACGCCCCGGCGACCGCGTGCTCGACATCGGTTGCGGGCCCGGCTGGTTCTGGCAGGAGATGAGCGACGCCTTGCCCCGGAACCTTGATCTGGTGCTGGCCGACGCCTCGGCGGGCATGGTCTCGGAAGCCGAGGAACGGACGCGGGGCCTGCCGGTCAACACCGTGACCACGCGCCAGGCCGACGCCATGTCCATGCCGTTTGAGGACGCGAGCTTCGATGTGGTCCTGGCCATGCATATGCTCTACCACGTCCCGGACCAGGCCAAGGCGATCGCCGAGATGTTTCGGGTGCTTCGGCCCGGCGGCGTCCTTGCCGTAACCACCAATGGCCGGGAAAACATGCGCGAGCTTTATGCGCTGACGACGGTTCTGGGCAGCCCCGAACTCGATCCCTCCGGCGTTGCCTTCGGATTCGAGACGGCCGAGCGGCTGCTGGGTGATCAGTTTGGCAATGTCGAACTCCGCCGCTATCCGTCGCGCCTGCATGTGACCGATCCGGAGGACGTCTTCATGGCGCTGACCTCCTATCCGCCGGGTGACGGCGCCGACGAGCAGACGCTCGAGGCCTTTCGCCAGCGGATCGATGCCGCCTTCGAGAAGGGGGGCGGCGTCCTGGTCTCCGAGAAGGAAACGGGCGTCTTCATCAGCACCAGGCCGCGTTGATCGTACCGACGCCACCCTGGATCGGGCGCGTGTGACATAGCTGCACTGCGCCTGCCGTCTTGCGCCCGTCACGACCTGACGCTAAAAGGCGCGACCTTTTCCAAAAAATCCGTCAAGGACCAAGCAATGGCTCTCGAGCGCACCCTTTCGATCATCAAGCCCGATGCGACCCGCCGTAACCTGACCGGCAAGATCGTCGCCAAGTTCGAGGAAGCTGGCCTGCGCGTCGTCGCTTCCAAGCGCATCCACCTGTCCCCCGCCCAGGCCGGCGCCTTCTACGCCGTCCACAAGGAACGTCCGTTCTACGGCGAGCTGGTTGCCCAGATGAGCGCCGAGCCGGTGGTCGTGCAGGTCCTGGAAGGCGAAGGCGCCATCCTCAAGAACCGCGAAGTCATGGGCGCCACCAACCCGGCCAATGCTGCCGAAGGCACCATCCGCAAGGAATTCGCCCTCTCGATCGGCGAGAACTCGGTCCACGGCTCGGACGCTCCCGAGACCGCTGCCCAGGAAATCAAGTTCTTCTTCTCCGATCTCGAGATCGTCGGCTGATTTCAGCCCCCGTACGAATTGCAGAAGGCCGCCTTCGGGCGGCCTTTTAGTTTGCCTATATGGCCCCCTAGGGCGCAATCTGGCGCCTCCCAAGTGAAAGACCTCTCGTGACCCTTCCAACTTCCATCGCTCCGGCACTGGCCGGCGCCTTGACCGCCCGCGGTTATGAAACGCTGACGCCCGTTCAGCTCGCGGTGCTGGCGCCCGAAGCGGAAGGCGCGGACCTGCTCGTTTCCGCCCAGACCGGCTCCGGCAAGACCGTGGCCTTCGGCATGGCCATCGCGCCCACGCTGCTGGAAGGGGGCGACCACCTTGGCGAGGCCCGCAAGCCGCTGGCGCTGGTGATCGCGCCGACGCGCGAACTGGCCCTGCAGGTGCAGCGCGAACTGGCCTGGCTCTATGCCGATGCCGGTGCGCGCATCGTCTCGAACGTGGGCGGCATGGATATCCGCACCGAGCGCCGCGCGCTCGCCAACGGCGCCCACATCGTCGTGGGTACGCCCGGACGCCTGCGCGACCACATCACCAAGGGTGCCCTCGATATCTCCGAGCTCAAGGCCGTCGTCCTCGACGAAGCCGACGAAATGCTCGATCTCGGTTTCCGTGAAGACCTCGAATTCATCCTCGCTGCTTCTCCCGAGGAACGCCGCACCCTGATGTTCTCGGCCACCGTGCCGAAGGCCATCGCCCAGCTCGCCACGACCTACCAGCGCGATGCGCTGCGCCTCAGCGTCGCCGGCGAGAAGGAGCAGCATGGCGATATCGAGTATAAGCTCGTGACCGTTCCCGCGCACGACCGCGAGAACGCGATCATCAACACGCTCCTCTATTTCGACGCCCCCAACGCCATCATCTTCTGTCACACCCGTGAGAGCGTGAAGCACCTGACGGCGCGGCTGCTCAACCGCGGCTTCGCGGTTGTGGCGCTCTCGGGCGAGCTGACTCAGGCCGAGCGCACCAACGCGCTCCAATCCATGCGCGACGGCCGTGCCCGCGTCTGCGTCGCCACCGACGTCGCCGCGCGCGGCATCGACATTCCCAATCTCGACCTGGTCATCCACGCCGATATTCCGGGCAATCCCGACACGCTTCTCCACCGCTCGGGACGTACCGGCCGGGCAGGGCGTAAGGGCACCTGCGTGCTGATCGTGCCGCAGCATCGTCGTGGCGCCGTCCAGCGCGTCCTCAAGCTGGCTCGTCTCGAAGCCTCCAACATGCAGGCGCCGACCAGCGCCCAGATCGAGGCCCGCTACCGCCAGTCGATCCTGGATGATGCCGCGCTTTCCACTCCCGCCGACGAGGACATCGCCGCCTTCGCCACCGAACTGCTGGGCCGCTATACCCCAGAGCAGATCGCCGCGGCTTACCTGCGCGTTCAACTTGCCGCCCGGCCGGTCCCCGAAGAGGTCGACGACATCCCCGTGCCGGCGCAATCCTTCAAGAAGGATCGTCCCGAGCGCGGTGCACCGTCCGAGCGCATGACGGGCGGCGTCTGGTTCAAGCTCTCGCTGGGCCGCAAGCAGCGCGCAGACCCGCGCTGGCTGTTGCCGATGATCTGCAAGGCGGGCGGCGTCGAGAAGGCCTCGGTGGGTTCGATCAAGATCCAGGATACCGAGACCCATTTCGAGATCGCCGCCAACAAGGCCGATGCCTATCTGGCCCACCTGGCCAGCCACGGCACGGGCGAACGCAATGTCACCATCCAGCCCTTGAGTGGTGGTCCGTCATCTTCTGCCCCGAAATGGGAGAAGCGCAAGAAGCCGCGTGGCGACAGGTTCGAGCCGATGGCGGCTTTCGCCCCCGCGCCCGAGGAACTGCCGGCTCCCGCGGCCAAGAAGCCGAAAGCCAAGTCCAAGCCCTTCAACAAGGACAAGGGCAAGCCGGACTTCAAGGCCAAGAAGGCTCGTGCCGCCGCAGCGGCCGCAGGTCAGGACGTGGGCGAGCGCCCCTTCAAGCCCAAGCGCAAGAAGCCGGGCTTCGACCCCGCGGCCTAGTTCCGTCCCTCGTCGGGAATGTTGAGGATGTGCCCGCACGCCTTGCAATGCACGGCATCGGGCTCATGACGCTGCAAACCGCATTGCGGGCAGGGGAACTGCACCTTGAACGGTCGGAACACCTGCTGGGCCAGTCGTACGAAGAGCGATATGCCGATGATCATCACCACGATCGACGTCACGCGGCCCAGGGGGCCGGGCAGCGTGATGTCGCCGAACCCTGTGGTGGTGATGGTGGTCACGGTGAAGTAGAGCGCGTCCAGGTACCCGTCGATACCGGAGCCGGGCTTGTAGAAGAACGTGTAGATAAACCCGGCGACCACGAAGAGGAACGTCACCAGGTTCGTGACGGCCTTGCCGGTATCCTCGTAGCGCTCGAGCCCGTGTCGCTTGAGCGGCTTCCAGATGACCCGGCTCTGCGAGAGCGTCCACAGGCGCAGGACGCGCAGGAACCCGAAATTGCCCAGTGAGGGCACGAGCAGGGTCGCCAGGATCACGAAATCAACCCAGTTTGACGGTTGCCGGAACCAGCGGGGCACGTCCGTCGAGGCGAGCGCGCGCGCCACGAGGTCGGCCAGCATAAGGGCCGCCACCGAATAGTCGATGTAGAGGAACCAGGGCGTGTCCTTGATCAGCGGCGTGGCGATGAAGAAGGCCAGGATCGCCACATCCACGATGAGCACCGAAAACTGGAAGCGGATCGCGACCCGCGAACTGCCGTGATAGAGCAGCCGCAGCTTGTCGCGCAGGTTTTGGAACTCGCCTTGTGCGGGTTCACGGGACTTGGCTTCCTTGCCGCCTCGGGCCATTCGGCACCTCCTCTAGAGTGAACCCGATGTTAACGGCGCCCGGTTAATTTGGCGCTTCCCTCATCTCCCAAGGGGAAGTCCGACATGTGGCCGAAACTCGTTTCGCTTACGGCAACCATGATCGCGGCATCGGTCCTTTCCGGCTGCAGCATGTTCTCCATGTTCGGCAGCTGGGGCTATACCGCCACCAATCCGCGTGAATGCCTGATGCGCGCCATGTATTTCGAATCCAACCGCTCCAGCGCCGAAGGCATGCTGGCGGTGGGAACCGTGGTGATGAACCGGCTCAATTCGCCACAATACCCCAAGACGATCTGCGGCGTGGTCGGCCAGAAGAACCAGTTCGCCGAGGGTGTACTGAACCGGCCCATGAGTGACGCCTCGGTTGCCCTGGTCGCCGAGATGGCCGACCGGGTGATGGCAGGCGAGCGCCATCCGGGCGTGGGCAATGCACAGTTCTTTCACACGGCCGGGCTGACGTTCCCCTACAACAACATGCACTACGTGCTCGTTGCCGGCGGAAACGCGTTCTACGAGAAATATTGATTTTTCAGCAGGTTGTGGCGGATTGGTCGACGCTCGTCCGCTATCGTTCCGCTCCGTGGATGGTATTCCCAATCCTCAATATGCGGAACGGCAATTCCCAACGCTGGCAACATGGGCTCGTTAACGCGAGGGGATTCCCATGTCTGCCAAAACCATTGCGCTTTATGCCTTTACCGCCGTCCTGGCTGCTCCAGGCGCCGCCTATGCGGTCGATCAGGTCCAGATAGGGGACCAGAAGGTTTTTCCCGAGAGCAT
>Ga0182743_1001176_pt1 | contig 26558 bp, 23 predicted proteins | sample eDN3rd30CKraftOP_FD_128522 | JGI IMG/M metagenome (GOLD analysis project Ga0182743, IMG submission 128522) | Enriched Organic Plus compost microbial communities from Emeryville, California, USA - eDNA 3rd pass 30_C Kraft OP (version 2) (version 2) ... | reverse complement strand
TCGGGTTGGCGCTCGCCGGGCCAGCGATAGCTCTGGCGCGAGTGGGCGGATCGCCCTGGTATATGCTGGCGGCGCTCGTGTCGCTCGTCACTGCCGTGCTGGTGTGGCGGCGTAGCGGCCGCGCGCCTGTCGTCTATGGTATCTTTCTGCTGGCGACCTTGATCTGGTCAGTTTGGGAAGTGGGGTTCGAGCCCTGGGCGCTGTTGCCGCGTCTGGGCGTGCCGATCATCCTCGGCCTGCCGTTTCTCGCAGGGGTCTGGCCACGCGGCCGCCGGGGCGCCGTTCTCGCCGGGGTCGGAGTTTTGCTGCTGGGCGTCGTCTGGGTTGAGGCGAGCGCGTGGCGGGCAGAGCCAAGCGTTCCGGACGGGATGGGGGCCAGTGCCGCGGTCTCCGGCGACTGGCGGCATTATGGTAACGACGCTGGCGGCACCCGCTTTTCGCCGTTGGGGCAAATCGGCCCCATGAATGTCGCCGCGCTGGAGCCGGCATGGACGTTTCGTTTCGGTCCTTCGGCAGTGGCGGCGCCCGTCACGCTGGAAACCACGCCGCTTGCGGTGGCGGGGCGATTGTTCCTGTGCACCGGCGACAATGACGTGATCGCGCTCGATGGCGACAGTGGCCGTCAATTGTGGCGCTTTCGCGCGCGCGCCGATGGCCGGGGTGTGCCGATCGCATCCTGCCGCGGCGTCGCCTACCATCGCCAGCCAAATGCCGCAGGTCCATGCGCCGAGCGGATATTGACCGCGACGATGGATGCCCGATTGATCGCATTGGATGCCAGCAATGGCCGGCCTTGCGCCGGGTTCGGTATCGACGGCGCGGTCGATCTCCACGCCGGGCTGGGCAGGGTCGACAAGGGCTATTATTTCGTCACCTCCCCGCCGCAGATCATCGGTAATCGCGCGGTCGTGGGCGGATGGGTGGTCGACGGCCAATATGTGGGTGAACCGTCGGGCGTGGTCCGTGCCTTCGATGTGCATTCCGGCGCTCTTGCCTGGGCCTTCGATGCAGGACGCCTGGACCGCCGCGGTCCGCCTCCATCCGGAGAGCAATATACGCCGGGGACGCCCAATAGCTGGGCACCGATGAGCGCCGACGAGGGCCTGGGCATGGTCTACATACCGACCGGCAATGCGACGCCCGATTATTATGGCGCCAGTCGGCGACCGTTCGACGATCGTTTTTCGAGCGCGGTGGTGGCGCTGGATGCCGCGACCGGAACCGTGCGCTGGGTATTCCAGACGGTGCATCACGATCTATGGGATTATGACGTCGCCAGCCAGCCCACGCTGACGGACATCAATGGCGTGCCCGCCCTGATCCAGCCGACCAAGCGCGGGGAGATTTTCGTGCTCGATCGACGGACGGGACGACCGATCTCTCCCGTGGAAGAGCGCGCGGTTCCGCGGAGCACCGTGCCCGGTGAGCGGGCAGCGCCCACTCAGCCCTTTTCCAGCGGAATGCCGAGCTTTGCCGGAGAGACGCTGACCGAGGCGGACATGTGGGGCCTGACGCCGATCGACCAGGCGCTGTGCCGCGCCGCTTTCCGCCGCGCCCGATATGACGGGCCATTGACGCCACCGGGACTGGACCGGCCGAGCCTGATCTATCCAGGCTATGGCGGCGGCATCAATTGGGGCGGGGTTTCGATAGACGTCGCGCGCGGGATCATGATCGTGAACAGCAACCGCGTCGGCAATCTGGTGCAGCTCATTACACGCGCAGATGCCCGCCGGCGCGGCATTGTCCCGCTTTCGGTGAACAGTCATGGCGGCGCGGCGGGGGCCGTCGCGCAGGAAGGGCTCCCCTATGCAGCGGATCTGAAACCCCTGATCTCACCGATCGGCGTACCGTGCCAGAGGCCGCCCTGGGGGATGATCGCGGCGGTCGACCTGCAATCCCGACGGCTGCTCTGGAGCCGTCCGCTCGGCACCGGGCGGGACAGCGGTCCCTTCGGGATGGGATCGCAACTGCCGTTCACGATGGGGGTTCCCAATACCGGCGGATCGATCGCCACCGCATCGGGACTGACTTTTATCGGCGCGACGCACGATCGATATCTCCGCGCCATCGAGACGCGAACCGGGCGCGAACTGTGGCGTGGGCGGCTGCCCGCTGGGGGACAGGCGACGCCGATGATGTTTCGCTCGCCGCGCACCGGGCGGGAGTTCGTGGTCATCGCCGCGGGTGGCCATCCCGGACTGGGCACGAAAGGCGGCGACTATGTCATTGCCTATGCCATTCCAGCCCGCGCTCAGCGCAAATAGCCAGTCTTGAAAAGCTGTCAGTCCCGGACGACCAGCACCGTTTTGCCGCGCGCATGACCACTTCCGAGCGCAGCCAGCGCATCGCCGAATTGTTCGAGCGGATAGATCGCCGTCACCACCGGCCGGATGGTTCCCTCAGCGACCACCTTCGCCATGTCCGGCCACGCGCCGGCACTGTCCGGGCCGCTCGCGACACGGCAGGCGATATCCTTGGCAGCCCAGCGCTCCGCAAAACCGGCAGAGGGTAAGCCGCGGAGCGCGACATAGCGGCCGCCGGAACGCACCTTTTCACAGAGAGTATCCGCGTTGCTGCCGTCCGCGCTATCCAAAACGCCATCGATCTGGCCAAGATCGTCCAGCCAGTCGGACGCCGCATAGTCTCGCGGTTCAGCGCCGAGCTGACGGACGAGATCGAGATTGCCCGCCGATGCCGTTCCGATCACCCGCGCTCCGCGCCATCGCGCGAGTTGTACCGCGACGCTGCCGATGCCGCCCGCTGCTCCGTTGACAAGGATCGTCTGCCCGGGTTGAACATCAAGGCCACGTGCCGTCGAGAACAGTCCGTCCCACGCCGCCATCAGCACATTGGGGAGAGATGCGGCCTCGATGTGTGATAGCTTCTCCGGTTTCCTGGCGGCACGGTCGCAAGGGATCGTCACATAATCCGCGAATGTCCCTTCCGCGTCTGCCGCCGCCTGCCCAAAAACGGCGTCCCCTGTCCGGAACCCTGCGACTTCCTTGCCGACCGCTTCGACGACTCCTGAAAAATCACGGCCCAGAACCGCAGGAAGAGTGAAGGAGACGAAGGCGTTGACATATCCTTCGACCGCGTAGCGATCGAACGGATTGACGCCGGCGGCGTGCACGCGGACGAGCAGCGCTCCCGGATCGACCGGAGGGGTTGGGATATGGTCGATACGGACTCCGGTCAAACCGCTATAATCATGAAAGCGCACTGCACGCATCACCGCTTTCCTTTTTCAGGCCGCCAGATCATGTTCAGGGACGGCGCGAGGCACCTGCCTTGAAGCAGGTATATTGTCGAGGCAGTTGGGGCGTGAGATCAAGCGAGCATCCGGTCTACGGCATCGCGTTCGACCGCCGTCACATCCATCAACTTGCCGCCGAAAACATGTTCGCCCAGCATCAGCCGGCGCTCCACATCGATGGGATGGCTGCTCATCGAGCGCCATCGGATAAAATAATACCCCTCCGGATCAAGCGGATAGGGTTGAATGTGAAGAGATTTTCCGCGGATGATCGCCGTGTTGATGCCTTCGAACATCATGCCCCAGTCGGCAAACGCCCAGCGCTCTTCTATAAATGGTCCTGCCATAGGCAGATCACCTTCGGCTGCTCCCTGATAAAGGGAACGGGCCTCTTCGGTCGTCTTGAATTCCCAGTAATGGGGAATGAGAAGTCCGATTCCGTCGAAGCGGTATGTTACTTCCTTCTCCGGCAATGTTGTCATGATTGCCGCAAGGTCGTTCCGAACCTCGGCGATCCAGTGATCGCGGTACACTTCCAGCATGATACGGTCGCGTGGATTCTCCAGATCGCCAATATTTGCATTGATACGGCGCATCGCGTCGCTGACGGTGGGAATTTCGATCATTTGCGCTCTCTTTGTCAGGATTGGGATTTTTTCGTGCCTTCGACATCTGCATCATCCAGTGAGATTATATCCCGATGTCAAAATGAACATTGAAACAACTTAACCCATCATTTCGGATATTGTCAGTATGACGAGTGAGAGCAGAACCACCGTCAAGGCACGAATGGTTGCAAGGCATATTGCGTGAGACGTTCCCGCGCCGGCAATGCCTCTGCCATGCGGTCGTCGACCTGCCTCGCAAAATAGTCGAGCAAGATCGCATCATGGTCCGGCCCCGCTGTCTGGACGAAGTTCTCAACCGCGGCATCAGCCTCTCGCCAGTCCGCAGGACGATAGCCCAGGAACGCGGCAGCACGATCGAGATCGGCCGCGCCATGCTCTTGCCGCATCGCGGCTTCCGCTCGCGCCCATTTGACCAGCTTCTCCGCTGAGCACCTATCGTTCTCGCCAAGCTCGGAGTTGCCCGTATCGATCCTGGCGACCGTTGCTTCCAGAATCTCCCACACGATCCGAGAGCGGCTGTCCGCAGGTTCGGGGGGAGCAGATGTGGGAATAGCGACGCCCATGTGCTCGGCAATGGCCCAGAGCAGCGCCCGACGGCATAGAATATCCCACACAATATATTCATATTGCATGTCCATCGGCCCCGGATTCGCCATGGGAGCAGCCAGCGTCATGGACGAAGCGAGCATGAAAGTCGCGGTGTGATAGCTGAACGCCTTCTGATCAATCTCCATTCCAGTCGTGCGGGCATAGTGGCGAACCAGATGATTAGGATCGGCGCCCAGAGGCTCGGTCGGATGTCGCAGCCTAAGCGCTGCCAGATCATGCATGGGATCGCCAATGTGCGTGGCCTCGAAATCATACAGGGTGGTGATCTTGCCATTCTGGAAAAGGAACTGCCCCGGATCGCCATGCAAAACGCATGTTCGGGTGCGATGCTGCGGAACGTTTCGTTCTACCCAACGCAGAGCCCATTCCATCATCGGCTGCGGCGTTTTCTTGAGCCGGCGGAAGATTGCGATGTTCGGGGTGAGATAGGAGAATGCGATCTCCCTTGGAGACTGGGGCTGAACCACGCCTGCCGCGACGAAAGGCGCGGTGTCCAGGCTGTGGATGCGCGCTAGGATCTCGACGCTTTCCTCGGCTATCCGCTGCGCCTCTGCGGCGTTGGCTGCTTCGGTGACATCCCGTGTTCCCGGGACGCGATCCATGATGATCCCCTCTGGATCGTGGCTCATGCCATAGACGTGAGGCACCGGAATGCCTCCTTGCTCAAGCAGCCGGAGAATCCCGGCCTCGCGCGCCAGGCCAGGAAATGTCTCCGCGTCGATTCCCTTGTCGCCGCGGACATAGAGCGGGATCGTGCGATCATCGCGACTGACCTCCGCATACCAGCTCGTACGCCATCGCGGTTGCCGATCCAGCATCGTCACGCGTCCGCCCACCAGCCGCTCGATCTGCCGTGCCAGCCGTTCGGTCATGTCGTCCTTAACTATAGCATGGTTCATGTTCATCCCCGTCCCCGGATGAAGATCGCGCCTTCATCGAGTGAGCTGCCATTTCCGGTCAGCAAAGAAGCGAGCCGCTCAAAGATCAGGTGTCTGAGGCCAGAAGCGCGAATGCAGCGAGCCGTCCTCCCGAAACAAATATGTTTCAATCGACTCGAGTTCGATGGTCTTTCCGTCCTGAACCAGCTTGTGCGTGAAATAGGTCGCGGCTTCGCCATGGGCGACCATCGCGGACACAAGGCGGGATTGCACGTTAATGCCGTCCTCCCACATGCGATCGAGATGGTCCCAACCCTTGAAAACCTCCCCATTTGCCGGCCATTCGAGCGAGTAGCCGCCAGGTGCGATCTGGCGGTAAAGGGCCATGAAATCGTCTTTGCGGCTCTTGTCGTTGAAGATCCGGGTCTGCTCGTCGAGGAAGCTGTGAATGGTCCTGGATGATGGGATGCTCATGCTGGCTCCTTTGATGGGTCAGGGTCCGCGACGCTGCGATGTGCAGGAGAGGGAGATGGTCTTCCGTCAATAGAAAGGCGCCCGACCCCGCATGGCAAGGCTAGCCGGCTATGACGGCTTCGGGTTTCATGCCGAGTTGCTTGCCCAGATCGGCTGTATCGAAATATTCTCTCCAGCTCACAATCTTGCCCTCTGCATCGAGATCATAAACGGCGACGAGGGCATGAGAGACGCGGACCCCGTGCATCGTGAAATAATCCAGGCGTTCGGTCATCACGGTCAATCCGGCAGAAACTAGTTTAACGATCCCGCATTCCATGAAGGTCGAGAACTCACGCTGGCGTTTGACTTCAGCATGGATTGCCTTTTGGCCCCGCACGACCTGGCCGGGCACCCACATGTGCCATTCCCCTTCCGTCGCGAAATAGCTGGCGATGATATCCGGGTCGGGCTTCTCGATCTTGCCCTCACCCCAGGCAGCGCAGAAATCGCGCACGATCTTTTCGGCATCAATCATATTATCCCTCTCCCATATTCGTCAGGTCCAAAATGCCTCGACGCTAAGCCTGTTGATATATGGACACGGTTTCGACCGCGATTGTCCTTGGCGTGTTTCGGCGATCAGCTTCCGAAGCGGTAGCGAAGCTGCACGCCATACATGCGAGGTTCACCATATATCGCACTGGTGATGCCCAGCAGTGCCGATGTCACAGTGCCGCTGGCATAATATTTCTTGTTGAACAGATTACGCATGAAAACCCCAATATCCATGGGAAGGCCGCCAACATTGTTCAGATCAATCCGACCGTTGAAAAGGTCGTAGCCCGGCAGTTTAACGTCGGTAATAGGGACTTTGCTGGTATGGTAATAGTCCAGGCTCGCCGCCAGTTCACCGGCGCTGCCCAATTCTACGGCATATCGAGCGCCGCCCGAGAAGGTAAACTTCGCCGTCAGGTTGAACGGCACCTCAGGGGATGCGAGGTAGGGCTGCAATACAGCCGGAAGCGTCAATTCCCGCGTTTTAGTGTCCAACAACGTTCCGGCCGCAGTGAACGACAATCCCTGTATCGGCGAAACAAGCGTATCGAAATCAATCCCGCTCACTCGAGTCTTACCGGCATTGACCAGCAGGGTTCCGCCGGTGGGATCGTTGCCAGGATCGCAATCCCCGTCTGGTGACAGCCCCGGCGCGGTGCCCCCCGGCGTTGTGGTGCTGCAGCCAGCCGCAGGCGTCGCCAGTCCTGACAACGGGATTTGCACGCCATTGTACCAGCCGGAGAAGGCAGACACGTTCACCCGTCCCCGGACGTCACCGGCGCGCCATTCGGTCCTGGCGCCGATTTCCACATCAGTGACCTTTTCCGGCGCGAACGATTGATAAGGCGTGAGACGGCCTGCCAGCGTTGGGCTGTTGACGCCGCCGGTTCGATAGCCACGCCGCGTGACGGCATACAAGAACACGTCCTTCGTCGCCTGCCAATCGAAGCCGATCGTCCAGGTCGGTGCCTTGGATGATGTTCTCTGGACGCTTGCGTTCACGATGTTTGAGGCGCCGCGCGCGCAGTCCGCGGGTTTGACGTCTGGCCTGCTGGTGACGCCGCTGCCGACGCATGCCTCGATCTTGTCCCAGGTATAACGAAAACCAGCGTTGAAACGGAGGCCTTCGACCACCGAGTCGAGCTTGAGCCCGATATTGGCGAACAGGGCCTTGCTGGTCTCGTCGTAGAAATTATAGGAGAAAGGGACGTCCGTGATGCCGGGAATGGTGAAGATCGGGACATAGGTGCCGCTCGGTCCTTTGGGCTTGCTCTTCAGGTAGAAGCCTCCGACCAGCCAGTCGAGATTGCCGTCCATCGCCTCACCACGCAATTGGACCTCGTCACTTAGCTGCTGGACATTCTGCGTCTGGCGGCCATTGACCACGGTGACCGGCGTGCCGACCGGAAAAACGCCTGTGCCATCCGCCACAATGGTAGGCAGGCCATCGGAACTCACGAAATAATCGAGCTTGTTACGGCGATAGCCAAAGATATTGATGAGATGAATGTCGTCCGCCAGATCGATCTCCGTGCGATTGGTAAGGCCGCGGCGTGATACATTCTGGAACTGCCCGATATCGGTATCGACAACGCGCGGGCCACGGCGCTGCTGGGCTTCCAGAACATCCACGATCGGTTGAAGGAGGCCGAGTGTGGCGAGCAGCGGTGAGTTTCTGTCAACATCGACCAGCACCGATGCATCGCCCGCCGTTCGGTTTCTCGAATAATCGTAGATCGTTGTGTTGGTAAACCCCTCCACCGGCTCAAGCAGAAGCGAAGCCCTGTAACCGCGGGAGTTGACGTTATCGGGGTCGCGTCCAACGCCGATCGTTCGGGTATAGCCGTCACGCTTCTGATATTGTCCGCTGAGGCGAAACGCGACCTTGTTTGCAATGATCGGAAGATTGAGCACGCCTTCGAACTGCCGATCGTCATGATTTCCGTATGCACCCTGGATGTAACCACCCAGTTCATAGTTGGGGGCCGTTGGATAATATAAAATCGCGCCGCCCGTGGTGTTGCGGCCAAACAGGGTTCCTTGCGGCCCTTTCAATACCTGAACCGAGGACAGGTCGTAGGTAGGAATGCCGGCACCGACAACGGGCGAAGGAACCTCGGCGAAATAGGGGATCACGCCGGGGGCGCTATTGCCCGAGAGCGCCTTGGATTGCCCGCGAATAGCGTAGATCGTGTTTTCACGTCCGCCGGACCCGGCCAGGAAGATGCCTGGCGTTTTCACGATCAAATCCTGGGTGTTCTGAATGGATGCCTGGCGGAGCATGTCAGCGTTAAAGGCGGTGACGCTAACGGGTGTCGACTGGATGCTTTCCGCCGAGCGACGCGCGGTCACCACAATCTCGTCGAGCGATCCGGTTGAGGCCAGGGCACGGTCCGGTTCTTGAGCCGGTGACTGGCTTTCTCCGCTGGATTGAGCAAGTGCCGCGCCAGTCGTGGCCATGACAAGCAAGCCGGTTCCCAGAAATAGATATAATTTTTGCGATCCGCGCATGACTATCCCCTCAATTTATATATTTAACTCTATGATATTGTATTTTTATTATTATAAATTGGTCGAATACTTTATCATTTTAATTGCAAAAATATAATTTGGTAGAGTAAATTGTATCATTCATTTCTTGGTGGTGTCAGGCTATTCGCTACCGGAATGCGTCCAGATTGTATCGATATGGTGCGGATAGGGAGCATTCTTGACGCGCGGCGCGCCGAAAATTTCGACAGCCTGCATCACTTCGCTGAGCCCCATGACAGTGCGGTACAGGCGCGCTTCGGCTTCCGGCAGGTCGCCGTCCGGGAAACTGTCGAGATAGGTGAAAATCTCGTCCAGCCGGTTGGCCGCAGCATCGTGAAATGTGCGTAGCTCGTCCATCGTTAGCGACTGGCGCAGCAGATATCGCTCAGAGGCCGTTTCCAATCGACCCCATTTCTCTGCAAATGGCTCAAGCGCTGAAAACTGGTCGGGAAGCTTCGTAATACTCATCTTTCCACCCCCATCGACCTATCATATCGCTATTCAGCGGCGAGACGCTCCGGCTCTCCGCCCAGTCGGTTATCCACCGCCGCCTGCATGATGCCCGACATGTGCCGCAGAAGAATTTCCGGATAGCCGAAATAAACCTGCTCCAGCGCGCCGGATGCCAGTCCCTGATGCTGGCCGTTAATACTGAAATTATCTTCCGTCAGTACATCGCGGTACATCGCCATCATGCATTCCTGGGCGAAACGCTGACGACGCGTTTTCGGCGCACAGAAATACCATCGTGCGTACCAGCGGGATTTGTCGACTGCCACTGGCCAGTAGCTGTTAAACCACCAGCCATTGGGGAACACGCCAATCTGGCCCGTAGGGAAAAGAAAAAAGCCGTCGCCGCCCCAATTCTTCGCCTTTGGCCGATTGAGATCGGGGTGGTCGCTAAAGCTGGGTTGCGCTTCCTGATCCGGCGCGTCGTCCGAATTGGACGTGATCTGCGCCTGATTCATGAATGCGAATGCCTGGATCGGACGCGCGGTCAGATCGACCGTGAAATCGGGGTTGGACGGCAGCGTCGTGATGAGGTGCGGGCCCACCTGCTCCCAACCGAGGGAATGCGAATGGGGATTGTCCTCCGGCAATGCCCAACCCTTGGCGGATTTCCGGTGGAGGGACGAGACATGATAACCTTCGCCCGAAGCTTCATTGCCGAGCTTCCAGTTCGCGTCCATTGGTGAAGTGAGGGATGCCGAGCGCGGATATGCGTCGAATGGCGCATCGATCAGCTTGTTCGAAATAGGGCCGAGAAACTGCTCCAGCGTCTGCTGCGGGTGCGGATCCAGGTTGATGAAGAGAAAACCGGCCCAACTGTCGACGCTGACCGGTTTCAGCTTTTGTTCGCGTTTGCAGACTTGCGGGAAATTCTCCTCATCGGGCAGTGCCTTGAGGGTGCCATCGGTGGCAAAACTCCAGGCGTGATAAGGGCAGGTGAACAGTCCGTTATGGCCGCGCGGTTCCCACAGGAGCTTCATTCCGCGATGCAGGCAGACATTGTGAAATGCTTTGATGCCTTCGCTTCGATCGTTGACGATGATTACGGATGCATCGCAAATTTCCACATCCTTGACGAACCAGTCCCCCGGCTGGGCGACCTCTTCCACCCGACCCGCAAATAGCCACACCTTGCTGAAAATTTCGCGCTCTGCAGCGAAGCGTTCGGGGGAGAAATAGACGTTAGCCTGCGCGATGCCGTTCTCCACCACCTCGCGCTTTGGTAAGGTTGGGCCGAAGCCGATGTCGAAAGGAGATAATAAGGGTTCGTCGAAGGATCTCACGGCATTCCCCAACGCATGTAATTCATATGAATTATCTAGGTCGGCGATATGGTGCAACCCAGGCAATGTCAAGCTTTGCTCCAAGGCGTTGCGGCCTGATACAGTTCACATATGAAAATCCCGGCAGGTCGTGGTTCGTCGCGCTTATGGGTGTTAGTGACAGTTTTGTGCCCGGGGGACGCTTGACCCAGGGGGTGTGAGGAAAAGCCGATAGCGGCGGCATGTCTCTTACCTGGCGTGCAAAATCGCGTGCGCGGCCCATCTAGCGATTCCGATGAGCGTGAGGTCGGCATGGTTGCGGACCAGCAACTTCAAGGATTCAATGCGATTTGCCGGGGAGGGTAGGGCATGAGGAAAATGGCGACAACCGCCTGCAATATATCCTGCCAATAAATGGATCCGGCATCATAGGGCGGGTGCTGGCGAACTTTGGGCGGTTCCGGATAGGCCACCGCTATCAGAAATGTATTCGCGGCTAGCCGAAAGCGCCGTTCGATGACATCCGCAGGCATGTCGGGCCAGAAATTCATAATGCGGCGGTTTATCTCGGCCGATGCCGGCGAGTTGAACTGGGTGATAAAGAAGGGCTGTTCGGCGAGAGGTAGCGGCATCAGGGCCAGCATGAACCGCGAATAGGTTTCGCGCTCCAGTTCAGGCATGAGGATGATGGGCAATAACAGGGCGCCTATCAGATCCTCAAAGCTGATTTGAGGCTGTACCAGGAGGCGGTCCAGATGCGCCTTCCGGGCCGCTTCGATCATGGGCAGACGCATTTCGTAGACAGCCTGTATCAAACCAGCCTTAGATCCGAAATGATGATGCACCGCCGAACTGTTTGCATGTCTTGCGGCAACCGAAATCTGGCGAAGCGAAACTCCATCCAAGCCATATTGCCCAAAGAGCTTTTCGGCAGTGACGAGCAGGCGCTGTCCACCCTTGCTATAGGTTTCGAGACTTTTGAGCATGAGAACGTCATGCTGCCATTTCCTGTACGTGCCAAGTCCATTGATGTCGCAGCCGACTCCATGTGGCGCTCGGTATGAGAACGGGAAATATGGATCTAACCCATTCACGCAAATTGAGGACGCAACCATAATGCTTTGCGAGGGCAGGCTTGCAGGCGGGAAGATCTGCCTTTGCTGGCAAGGAATTCGTGCCTGTAGGTCGTCACAAGAAAATTTCTGCCTTCCAGCAGTACGAAAAAGCTATTTCCGTTCTCCCGCGATTTCTTATCTTCCGATCTAGCGGGGGCATCAAAGTTCGCGGCAGACGCCTTTGTCCGTGCCGTCGTGGCCTTAGCCCAGCATTGGGCCAGCCTAGAGATAGGGAGGATTACGGCTCTTTTCGAAGAGCTTGGCGGAGACGCCGGGATTCGAACCCGGGGTGCCCCATTCAGGGCACGACGGTTTAGCAAACCGCTGGTTTCAGCCACTCACCCACGTCTCCGCAATCATGCCCACCGCAAAAAGGCGGGCAGTGGCTTGGCTGGAACCGGCCTATAGCGATGCTCCAGCCTTGTGGCAACGGCCATATTTGCGATCCCCGCGATCAGAAAAACGGGCCGGATTCGTTCCGGCGCAGAATCGACTCAGGTGGGCGTTCGTTCATTGCCGTTTCAGCTTCGATGCTGATAATCTGCGGAATGGATAAATGCGGGAATGCGGGGAGCCTTAAGGCATGATCGGGACTTTGGCGCGGGTCGTGACCCGCTTTGCGCGCGGCGGCACGCTTGTCGCGGCAATGGCGGGTATGGCGCTGACGCCGCTTGCCGCGCAGGCACAGATACGCACTGTGGATCCCAACACGGCGATCGATGCCGATCTCGCCCCGCCCCCCCCGGCCAGCAACGCGCCGACCGATCCGGGCGTGGACACCACGGTCGCCCCGGACAGCGGCGTCTATAACGACCAGACCGGCGGCAATGCCTCCACCACCGCCACCGCGACGGGCGCCCCTGTCACGGCCAATTCTCCTCCAATCGCGCCTTCGCCCAGCGATTCCTATCAGGAAGATGACCTGATCGGCGCGGCCGAGGGCGTTTTCGGCAAGGGCGCCGAAGGGTTGGCTGGACTCATCGAAAAAATCCTGAAGGATCAGGGCCGCCCCAATGCCTATATCGCAGGGCGCGAAGCGTCGGGCGCGCTGGTGGTCGGGCTGCGTTATGGATCAGGCACGCTCAATCACAAGATCGAGGGCAAGCGGGAAGTTTACTGGACCGGGCCGTCGATCGGCTTCGATGTCGGCGGCAATGCGGGTAACACCTTCGTGCTGGTCTATAATCTCTACGACACGCAGGACCTTTACCACCGCTTCCCCGCGGCCGAAGGTACGGCCTATCTGGTCGGGGGTTTCAATGCCAGCTATCTGCGCTGGGGCAGCGTCGTGCTGATCCCGATCCGCATGGGCGTGGGATACCGGCTGGGCATCAATGCAGGCTATATGAAGTTCACGGAAAAGCGGAATTGGCTGCCCTTCTGAACGGGTTTCAAAGGGCGAGGGCGAGTTGATCGCCCTCTTCCGCATCGCCTTCCAGATTATGCACGCCCAGCCCCAGCAAACGCGCGCCCATTCGTAGCGGGAGCTGGGCGCGCAGCAACATGCGCCCCGTTTCCGCCAGCAGGTCCGCCGAGCGCAGGGCAGACGGAAAGCTGTGGGACCGGGTGATGATGCGGAAATCGGCGAATTTGATCTTGAGCACCACGGTCCGGCCATAACCGCCGGATTTCTCGACCCGGCTCCAGAGATTGGCCGCGATCCGATCCATCTCCTCGATCAGCCGCGCTTCCTCTGTCAGATCGTCGAAGAAGGTGTCCTCGACGCTGACGGACTTGCGTTCCTGCCGTTCATGGACCAGGCGATCGTCCTGACCGCGCGCCGCCCGATAATAGAACAGCGCCGCGCTGCCGAAATGCGCCTGAAGGAAAGCAAGGTCGCGCGCCCGCAGATCCGCGCCGGTTTCGATGCCCAGCGCCTGCATCCGCCGGGCGGTGACCGGGCCGATGCCGTGTATTCGCCGGACCGGCATCTTCGCGATAAAGGCCGCGCCCTCCTGCGGGCGGACCACACACAGGCCATCGGGCTTGTTCTGATCCGACGCGAGCTTGGCGATCAACTTGTTGTAGGACACGCCCGCCGAAGCGGTAAGGCCGGTTTCCTCGCGGATGATGCGGCGGATTTCCTCCGCCACGCGCGTGGCGGAGGCGATGCCCGGCTTGTTCACGGTGACGTCCAGATAGGCTTCGTCCAGCGAGAGCGGCTGGACGACGTCGGTGAAGCGGAAAAATATGTCCCGCACCTGCGCGGAAACGGCGCGATAGGCTTCGAAACGGGGCGGCACGAAAATGAGACCGGCGCATAGCCGCCGCGCTCGCGCGCCAGGCATGGCGGAGCGCACGCCGAAGGATCGCGCTTCATAGCTGGCGGTTGCCACCACGCCGCGCGGCCCGCCTCCGCCGACCGCGATCGGCTTGCCCCGGAGCGTGGGATCGTCGCGCTGTTCAACCGACGCGTAAAAGGCATCCATGTCGATATGGATGATCTTGCGCGGCTGTGGCGGCGAGGATTCCATGGCGCGACCTTATGCCATGCCGGGAACGAAAGGGAAACAGAGTCAGTCGGTCACGACCCGCAAATTGTCGAGCATCCATTCGAGATGAGCGCGGCTGATCCGGCTCCACACATTATAGGTGCACCGCTGCCCCGCGATCCGCACATAGGCAAGCGATTGCAGGGCCACGCCTTCGCGGTTTGCGGCGGGATAAGGTTCCGCCCCTTCCTGTCCATAGCCCGCGAAGGAAGCGCCGGGAAATTGCGCGAGGTCGCGGAAATAGGGCCACTGGCGATAGAGCCTGTCCCGCTGGACAGCCACGTCCGCGTCATCGTCCGGCAAAAGGCCCGTACCCGCGAAGCCATAGGCGCTACGCTGGTCTGGCAGGTCGAAGGCGACACCCCAGCCTCCACCGAAATAAGCGGAGCGTGGAGCGCCTTCCGGCTGGCTCGATGCCGCCAGCGCCAGCGGGGCGCAGTCCTTGCGGTTTTCCGCTTTCGCCCATTCGACGCGCGCGCGCCTTTCGCCGATCAGGGTGGACGGTTCGGCGGCCAGAGCGGGCAGCGTGAAGCCGGACAGGAACAGGGCCGCAGAAAGGAACGCCTTCATTCCTTGCCGTCCTTGATCGAAAGAAGGGCCGCGAAGGGACTGGCCTGCTCCTCCGACATGACACCCGCTTCGCGCAGATGGATGTCTGCCTGCGGCGAGCGGGGATAGGGCGTCATCGCCAGCGCCACCGTTTCCGCGACTGCTTCGCCCATGTCGATGACGTTGCCTGTATAGCCGATGGTGTCGCAATCCTCCGCATCGAGTTCCAGTTCCTCGCCTTCGGGCTGCATCTGGTCCTCGGCCACGAAGCGCAGCAGGAAATCGCTGTCGATCGTTTCTGGCACCGGCACGCCAGTGGCGACGCAGGGCTGGGCCAGATCGGCCTTCACATGGCCCCGCGCGATGATCGCGCCATCCTCTTGCGCCAGCGCATAATCCGCTTCCAGCCGATCGAGCGCGAGCAGGTTGAAACGGCGCGCCAATGCTTCGCGTTCCGCCTTGTTCGCGACGATGGCCGTGGAATCGGCGTGGCGGCCAAGCTGATCGAGCCGCACGGGCCGCGAAAATTCAGGTGCCGGGTTGTCGTTCATCCAAGGTCTCCCGTCAGCAGCGCATCGCGGGACAGGCAGTCCAGCCGTATCCAGCGTTCGCGCAATGTGCCCTCGACATGGGCGAGGGCATCGGTCGAAGGCTCGGTCCCACGATAGAGGTTGCGGCGCAACGCTTCGCCAAGGTCGCCGTCCCCTTCCAACGCGGCGCGATAGGCCGCCAGGCGCCCACCCAGCGCGCTCACCATGCGGCCGATATGCTTGCCGACGACGACGTCGCCTATCCCTTCCTGCCGGAGCTGGCCGTCCATGTCGTCCACGAACAATTCGGTCAGCCACACGCTCTCCTGCCTGGCCCCCTGCTGCTCCAGCCGGATCAGTACCTGCGCCAATATGGCGACGATCATATCGAAACGTCCGTCCAGCGTATCGGGCACCGCGCCTTTCGCATACCAGTGCGGCTGGCGGCCCTCCGCCACGACGGCGTGATAAAGCGGCATCAGCCCTTCTTTGGGATCGCGCCGCCCGAACAGGCGCTGGAGAAAGGACGGGGCGGGTATGGACATGATCTGCCTGCTTTTCACGATCGGTTGAAAGGCGGTTTTTAGCCGCCCGTGCTGCGGCCCCTTGCCGAGGCCCATGCATTTCCATATTGATCGGCGCGCCGCCCGATGCAATGGCGGCTTGATGTTTCTTGGGTTTGGGGGCCGATCCCCGCAGGAGAAGTTCATGCGCCAGTTCAGCCGCCAATCCCGCAGCGGGCGGATCATGCTCGCGGTCGGCCTTTGCGCGCTGCTTCTGGGCACGTCGGGCTGCACGCGGATTCGTACGCATCAGGGGTATCAGGTCGACAAACTGCTGGTCGATTCGGTGCAGCCGGGCATCGACAACCGCGCATCGGTGGAAGGCACTTTGGGCCGCCCCAGTTTCGCGGCACAGTTCGGCGATCAGGACTGGTATTATGTGTCCCGCGACATGCGGTCGCTGGCCTTTTCCAACCCCAAGCCTGTGGCGCAGACCGTCCTGCATGTGCGATTCGACCCGGCCGGCAACGTCGTGGCGGTCGACCGGATGGGCCTTGAAGATGTGGCGAAGGTAAAGCCCTGGGGTGAAAAGACCCCGACGCTGGGCCGTCATCGCAGCCTGTTCCAGGAAATCTTCGGCAATATCGGGGCGGTGGGCGCTGGCGGCATGGGCGGCGGCGGCGGCGCGACCAGTCCGGGCGGTGGTCCTAACGGTAGCTGAGCTGCCGCGGCCTCGATGCCATCATGACAGGCGTCGTTCGCGCGCCTAGCCGATCTTTTCCGCTTCGCGCCATTGGCCCTGTCCAATTCCATCGAGCGTCCAGTCGCCGATACGCCAGCGCACCAGCCGCAGCGTCGGATGCCCGACTGCTGCCGTCATGCGCCGCACTTGCCGGTTGCGCCCTTCGCGGATCGTCAGTCGCAGCCAGCAATCTGGCACGGTCTTGCGAAACCGAACCGGTGGATCGCGCGGCCAGAGCGCGGGCTCTTCGATGCGTTCGACCTGAGCCGGCAAAGTCGGGCCATCCTTGAGGCGCAGGCCGCCCCGCAATAATTCCAGCGCAGCCTTGTCGGGATCGCCTTCAACCTGCACCAGATAGGTTTTCGGCACCTTGAAGCGGGGATCGGCGATCCGCGCCTGTAATCGGCCATCGTCGGTCAGCAGCAACAACCCTTCGCTGTCGAGGTCCAGCCGCCCGGCGGGATAGACGCCCGGCATGTCGATGAACGCGGCCAGCGTCGGACGTGGCGGGCCGGTGCTTTCGTCGGTGAACTGGCACAGCACGCCATAGGGCTTGTTGAACAGGATGAGTGTCATCGCGCCTCAGTCCTCGTCATCAAACGCCAGGCTGCCCTTGTCGATCAGGGCCGCAATCAGCGCAGCGGCAGGAGCAGATGCGGCAAGGGCCGGGTCCATTATGGTCGATCCCGCGCATAACCGTTCGGCCAGCAAGGCCGTATCGCCCGCGCAGTCGAAGCAATGGCCATCCACGAATAGCAGGAGCGTTTCTTCCTTCTGCCGGATGAAGGAAAAGCGGCTGGCCGGGTTGCGGCTGAGCGGTACGCTTTCGGCCAGCAGCGCGCGCACGGCCTGCTGCCCGATCGCCTCTTCCGGCCGCCAGTCCGTTTCGGCATATTTGGGCAGGCTGTTGTAAAGCCCGAACCAACGGGCGAAGGCATCGCGATCGGACAGAGCCTCCATCACCATTTCGTGCAGACGGTCGATGGCCGACGTGGCGATTTCGCCGGGATTGGCCTGTAGCGTCAGGTCGGGATCGGTATAGCGATCCTCATCCGGCAATCCGTCGGCCTGATGCTCGCACCAGCTTTCGATCAGCTCGACGCGCGACGGTGCGCGAAAACCGATTGAATAGGTCATGCAATCGTCGCTGACCGCCACCCCTTCATGTGCGAAACAGGGCGGGACATAGAGAATATCGCCGGGTTCGAGTATCCAGTCGCCCGTCGCTTCGAAATCGGCAATCAGGCGCAGGTCGTCGTGCGGCAGCAGCGGCGTCGCGGAATTGCATCGCGGTCCTACGCGCCATCGCCGCTTGCCCAGTCCCTGCACCAGAAACACGTCATATTGGTCGTAATGCGGCCCGACCCCGCCCCCGTCCGTGGCATAGCTGACCATCACATCGTCGATGCGCCAGTCAGGCACAAAACGGAACGGTTCGACCAGTTCGGCTACCTCGGGCGCATGATGGTCCACGGCCTGCACCAGCAGCGTCCAGGGGTTGCTGTCGAGTTCGCCGAAGCGGGTTTCGGCCAGCGGACCGCTTTCCGCCGCCAGACGGCCTGCGTCGCGTGTGATGAGGCGTGATTCCACGCCCTCTTCGCAGGCGAGGCCCGCCAATTCGTCCGGGTCGAGCGGATTACGCCACTCTTTCCATGGGTTGCGGATCAGCAGCGGGCGTTTCTGCCAATGGTCGCGCAGGAACAGGTCGACGTCGAAATCGGCAATTTGCATGCCTCGCCCATGCGCCCATAGGCGTCCGCTGTCAAAAATCTATCGCTTTCCCGGGGGGCGACCAGAACTGCCAGGGCGCGCGGCGAGGCCTGTTCCTTCCCGATTTCAAGACCAGATATTCTCCGGCTTTCTCAACGCACTACGCATCGGAATCCGATATGAGAAGTGGAGGTGTCGATTGTCTGGGGATAGCGCGCCGCAGGGCGATAACGCTGGCAATAATTTTCCGCGCAGAGATGCGACCCGCCCTTGAGGGCTTTGCGGGGAAAGGCTGCTCCGGGATCGGCAGGGTCATGGCTGCCCCTTTCATCCCCACCGCGCGGGTTGCTGGGAATGCAACAGGATGGCGAATCCTTTCCCTTGGCGCCGGCGCTGTACCAGTCGGCTGTCCATTCCCAGACATTGCCGATCATGTCGTAAAGCCCATAGCCATTGGGTGGAAAGGCGCCCACTGGAGATGTCCCGGCATAGCCATCGGTCATGAGATTTTCCGTTGGAAAGGCCCCTTGCCAATAATTGGCCATCATCTTTCCGTCCGGCGTCAGTGCGTCGCCCCAGGCAAAAGCCGCGCGATCCAGCCCGCCGCGGGCGGCAAATTCCCATTCGGCCTCAGTTGGCAGATCCTTACCCACCCATGTCGCATAGGCGCTGGCATCGGCATAGGCGATATGGACGACCGGATGGTCGAGCAATGCGTCGATCGAACTGTCCGGTCCAGCGGGATGCCGCCAATCCGCGCCAAAGCAAAAGGTCCACCATTGCAGGCTGTTGGATAAGCTTACCTTTTTTTCAGGAGGAACGAATAGTGATGAGCCGGCCCGCAACATATGGGGTGGGGCATCAGGATAATCCGCTGGGTCGGGGGCCATTTCCGCGAGCGTTACATAGCCTGTGGTCGCCACGAATTGCTTGAACTGCCGATTGGTCACAGGCAGGGTGTCGATCCAGAAATCATCGACGCGAACCTGACGGGCGGGCGCCTCTTCAGGATAATGTTCGTCCGAGCCCATCCAAAAGGCGTCCCCCGCAATGAAGGTCATGCCGGGCCTGTCGCTGGCATGCGGCTCAATTTGAACAGGCATTATTCATTCCGTCACAGGCTTTCGCATAAGTGGGGCTGATGCAACCTGTAGGTCAGAACCGCCGCATCGGGCAATCTATCCTGGAACAGGCGCCGCAACCCATTCCAAAGGCTGACCCTGTTCTTCGACACCGCTCCCGATTCACTGCTTCATGCCCAGAGTGATGCCGATGCGTTCAATGCGTCCGTCAAAATGCGGTGTTCCTGCATAATCGGTTACCGGACGGCCACGATCGTCACCCACATCGAAGGTTTCACCGGGGCCAGCGGGCATCATGCCGACCCGGTCGATCCGGCCCTGGCCGATAGTGCGGCCATTGGCGGCGATGGTGAGAAGGCCGGGGGCTCCCGGCCTGGGCGCATCCGGCACGAAAGAGAATGTCAGGGTCTGCTTTCCGGCCGGGAGGGGAGAGGTGGCAGTGATACGATACTGGTCCGCTTCCGCGCTGGATGCGGCGTGGATGGCGAAGGGGATGCCCTTGTCCAGGCCAAAGGACCAACCGCCCAGGTTGCTGCCGGTGGCGACAAGCGCGCCATTGGAAGCGTTGGACAGCGTGACATCGCAGTCGATCGTGAAGCCGCGGGCCAGCATCGGTTGCTTTGCCCAGGGCAAACTCAGCTCTCCCCAGAAGACATAATTCAATCTTGGGGTTTCCGGTCGCCGCATGCGCGCGGATTCGACCGGGTCCAGATTGGCGCGCAAGGGATAGACATTGTTGCGACGCGCTTCCGCATCGAACAGCGCCTGCATCTCGGCCAGCCGCTTCGGTTCGGTTGCCGCCAGGTCCTTTGCCTGCGCGAAATCGCTTTTGAGATTATAGAGCGACCATGTGAAGTCTTGCGGTTCGATGGCCGATTTCTGCTGCCAAGGCATCCGGCCCGGATTGGTCGCCGCCAGCCATCCGTCACGATAGATTGCGCGATTGCCCAATAGTTCGAAATATTGGACGGCATGGCGGCCGGGGAGGGTGGGGCCCGTAAAGCTGTAGGCCATGCTTACCCCGTCCAGGCTATGCTGAGGGGTGCCGTCGACGATTTTCGGCGCCGGTATGCCGGTAGCCTCCAGCACGGTCGGCAGGATGTCGTTGACGTGATGGAACTGCTCGCGCATTTGCTGCGGCTGGCCGATATGATTGGGCCATGCAACGACCAGTCCATTGCGCGTGCCGCCCAGATGGGAAGCGATCTGCTTGAACAGGGGGAAGGGGGCGTTCATGGCCCAAGCCCAGCCGGCCGGATAGACCTGATAGCTGTCGGGGCCTCCAAGCTTGTCGATATTGCGGAGCTGTTCCTCGAAGCTCTGGTCCGGCTGTCCGGTCAGCTTGGCGAGTTCGTTGACGCTGCCTTCGGGGCCGCCTTCGCCGCTGGCTCCATTGTCGCCCTCGATGAAGATGATCAATGTGTTGGCAAGCGTGCCGGTGCGCTCCAATTCGTCCAGCAATCGCCCAAATTCATGGTCCTGATAGGCCAGCATGGCCGCATAGGCTTCCATATAGCGGCCATAGAGGCGCTGATGATCGGCGTCGAGACTGTCCCATGCTGGTAGCGCCTGAGGGCGGGGTGACACCGCCGTCCCCTTGGGAATGATGCCCATCTCTTGCTGCCGCGCGACCGTTCTGGCGCGTTCTGCATCCCAGCCATCGTTGAACTTGCCCTTGAACCGGGCCATCCATTCGGGAGGCGCCTGATGAGGCGCGTGGGCGGAACCGGGCGCATAATAGAGAAAGAAGGGCTTGTCGGGCGTGGCGGCCTGTTGGCTGTGCAGCCAGCCGATCGCATGGTCGATCAAATCCCGGTCCAGCAGCATCGTCGGATCGCGGCCTTCCAGGCTGACCGGTTGGGTTCCGTGATAGAGCGTCGGGCGGTATTGGTCCGTCTCTGGTCCCACGAAGCCATAAAACTCCTCGAAACCCAGGCCCGTCGGCCAGCGCGTGAAGGGGCCGGTTTCGCCCGATTCGTCGCCCGGCACATTGTGGTGCTTGCCAAACCAGGCCGTGCTGTAACCATTGCCTTGCAATATGCGGCCAATCGTGGCGGAGGTCGCAGGCAGTTCGCCGTTATAACCCGGAAAGCCCATGGCGATGTCGGTCAACGCGCCAGTGCCCACGCCATGATGATTGCGTCCCGTCAGCAACGCCGCGCGCGTCGGCGAGCACATGGCGGTGGTATGGAAATTATTGTAACGCGCGCCTTGTTTCGCCAGCCGGTCGAGATTGGGGGTCGGAATCGGCCCGCCGAAGGTACTGGACGCGCCGAAACCGACATCGTCGGTCAGCACCAACAGGATATTGGGCGCGCCTGCGGGCGCCTTGACCTTTTCCGCCCAGACCGGTTTCGATTCCCTGAGCGAAGGTTCCATGGTCCCGCTGAAGGACGGGACGGGAACAGGCAGGATATCGCGCGACGCCGTATCTGATGAGGTGGCATGGGCCGTGCCTACCATGCCCGGCGCGCTCGCCAGGGTCATTGCCATCGCCAGCATCGACGTTCGCATCATTGCTATCCCTCCCTTATGACGGCGATTTTTCATCTGATCGATAAATCAATCGACCGTCTATTTTTTCAGCCACATGCCTTAATAATTGACAGTCTGCTAATATTGGGATCAGGAGGAGTCAAGCATTGCTGGATAGGCGCTGAGAGACATATGGCCCGTTTGCCCCTTAAGAAAAAAAGCGGCAGCGCGGCGGATGATATCATCCGCGCGGCGGAACGCCTCTTCGGTGAGGAGGGGGTGTCCTCCATATCGTTGCGTCACATCGCGACCGCCGCCAGCCAGGTGAACAATTTCGCCGTCCAATATCATTTCGGCGACAAGGACGGGCTGATCCGGGCGATATTCGAACGGCGCCTACCCTTTGTGGAAAACCGTCGCCGGCGCATGCTGGAAGAAGCCCGGCCTGCTGGTTTTGATCTGGAAAAGCTGATCGAGGCGACCTTTCGGCCCATCATCGAAGAAGTCGACGAAAATGGGCGTCGCAGCTATGCGCGTTTCCTGGCGCAGATCGTCAACGACAAGCGGTCAGCCCATCACTGGACGGAGGTGCGCTCGCTCGTGCCTTCCGTGGCGGAAATCACAAAGGAACAGGCCCGGCTTTGCCCGGCGCTGAGCAAGGAAAAGCTCGTTTTCCGGCTCCAGCTCGTGAATATATTGATGCTGCAAGCCATATATCTGGCCGACGAGGATGGATGCGACGCCCATGCCTTTGAAGCGAAATTCATGGATGCGGTACGCATGGCCGCCGCCGCGCTGGGAGCCCCTTGAGCTAACGGATTTCCCGATATTTCGTGGTTTCAGCGGTTCTTGGCCGCAGCTCTCATTCGGTTGTGCAATATAGGTGCTTGCCCACCTCATGCTCCTGCGCGAAGCCCGCAACGGCTTCGCCGATCAGCAGCAGCGTTGGATCTTCATCGCTGATCGTCGCGACGAGGAAGGCAAGCGCCGAGAGCTTGCCCCGGATAAGCCGTTCATTGGGTAGCGACACATTGACTGCCACCATCACTGGCGTTTCGGGATCGCGTCCGGCGGCGACCAGGGAACGGCTGATCTCGCTCGCCGCCGCGCGGCCCATATAGATGCCCAGCGTGCCGCCGGCGCGCGCCAGCACGTCCCAGTCGAATTGCAGCGGTTCGCCCGCCTTGAGATGCGCCGTCACCAGCGTCAGTCCGCGCGCCACACCCCGCAAGGTAAGCGAGGCGTTGCCGCTTGCCGCCGCCGCGCTGGCGGTGGTGATGCCGGGACAGATGCGGACCGGAATCCCTTCCTCCGCCAAATATGCCATTTCTTCCGCCGACCGTCCGAAGACCGATGGATCGCCGCCCTTGAGGCGCACGACGCGCTTGCCCGCTTTCGCCGCGACAAGCAGCAGGTCATTGATGCTTTCCTGTGCCTTGCTGTGGCGGCCGGAGCGTTTGCCGACGCTCACCACTTCCGTGCCGTCCGGCACGAGGCCCAGCACGCCCGGTCCCACCAGCGCGTCGTAAAAGACAATCTCCGCCGCCACGATCAGCTTTTCGGCTTTTCGGGTGAGCAGGTCCGGATCGCCCGGTCCGGCGCCGACCAGCCAGACCTCACCGGGGGCGATAAGCTCATTCTGCTGCATGGAGCGTCTCCTGCTTGCTTTGGGCGAGGATGCTGGCGAGCGCCGGGCGGCAGGAGCCGCAATTGGTCCCCGCGCCCAACGCCTTGCCGATCGCGGGCACATCGACCAGCTGCTGTTCGCGGATGGCCGCCACGATCTGATTAAGGCCGATGTCGAAACAGACGCAGATGGTTGCGCCCTTGTCCGGCTGGTTCCCCGGTCCCCGCGCGGCGAGGACCGAAGCGCCGACGGCGGGCGCCTGAAGCTGGTCGATCAGCCAGTCGCGCGAAGGGAGGATGCCGCTGCGCGTGACGAACAGCACGCCAGCCAGTTGGCCATCGCTGATAATGGCCACACGGCGGGTGCCGCGCGTAACGTCGACGGCCTCCACCCTGTCGCCTTTGGGCAGGCATGCCTCCAACCGCGAGGGATCGCCATTGCCCGCGACCTCGTATAGCGCACCGGATGGCACGGTGACGCGCGTCGCCCAGAGGCAGGGGAGGCGCACCGGGTCTGTGCCGCGAAGGATGAGGAAGCCTTTCCATTCCACCGCCTGCCGTTCGACGCGAGCAGGCGTCGACTTGAAGCCGGGCTGGCCGGAATGAGGGTCGGTGAGTGGGCGCGGCAACAGGCCGGTGCGGCCGCCGGTCGATGTCTGGTCGGTCCAGTGGATCGGCGTGAATATCTCGCCGGGTCGCTGGCCTTCGTTGAACATCACGCGAAACAGGCTGTCGCCTTGCGGCGTGGAAACACGAGCGAGGTCGCCTTCTTCCAGTGCGAGCGCCCGTGCGTCCTGCGGATGGATTTCGACCAGCGGTTCTTCCCGATGCCGCGCCAGTTTCGGCGACAGGCCGGTGCGGGTCATCGTGTGCCACTGATCGCGATAGCGCCCGGTGTTGAGCGTCATCGGCCAGTCCTTGAGCGGCGCCTGCACCTCCATCTGCTTGACCGGCACCAGCCGCGCCTTGCCGTCGGCCGTGGGAAAGCGGCCATCGGCGAAAGCTGCGCCGCCCCAGCGGAACGGTTCCATCGCTTCATAGGCATCATTGCCGATGGTGGCATGGGATCGCAGGTTCAGCACGCGCGCGCCGTCATTCTGATAAGCGGTCAGGCGCGCATGTTCGCGCCAGATTTCGGCTGGCCGGTCATAAGCGAAAGCATTGCGCCAACCCATGCGGCGGGCGACCTCCTTGATGATCCACCAGTCGGGTCTGGTTTCGCCGGGGAGCGGGAGGAGCGCACGCTGGCGGCTGACGGTGCGATCCGAATTGGTGACGGTCCCGTCCTTTTCCCCCCATGCGGCGGCGGGCAGGCGAACATGGGCATAAGCGGCGCTGTCCGTGTCGGCGATCACATCCGAAACGACGACGAAGGGGCACGCTTCCATCGCATCGCGCACGCGGCCTGCATCGGGAAGCGAGACGGCGGGATTGGTCGCCATCACCCAGAGCGCCTTGATCCGGCCCTCGCCTATCGCACGGAACAGGTCGACGGCTTTCAGGCCCGGCTTGGCCGCCATGGCGGGCGCGGCCCAGAAACGGCCCACCCGTTCCACATTCTCCGGCGCGAAGTCCATATGCGCCGCCAATGTCGATGCGAGGCCCCCGACTTCGCGCCCGCCCATGGCGTTGGGCTGACCCGTGATCGAAAATGGCGCCGCGCCCGGCTTGCCGATGCGTCCCGTGGCGAGATGGACGTTGATGATCGCATTGACCTGATCGGTGCCGCGGATCGACTGGTTGATGCCCTGGCTGAACAGGGTGACGGTGCGCGGGGTCGCGGCGAACAGCTCGAAAAACTGCTGGAGCAGAGCAGGGGCGATGTCGCAGGTTTTCGCGACGGTCCACAGATCGTGACCGGTGCGGATATGTTCCCAGAAGTCCTCCGGCGCGTTGACATGTCCGGCCAGGAAAGCGGGGTCGGTGACGCCCGCCTGATCCACCCAGGCGAGCAGCCCGTTCATCAGCGCCACATCGGTGCCGGGCTTCACGGGTAGATGCAGGTCCGCGCCTTCGCAAGTTTCGGTACGGCGCGGGTCGATCACCACCAGTTTCGTGCCACGCGCGGCGCGGGCGGCCTGGATGCGCTGATAGATGATCGGATGGCACCATGCGGTGTTGGAGCCGACCAGGACGATCAGGTCCGCTTCCGCCAGATCGCCATAGCTGGCGGGCACGACATCCTCGCCGAAAGCGCGGGTATGGCCCGCGACCGCGCTCGACATGCACAGGCGCGAATTGGTGTCGATATTAGCCGAGCCGATGAAGCCCTTCATCAGCTTGTTGGCGACATAATAATCCTCGGTCAGCAACTGGCCGGAGACATAGAAGGCCACGCTGTCGGGGCCGTGGCGGTCGATCGTTTCGCGAAAGCGTTTAGCCACAAGGTCCAGCGCCTTGTCCCAGCTTGCTCGCCTTTGGCCGATCATCGGATGGAGCAGGCGGCCTTGCAGGCTCACCGTTTCGCCCAGATGCGTGCCCTTGGAACATAGCCGCCCGGCATTGGCCGGATGCGCCTCATCCCCCTTGATCTGCACGGACCGCGGGCCGGTCGGCGTGGCTGATATGCCGCAGCCGACACCGCAATAGGCGCAAGTGGTGCGGATCGGTTGCCCCATCGTCTTCAGGCCGCCTTCCTCGTCGTCCGGGCCGGTATCACCGCATCGCGCAGCAGGTAGATGCGGCCAGCGTCGACCTTGAGCGGGATGGTCGGCACGCACCCTTCGTCGCTGCCCAGCGCCTCGCCGGTTTTGAGCGAGATGTTCCAGTTGTGCAGCGGACAGGCGACGACATTGCCATGGACGATGCCCTGGCTCAGCGGTCCCTGTTTGTGCGGGCATTTGTTGACCAGCGCATAAAATTGGTTGTCCAGCGTGTGGAATATCGCGATCTCCTCCCCGCCGCGCACGGGCAGGGTCCGGGCATTGCCGGGCGAAATCTGGCTCACCGGGCCGATATCCAGCCAATCTCCGACATTGTTCGAGACGGTCATGCGGCAAACTCCATGGGGCGCACTTCGGCGAGGTGTTGATGCAGTTCGGCGTCTT
>Ga0182743_1001170_pt1 | contig 26677 bp, 32 predicted proteins | sample eDN3rd30CKraftOP_FD_128522 | JGI IMG/M metagenome (GOLD analysis project Ga0182743, IMG submission 128522) | Enriched Organic Plus compost microbial communities from Emeryville, California, USA - eDNA 3rd pass 30_C Kraft OP (version 2) (version 2) ... | reverse complement strand
CGGCGCGGGCCTCAGGCCCCGGCGATCTTCTCCACCCAGCGGGCGTAGCTGTCGATGATGGTCTGCAGGAAGGGCCCGACCTGGTCGTTGGCCTTGCCGGCGGCGTCGAAGAAGTTGCCGGCGCCGCCCAGGTAGGTTTCCGGCTGCTGCATGCAGGGCACGTCGAGGAACACCAGGGACTGGCGCAGCGCATGGTTGGCGCCGAAGCCGCCGATGGCCCCCGGCGAGACGCTGACCACGCCGCCCGGCTTGCCGCCCCAGGCGCTCTTGCCGTAGGGGCGCGAACCTACGTCGATGGCGTTCTTCAGCGCCGCCGGCACCGAGCGGTTGTATTCCGGGGTGACGAACAGCACCGCGTCGGCGCGGCGGATGCGCTCGCGGAAGGGCGCGTAGGCGGCCGGGGCGTTGTCGCCGTCCAGGTCCTCGTTGTACAGCGGCAACTGGCCGATCTCGACGATCTCCAGCTTCAGGTTCGCCGGGGCCCGCTCGGCCAGGGCCAGGGCCACCTTGCGGTTGAGGGATTCCTTGCGCAGGCTGCCGACCAGCACGGCGACGTCGAAGACTTTGCTCATGGGCGTTTCCTTGTGGCGAGGGAAGTCGGGAACCTTCGTTATAGACGAGAAATGTGGCATTCGCGGGAGCGCTGCGCGGATCGGTTGCGAGGCGATGTCCCAGTCTTTCAATCGATTCTTGGCTCTGTCGACTGCGCCATGGTGCCCCTAGAGTAGCCCCATCCACTCTCCAGACGAGGTCGAACATGTGCACGAGAATCTTCTTCGCCGGCGCCACCGGCGCCGTGGGCAAGCGCCTGTTGCCCATGCTGCTGGCGCGCGGCTACCGGGTGCTGGCGTGCAGCCGTGAGCCGGCGCGGGCCGAGGCCCTGCGCGCGGCCGGCGCCGAGGCGCAGGTGCTGGACGTCTTCGATGGCGCGGCGCTGACGCGCGCCATGCTGGAGTTCCGCCCGCAGTGGGTGCTGCACCAGCTCACCGACCTGCCGCCCGGCCTGGACCCGGCGCGCATGGCCGAGGCCGCGCCGCGCAATGCCCGGGTGCGCCGCGAGGGCACCGCCAACCTCGTGGCCGCCGCCCGCGCCGCCGGGGCGCAGCGGCTGGTGGCGCAGAGCATCGCCTGGGCTTATGCGCCGGGGCCCTTGCCGCACCAGGAGCAGCAGCCGCTCGACCTTGCGGCCGAAGGCCCGCGCGCCATCAGCGTCGGCGGCGTCGCCGCGCTGGAGAACGCCGTGCTCGGCGCCGCGCCCCTGGAAGGCCTGGTGCTGCGCTACGGGCGCCTGTACGGCCCGGGCACCGGCTGCGACGAACCCGACCCGCGCCTGGCCCTGCACGTCGACGACGCCGCCCGCGCCGCGTTGCTGGCGCTGGAGTGGGGCGCGCCCGGGTGCTACAACCTGGCCGAGCAGGACACCGAGGTCAGCACCGCGCTGGCGCGCCACCGGCTCGGCTGGCAGCCGGGCTTCCGCCTGGCCCGAGGAGAAACCCCATGACGCCACTCACCCCCTTCACCCCGCAGCAGCTGCAGGCCTGCCTGGCGCGCCTCGGCCTGCCGCCGCAGCCGCCGGCCGCGACCCTGCAGACGCTGGAACGCCTGGTCGACGCGGCGCTGCACCACCTGCCCTTCGAGAACCTCGACGTGCTGCTGGCGCGGCCCGTCGCCATCGAGCCGGAGGCGGTCTTCTCCAAGGTCGTCGAGGGTGGCCGCGGCGGCTACTGCTTCGAACTGAACAGCCTGTTCGCCCGGCTGCTGGCCAGCCTCGGCTACCGCATCAGCCTGCTGGTGGCGCGGGTGCGCTGGGGCATGCCGGCGGAGGTCGAGCGCACCCAGCAGAGCCACCTGCTGCTGCGCATCGAGCTGGACGAGGGGCCCTACCTGGCGGATGTCGGCTTCGGCGGCGCCAACCCGCCGCGGCCTTTGCCGCTGGTGATCGGCGAGGAGCGGCCCGGCGGCTGGCGCATCGCGCCCCACGACGGCGACGAACTGGAACTGGCGCTGCACGCCGCCAGCGGCTGGCAGGCGCTGTACCGCTTCACCCTGCAAGCGCAGCACTGGGTCGATTACCTGCCGCGCAACTGGTACACCTCGACGCACCCGGACAGCGTGTTCCGCAAGAGCCTGCGGGTAGCGCTCAGCGAGGGCGGCACGCGCCTGACCCTGCTCGACGGCCAGTTCGGCTGGCGCGATGCCAAGGGCAACGCCGGGCAGCGGCGGATCCTCGACGTGGACGAGCTGATAGAGGTGCTGCGCGGGCGCTTCCACCTGCGCCTGCCGCCGGCCACCGCCGAAGCCCTGCGCGAGCCCCTGGCGCGGCTGCTCTAGCTGCCGGTCATGCCGATGCCGTGGGCCATCAGGCTGGCCAGCAGCGGCAGGATCAGCATCGCCAGCAGCTCGATGCGGATCACCAGCGTCACCCGCCGGCCCTGGGCCTCGCCGACCTGCGGGGCCTGCCCGGCCTTGAGCGCGTTGCGCCAGTTGAGGAAGGTCAGCGTCGGGTAGATGGACAGCAGCGCCACCAGCACGAACAGGCCGACCAGGGCGTGGAAGGCGGCGTTGTGCAGGTAGTAGTCCAGGCCCTTGGCGAACCACAGGGTGCGGGCGATGCCGCTGAACAGCACGACGCCGGCGCTGGCGCCGTAGGCCAGGTCGATGATCACCAGGCTGCGGGCGCGCTTGGCGTCCAGCGGCAGCTGGAACAGGCGGTGCTCCAGCACCAGCAGGGCGAACATCACGAAGATGGAGATGAAGTGCAGGTAGGCAACCAGGGCTGAAGCCATGTCGTCGGGTCCTTGTCAGGCGTGGGCCGTGGTCCGCGCCACGGCTTCGTTGTGTTCGGCGCGATCATGGGCGCCGCCTGGCACTTTAGAGCGCGGCGGCGGCGCCTGCCAGTCAGGCCGAGGGTACGCCGACCCAGGCGTCGCGGCGCGTCAGGCGCCAGGCGTAGGCGGCGAGGATCAGCCCGCGCAGCAGCATGAAGCTGAGGAACGCCAGCCACAGCCCGTGGTTGCCCAGCGGCTGCAGCAGCCAGCCCAGCGGCAGGCTCACGGCGCAGGCCAGGAGCATGGCGTTGCGCATCTCGCGGGCGCGGGTGGCGCCGATGAACAGCCCGTCCAGCAGGTAGCTCCACATGCCGATCAAGGGCAGCACGGCGAGGTACGGCAGGTACTGGTCGGCCACCGCGCGCACCTCGGGGATGTCGCTCTGCAGGGCGATGAACAGGTGCCCGGCGCTGCCGAAGAACAGCACGAAGGCCAGGCTGGCCAGCAGCGACCAGCCGCAGGCCACCAGCAGTGAGCGGCGCAGTGTGCGCCGGTCGCCACTGCCGATGGCATGGCCGCACAGGGCCTCCACCGCGTGGGCCAGGCCGTCGAGGGCGTAGGAGGTGATCATCAGGCCGTTGAGCAGCAGGGCGTTGGCCGCCACCGTGGCGTCGCCCAGGCGCGCGCCCTGCACGGTCACCAGGAAGAACACGCCCTGCAGCGCCAGGCTGCGGATGAAGATGTCGCGGTTGACCATCAGCAGCGGCGCCCAGCTCACCCAGCGGCGCAGGCGGCGCCAGTCCGGCACGCCGGGGAAGCGCCCCAGCGCGCCGCGAGCGAGCCACAGGCCGAGGGCCGCGCCGCTCCACTCGGCGATCACCGAGGCCTGCGCGGCGCCGGCCACGCCCCAGCCCAGGCCGAGCACGAAAAGCAGCTCCAGGGCAATGTTCACCAGGTTGGTGGTCAGCAGGATGGCCAGCGGCCCGCGGGCGTTCTGCGTGCCCAGCAGCCAGCCGATCAGCGCGTAGCTGGCCAGGGCCGCGGGCAGGCCGAACAGGCGGATGTGGAAGAACTGCCGGGCCAGGCCGTCGAGTTCCGGCGAGGCGTTCATCAGGCCCATGGCCAGCGGCGTCAGCGGCAGCGCCAGCAGGCCCAGCAGCAAGGCCAGGCCCATCGCCAGCAGCAGGCCCTGGCCGAGGATGCGCCGCAGCGCGCCGCCGTCGCCGCGCCCGGCGGCCTGGGCGGCGAAGCCGGTGGTGCCCATGCGCAGGAAGCCGAGCACGCCCACCAGCAGGGTGTACAGGCTGCCGCCCACGGCCACCGCGCCCAACTGGTGGGCGTGGGGCAGGTGGCCGATGACCGCGCTGTCGACCAGGGTCACCAGCGGCACGGATACGTTGGACAGGATCATCGGCGCGGCCAGCGCCCAGACCCTTCGGTGGGTCGGGCGATCGCGCCAGGCGTCGCTCAGTGGGTTCATGCAAGGCTCCGCAGCAGCGCCGCAGTATAGCGGGACCGGAGCGCCCGCGGCCTTATGCCTGCTTCTTGCGGTAGGCGCAGTAGCCCGGGCGCGGGCCCACCTGCGGGTGGTTGCGGCAGGTGTCCGGGCGCTTGGCGTAGACCGTGCACAGGCGCGTCTTGCGGTCCAGGTACAGGCAGTCGCCGTTGCTGCTGCGGGTGAGGGTGAAGATGCCGCTCTTCTGGTTGAAGCGCTCGACCAGGCCTTCCTTGCTCAGGCGCTTGGCGATGTTCTTGGCCGGCTCCTCGCGTTCGAATTCGTCCACCACGCCCAGGCGGATGAGGTCGCCGATGCGCACTTCCACCGGCATGGTGCAGCAGGTGGCGTGGCAGTCGCGGCACAGGCCCGAGCTGTACTTGGCCCAGGTTTCCAGGCGGTCGAGTTCGGCGTTGGCGATCAGCGGCGGTTTTCTCATGGCGGCGGCACGGTGCGTTGCGGGGGCGCGCAATCATAGTGGCCTGGCTGGCGGATTGCGCGCCCTTTCGACGAAAAGCCGGCTCAGCCGCGCCAACGCGGTTGCAGGCCGTCGTCCAGTGTCCAGTGCGGTTGCCCCGGGCGCAGGCGCACGCCGCCGACCCAGCGTTCGGCGGCCAACTGGTCCAGGCCGTGGCGCTCGCCGGCCAGCACCTGGCGACCCAGCGCGGTGAGGTGCACCGGGCGCTGGGCCCAGGGCAGCTGCGGCCCGGCTTCGACCAGCAGCGGGGTGGGGCTGTCGATCAGCGGGCGCATCAGCACGTGGAACATCAGGTCGCCCAGGTAGGGCAGCGGTTCGCGGTGCGTCATCAGCTCGGCGAACACCCGGCCCAGGGGCAACTCGCCGCGCTCGGCGACTATGCCCAGGCTCAGGCGCTCGGTCAGCGACAGGCCGTCGCGCGCGCCGGGCAGCTCCTGCAACTGGCGGCGCAGGGCGTTGCCCAGCAGCGGCAGCGCCGGTGTCGGTTTGCCGGCCAGCACAGCCCAGGCCTGTGGCGAGGGCTGGCGATAGGCGTCCCAGGCTTCGCGGGCCAGCAGCAAGGCCTCTTCGCCCAGCGGCCGGCGCTGCGGCCAGAGCCAGGCGAGCAGGTCGGGGGCCAGTTGGCCGATGCCGATGAAGCGCTGCACGCCGGGCAATGCCGGCGCTCAGCCCTTGCGGATCAGCCAGATGCCCACACCGATGGCGGCGATGCCGGCGAGCTTCAGGGCGCTGATGGGGTTCTCCCTGAAGCCGGCCCAGCCGAAGTGATCGAGGGCCATGGCCATGCCCAGCTGGCCGGCCAGCACCAGCACCATGAACAGCAGGGCGCCGACCCGCGGCGCGGCGAAGGCGGCGATGAAGATGAAGAACATGCCGAGGAAGCCGCCGCACCAATGCCACCAGTGCAGCGAGCGCAGTGCCGGCACGCCGGGGAACTCGCGGTTGGCGAGGGTCAGCACCAGCAGGCCGAGGGTGCCGACGAAGAAGGAGATCAGCGCGGCGGCCAGCACGCTGGACACCTGCTTGGCCAACTGGCCGTTGATGCCCGCCTGCAGCGGCAGGCAGGTACCGGCGATCAGCGGCAGGACGAACATCCACCAGGGTGGCGTGGGCATGGGGTACTCCTTGGCAGTCGAAGCGAAAAAGACAGCCGGCTAGTATGCACCAGACCGGAGCAGCGCTCCCGCTTCCCAGGAGAGAAACCATGGGCACCTCCGCTTCCCGTACCCTGGCCGTGCGCATCGAGCGCCCCTGGCCGGTGGCCTACGACTTCCTCGCCGAGCCGCGCAACTTCCCGCGCTGGGCCTCGGGCCTGTGCAGCGCCATCGAACCGCTGGACGCCGACCACTGGCTGGCGCAGACGCCCCAGGGGCCGCTGCGGGTGCGCTTCTCGCCACGCAACCCGTTCGGCGTGCTGGACCACGACGTGCTGCCGGAAGACGCCCCGCCCATCCACATCCCCCTGCGCCTGATCGCCAATGGCGACGGCTGCGAACTGCAGCTGACCCTGCTGCGCCAGCCGGCGATGGACGACGCCGCCTTCGAGCGCGATGCGCAGTGGGTGGAGAAGGATTTGCGGGCGATCAAGGCGTTGCTGGAGTCGGAGGAGCTGCCTTGGACGATGGGGTTTTCGCCGTGAAGTTCGGGGCGGGTGCTTCGAGGTTGAACGCGGAGCGTGTTTGGGGCCAAGGTCAGGCGGCGTATAACCGCGAACGGTTATACGCCCTACGCCACCTGTAGGCGCTGCTGCTTTTCGTAGCCTGTAGGATGGGTTGAGCGAAGCGATACCCATCACCGTGACCGCATGGGTTTCGCAGGCTCAACCCATCCTACGAAATGCACCTGGTGCAGCCGGCAGACAGTTGCTCCTACGAAGGGGCCTCGGGATTTCCTGCTTTATGCCACTGCCTGCAGCCGGGGGATCGGTGGATGGGGTTGCTGGCTGACCTGCCAGAGGTCGTAGGCGGCCTGCATCGCCAGCCAGTGCCGGGCGCTGGACAGGCCGGCCTGTTCCAGGCGCCAGGCCAGGTCGGCGCTGATGGGCGCGCGGCCATGCAGCACCTTGGACAGGTGCGGCCGGCTGAAACCCAGGTGCGTGGCCAGCGCAGTGACCGACAGGCACAGGGCCGGCAAAACATCCTCGCGCAGGATTTCGCCCGGATGGGGTGGGTTGTGCATGGCCATGGCGAGCCCTCCGCTCAGTGGTAGTCGAGGTAGTCCAGCAGTTCCGCGTCGGTGTCTTCGAAGCGGAAGATCACCCGCCAGTTGCCGGAGACGCTGACGGACCAGTAGCCCCGCAGCGTGCCTTTCAGCCCGTGCAGGCGATAACCGGGCAGGTCCATTTCCCTGGGGTCCTTGGCGGCATCCAGGGCAGCAAGGATGCGCAGCAGCCTGGACACATGGTCAGCCCTGACGCCGCGATGATCCCCGTGCAGGTAAAGGGCACGCAGGCCCTTGTGGCGGAAGCTCCTGATCATCGCCGGACTGTAATCTAACAGATTACAGCTTCCTGAGCCGAGATGCTTGTAGGATGGCGCCGCTTCTCGTAGGAGCGAGCTTGCTCGCGAATGGGGGTTGCCGGGTGTATTGGCATTACGCTGACCTCCGTTCCCTCTCCCCAGCCCTCTCCCTGAAGGGAGAGGGGGCTTGTCCGTGCCGAGAAGGGATCTGGAGTCAGTTGGGAACCCCGCAGTGAAACACCCGAGCACGCCGAACGGTCCCCTCTCCCTTCAGGGCGGGGCGCGCAGCCGAGGGTTAGGGAGAGGGCGCTCTTCGGAACCGCACCAAGCCCCCCAACAGAACACCCCTCACAATCGCGCCCCCAACTCCGCCCCTTCCCTGATCGCCCGCTTGGCATCCAGCTCCCGCGCCAGGCGGGCGCCGCCGATGATGTGGTGGCGCAGGTTCTCCGCGGCCTGGGTGGGGTGCAGTTCCAGCAGCGGTTCCTGGCCGGCGCAGATCACCACGTTGTCCACCGCCAGGCACTGCTCGCGGCCGTCCACGCGGATGTGCAGGCCGGCGTCGTCGATGCGCAGGTATTCCACGCCGCCCAGCAGTTGCACCTGATGGTGCCTCAGGTGGGCGCGGTGGACCCAGCCGCTGGTCTTGCCCAGGCTGGCGCCGGGCGTGCCCGGTTTGCGCTGCAGCAGCCAGAGCTGGCGTTTCGGCGTGATCGGCGTGGGCCTGCGCAGCCCGCCGGGCGTGCTGTTGTCCAGGTCGATGCCCCATTCGCCCAGCCACTGGCCCAGCGGCTGCGGGCCTTCTCGTTCGGCGAGCAGGAAGCTGGCGACGTCGAAGCCGATGCCGCCGGCGCCGATCAGCGCCACCTTCCGGCCCACCGGCGCGCCGTTCAGCACGTCCAGGTAGCCGAGCACTTTGGGGTGCTCGATGCCCGGCAGCTGCAGCCGGCGCGGGCGGATGCCGGTGGCGACTATCACCTCGTCGAACTGCCCTTGCAGCTCGCCTCGGGCGATGCGCCGGTTCAACTGCAGGTCCACGCCCAGCTCGGCCAGGCGCACGGCGAAGTAGCGCAGGGTTTCGCCGAACTCTTCCTTGCCGGGGATGCGCCGGGCCAGGTTGAACTGCCCGCCGATCGCGCCGCCGGCCTCGAACAGGCTGACGCGGTGGCCGCGCTCGGCCGCCACGCAGGCCGCCGAGAGTCCGGCGGGGCCAGCGCCGATCACCGCGATGCGCTTAGGCTGGCGCGCCTTGCGGTAGCGCAGCTCGGTCTCGTGGGCGGCGCGCGGGTTGACCAGGCAGCTGGCGCGGCGGTTGGCGAAGGCGTGGTCGAGGCAGGCCTGGTTGCAGGCGATGCAGGTGTTGATGCGCCCGGGCTGGCCGGCGGCGGCCTTCTGCACGAACTGCGGGTCGGCCAGCAGCGGCCGGGCCAGGGACACCAGGTCGGCCTGGCCGCTGGCGAGCAGCGCCTCGGCCAGCTCCGGGGTGTTGATGCGGTTGCTGGCGATGAGCGGGATGCGCAGTTCGCGGCGCAGGCGCGCGGTCACCTCGGCGAAGGCCGCGCGCGGCACCGAGGTGACGATGGTCGGCACCCGCGACTCGTGCCAGCCGAAGCCGCTGTTGAGCACATCCACGCCGGCCTCCTGCAGCGCCAGGGCCACCTGGCGTACCTCGTCCCAGGTATTGCCGCCTTCCACCAGGTCGAGCAGCGACAGGCGGAAGCCGATGACGAAGCGCCCGCCCGCCGCGCGGCGGATGCGCCGGACGATCTCCAGCGCCAGGCGCATGCGGTTCTCCAGGCTGCCGCCCCAGCGGTCCCGGCGGCGGTTGCCGCGCGGGCAGAGGAACTGGTTCAGCAGGTAGCCCTCGCTGCCCATGATCTCCACCCCGTCGTAGCCGGCGGCGCGGGCCAGGCGCGCGCAGCGGCCGAAGGCGGCGATGGTGCGGGCGATGCCGCGCTCGGACAGCTCGCGCGGGGCGAACCAACTGATCGGCGACTTGAGCGGCGAGGCCGAAACCACCAGCGGGTGATAGCCGTAGCGCCCGGCGTGGAGGATCTGCAGCAGGATGCGCCCGCCCTCGGCGTGCACCGCCTGGGTCAGGCGGCGGTGCGCCGGCACCTGCAGGCTGCCGGTCAGGTCGCTGCCCAGCGGCAGCAGCCAGCCCTCGCGGTTGGGCGCGAAGCCGCCGGTGATGATCAGCCCCACGCCGCCGCGGGCGCGCTCGCGGTAGTAGGCGGCGAGCTTGCCGAAGTCCCACAGGCGGTCCTCCAGGCCGGTGTGCATGGAGCCCATGACCACGCGGTTGCGCAGCTGCAGCGGGCCGATCCGCAGCGGGGCGAGCAGGTGAGGGTAGGGGCTGGCGTCGGTGGCGTGCATGCTGGCTTCGTCGGCAGGGCGATGAGCGCACCATAGGAAGTTGCGCGGCGCCGGTGAACGGCCCGGCTGACGGCTGCGCCGGGCATTTGGGCCAAGCCGCCGCGGCTTGACAGCTGGCGCAGCGGGCACACACTGGAACGGTGGGGCGGCAGCTTTCGCCGCCCCCGGTTCCCTGACCGGCTTCCTCGGGAGGTTGTCATGAACGGCACAAGAAGAAAGCACCTGCGGCACTACCGCCACTATCTGCTAGCCGCGCTGCTGGGCCTGTTCCTGCTGGGCCTGCACGAGAGCGTCAACCAGGACCTGCAGCCCTCCTGCCTGGGCGACGACGGCCAACTGATCTGTTCCTACCCCTCGCGTACCGATTTGCAGGTACTGCTTTATTTCCGCTGAGCTGGCCTGCGTGGGCTGACCTGGGTCAGGGAAGCGTCTCGGCCTTTTCAGGCAGAGTGCTCGGCCGCGCCTGCTGGCGCTGCCTGGCGCAATGCGTCAGGTTGGCTATCTTTTAATCAGAGGCGCCTGGCCAGGTACTGGGCGCCCTTTGCCTGATCAGGAGACGCACGATGGATATGAACCGTCGGCAATTCTTCAAGGTCGCCGCCGTCGGCCTTGGAGGATCCAGCCTTGCGGCCCTCGGCATGGCGCCCCCGGAAGCCTTCGCCGAACAGATTCGCCACTTCAAGCTCGAACGCACCACCGAGACCCGCAACACCTGCACCTATTGCTCGGTAGGCTGCGGCATCCTCATGTACAGCCAGGGCGACGCGGCCAAGAACGTCGCCCAGAACATCATCCACATCGAGGGCGACGGCGACCACCCGGTCAACCGCGGCACCCTCTGCCCGAAAGGCGCGGGCCTGCTGGACTTCGTCCACAGCCCCAACCGCCTGAAGTACCCGCAGATCCGCGAGCCCGGCTCCAACGAGTGGAAGCGCATCGAATGGGACGAGGCGCTGGACCGCATCGCCCGGTTGATGAAGGACGACCGCGACGCCAACTTCATCGAGAAGAACGAGCAGGGCCAGTCGGTGAACCGCTGGCTGACCACCGGCTTCCTGGCCGCCTCGGCGTCTTCCAACGAAGCGGGCTACATCACCCACAAGGTGGTGCGTTCCCTCGGCATCCTGGGGTTCGATAACCAAGCGCGTGTCTGACACGGCCCGACGGTGGCAAGTCTTGCCCCGACGTTTGGCCGTGGAGCCATGACCAACCACTGGACCGACATCAAGAATGCCGACCTGATCCTCATCATGGGCGGCAACGCGGCCGAGGCGCATCCCTGCGGCTTCAAATGGGTGACCGAAGCCAAGGCGCACAACAAGGCGCGCCTGCTGGTGGTGGACCCGCGCTTCACCCGCTCGGCCTCGGTGGCCGACTACTACGCGCCCATCCGCACGGGGACGGACATCGCCTTCCTCGGCGGGCTGATCAGCTACCTGATCGAGAACGGCAAGTACCAGAAGGAATACGTCGAGCACTACACCGACGCCGCCTTCATCGTGAACGAGGGCTTCGGCTTCGAGGACGGCCTGTTCAACGGCTACGACGCCGAGAAGCGCAGCTACCCGGACAAGTCCGCGTGGAGCTACGAGCGCGGCGAGGACGGCTTCGCCAAGGTCGACCCGACGCTGCAGCACCCGCGCTGCGTGTTCAACCTGATGCGCCAGCACTACAGCCGCTACACGCCGGACCTGGTCAGCAGCATCTGCGGCACGCCCAAGGACATGATGCTCAAGATCTGGGCCGAGATCGCCGAGACCTCGGCGCCCGGCAAGGCCATGACCATCATGTACGCCCTGGGCTGGACGCAGCACTCGGTGGGCGCGCAGATGATCCGCACCGGCGCCATGGTGCAGCTGCTGCTGGGCAACATCGGCATGCCCGGCGGCGGCATCAACGCCCTGCGCGGCCACTCCAACATCCAGGGCCTGACCGACCTGGGGCTGCTCTCCAACCTGCTGCCGGGCTACCTGACCCTGGCCATGGACGCCGAGCAGGACTACGCCGCCTACATCGCCAAGCGCACCAGCAAGCCGCTGCGCCCAGGGCAACTGTCCTACTGGCAGAACTACAGCAAGTTCCACGTCAGCCTGATGAAGTCCTGGTTCGGCAAGGCCGCCACGGCCGAGAACAACTGGTGCTACGACTGGCTACCCAAGCTCGACATGCCCGGTGCCGGCTACGACGTGCTGCGGGTGTTCGACATGATGTACCAGGGCAAGGTCAACGGGTACTTCTGCCAGGGCTTCAACCCCATCGCCTCGTTCCCCAACAAGGCCAAGGTCGGCGCCGCGCTGGCCAAGCTCAAGTGGCTGGTGATCATGGACCCGCTGGCCACCGAGACCTCGGAGTTCTGGCGCAACGCCGGCGACTTCAACGACGTCGACACCAAGTCGATCCAGACCACGGTGATCCGCCTGCCCACCACCTGCTTCGCCGAGGAGGACGGCTCCATCGTCAACTCCGGGCGCTGGCTGCAGTGGCACTGGAAGGGCGGCGAACCGCCGGGCCAGGCACGGCCGGACATCGCCATCATGGCCGGGCTGTACCACCGCCTGCGCACGCTGTACGCGAAGGAGGGCGGCAAGTTCCCCGATGCCATCCTCGGCCTCGACTGGCCCTACCAGCGTCCGGACGACCCGAGCCCCGAGGAGCTGGCCAAGGAGTACAACGGCAAGGCCCTGGCCGACCTGGTGGACCCGAAGAACGGCATGGTCCTGGCCAAGGCCGGCGAGCAGTTGCCCGGCTTCGCGTTGCTGCGCGACGACGGCAGCACCGCCAGCGGCTGCTGGATCTTCGCCGGTTCCTGGACGCAGCAGGGCAACCAGATGGCCCGCCGCGACAACGCCGACCCCTACGCCATGGGCCAGACCCTCGGCTGGGCCTGGGCCTGGCCGGCCAACCGGCGCATCCTCTACAACCGCGCCTCGGCCGACCTTGCCGGCAAGCCGTGGGACCCGGTGAAGAAACGCCTGGTGTGGTGGAACGGCAAGGCCTGGGGCGGCACCGACGTGCCCGACTACAAGCCCGACGTGCCGCCGGAAGCGGGCATGAACCCGTTCATCATGAACCCCGAGGGGGTGGCGCGCTTCTTCGCCGTGGACAAGATGGCCGAAGGGCCCTTCCCCGAGCACTACGAGCCGTTCGAGACGCCCATCGGCATCAACCCGCTGCACAGGGACAACCCCAAGGCCACCAGCAACCCGGCCGCGCGGGTGTTCAAGAACGACATGGAAGTCTTCGGCAAGGCCGACGAGTTCCCCTACGCGGCCACCACCTACCGCCTCACCGAGCACTTCCACTTCTGGACCAAGCATTGCCGGCTGAACGCGATCACCCAGCCGGAGCAGTTCGTGGAAATCGGCGAGGTACTGGCCAAGGAACTGGGGATCGCTGCCGGCGACCGCGTGAAGGTCTCCTCCAACCGCGGCTACATCAAGGCCGTGGCGGTGGTGACCAAGCGCATCCGCCCGCTGCAGGTCGACGGCAAGACCGTGCACCACGTCGGCATCCCGCTGCACTGGGGCTTCGCCGGGGTGGCGCGCAACGGCTACCTGACCAACACCCTGACGCCCTTCGTCGGCGATGGGAACACGCAGACGCCGGAGTTCAAGTCGTTCCTGGTCAACGTCGAGAAAATCAGCGGAGGTGAGGCATGAGCACGCAAGACATCAGTGCCCGTTCTGCCACCACCACGCCGATGCCCTCGGTGCGCAACCAGCAGGAGGTGGCCAAGCTCATCGACGTGTCCAAGTGCATCGGCTGCAAGGCCTGCCAGGTGGCCTGCTCGGAATGGAACGAGCTGCGCGACGAGGTGGGCCACAACCACGGGGTGTACGACAACCCGCTGGACCTGACGGCCGACTCCTGGACGGTGATGCGCTTCACCGAGCACGAGAACCCCAACGGCAACCTCGAATGGCTGATCCGCAAGGACGGCTGCATGCACTGCGCCGAGCCGGGCTGCCTGAAGGCCTGCCCGAGCCCGGGGGCGATCGTGAAATACGCCAACGGCATCGTCGACTTCAACCAGGACCACTGCATCGGCTGCGGCTACTGCATCACCGGCTGCCCGTTCAACATCCCGCGCATCTCGCAGAAGGACCACAAGGCCTACAAGTGCACCCTGTGTTCCGACCGCGTGAGCGTGGGCATGGAGCCGGCCTGCGTGAAGACCTGCCCCACCGGCGCCATCGTCTTCGGCACCAAGGACGCCATGAAGGAGCACGCCGCCGAACGCATCGAGGACCTCAAGTCGCGCGGCTTCGAGCACGCCGGCCTGTACGACCCCGAAGGCGTCGGCGGCACCCACGTGATGTACGTGCTGCACCACAACGACCAGCCCTCGCTGTACGCCGGCCTGCCCGACAAGCCGGCCATCAGCCCGCTGGTCAGCCTGTGGAAGGGCATCACCAAGCCGCTGGGCCTGCTGGCCATGGGCGCGGTGGTGCTCGCCGGGTTCTTCCACTACACCCGCATCGGCCCCAACCGCACGGAAGAGGACGAGCAGCCGGGGCCGGACCCGGAGGCGCCGGTACACAAGGTCGACCCTTCGGTGCACCGCTATGACCCGCGCGACCCGCGTTGAGCCCATGCACCGAACAGCCCCCTCTCCCTTCGGGGAGAGGGTTGGGGAGAGGGCGCTCGTCGGCCCTCAGAGGAGCCCAGCATGAAAAAAGACATCCAACGCTATACCGCCAACGAGCGCAGCAACCACTGGCTGGTGGCGATCTTCTTCATCCTCGCCGGCCTGTCGGGGCTGGCGCTGTTCCACCCGGCGCTGTTCTGGCTCAGCAGCCTGTTCGGCGGCGGGCCCTGGACGCGCATCCTGCACCCCTTCCTGGGGCTGGCGATGTTCGTGTTCTTCCTCGGCCTGGTGCTGCGCTTCGCCCACCACAACCTGCTCGACCGCAGCGACGTGCAATGGCTGAAGCAGTGGCGCGACGTGGTCGGCAACCGCGAGGAGAACCTCCCCGCGGTGGGCCGCTACAACGCCGGGCAGAAGCTGCTGTTCTGGACCCTGCTGCTGTGCATGCTGGCGCTGCTGGCGACCGGCCTGGTGATCTGGCGCCAGTACTTCAGCGCCTGGTTCGGCATCGAGGTCATCCGCCTGTCGGCGCTGCTGCACGCCTTCGCCGCCTTCGTGCTGATCAGCAGCATCATCGTGCACATCTACGCCGGTATCTGGGTCAAGGGCTCCATGGGCGCGATGCTCTATGGTTGGGTCAGCCGCGCCTGGGCACGCAAGCACCACGCCGCCTGGCTGAAAAGCGTGGACAAGGGCGAGGGCCACTGACCCCCCCGTAGGATGGCGTTGAGCGCAGCGATACCCATCAATGGGACGAGCACAGTAATCCAACCCATGCACCGAACAATCCCCTCTCCCTTCAGGGAGAGGGCCAGGGAGAGGGAAAGGCGGCTGATCCAGACGATTCGCCCCATCCCTGAAACCACCGACCAAGGAGTCCTGCGTGCCAGGCCAAATCCTCGAACCCGGCCAGATCGAAGCCGCCGCCAACATCCCCCCCTTCCTCAAGCTGCCCTCGCCGCAACTCTTCACCCAGCGCGGCCAGCGCCTGCGCCAGCTCGCCGAAGGCCACCCCCTGGGCGACTACCTGAACCTGCTGGCCGAACTCTGCGACATCCAGCAGCACCTGCTCGACAACCCACCGCCGCTGCCCATGCCCGACGAAGCCGCCCTGCGCCGCAGCGTCGAACACGGCATGCCGCCGCTGGGCTTCGAAGTGCTGGTGCGCGAAGGCGCCTGGCTGGCGCTGCTCGACCCGCTGCTGCAGGCCTTCGCCACCAGCCCCGCCAGCCCCATCGCCGATGCCCTGCAACAACTGCGCAAGGCCGACGCCGGCCAGCGCAAGGCCTGGGCCCTGGCCCTGCTCAACGGCCAGTTCGACCTGCTGCCGGCGGCCCTGGTGCCTTTCCTCGGCGCCACCCTGCAGGTCGCCTTCAGCCACTGGCTGCTGCGCCTGCCCGAAGGCCTGCTCAGCGAGCGCGAGGAACAGACCCTCTGCCCGGCCTGCGGCTCGCCGCCGGTGGCCGGCGTCATCCACAACCGCGGCAAGTACAACGGCCTGCGCTACCTGGCCTGCTCGCTGTGCTCCTGCCAGTGGCACTACGTGCGCATCAAGTGCAGCCACTGCCGGCAGAGCAAGGGCCTGTTCTACCTGTCGGAGCAGAGCGACAGCCGCGAGGTCATCCACGCCCCGCTGCGCGCCGAGGTCTGCCCCAACTGCCAGGCCTACCTCAAGCAGTGCTACCTGGAGCACGACGAAGCCGCCGAGCCCCAGGCCGACGACCTCGCCAGCCTGGCCCTGGACATCCGCCTGGCCGAGGAAGGCTACCTGCGCAGCGCGCCCAACCTGCTGCTGTCCCCCGGCGACGCAGACTGACCTAGACTGCATCCAGACCCCCGTAGGATGGGTTGAGGAGCCCGCGACGATACCCATCGCCTCCCCAACCCTCGAAGCACCAGACAGGACCGCGCATGACCTCCGCCCGCCTGCCCTCCATCGACCGCCTGCTGCGCAGCCCGGCCTGCGCCCCCCTGCAACAGCGCTACGGTCGCGAAGCCCTGCTCGGCACCCTGCGCGACCTGCTCGACGAACTGCGCGAGCCGGCCCGCCACGGCCAACTCGCCGCCGTGGAACTGAGCGAAGCGGTGCTCGCCGGCCGCGCCGGCGAACGCCTGGCCGCGCACCACGCCAGCCGCGTGCGCCGGGTGTTCAACCTCACCGGCACCGTGCTGCACACCAACCTCGGCCGCGCCCTGCTGCCGGATGAAGCCATCGAAGCCATCACAATGGCTGCGCGCTACCCGCTGAACCTCGAATTCGACCTGGCCAGCGGCAGGCGTGGCGACCGCGACGACCTCATCACCGGGCTGATCCGCGAGCTGACCGGCGCCGAGGCGGTCACCGTGGTCAACAACAATGCCGCCGCCGTGCTGCTGGCGCTCAACAGCCTGGGCGCGCGCAAGGAAGGCATCATCTCCCGCGGCGAACTGATCGAGATCGGCGGCGCCTTCCGCATCCCCGACATCATGGCCCGCGCCGGCGTGAAACTGGTCGAGGTCGGCACCACCAACCGCACCCACGCCAAGGACTACGAAGCCGCCATCGGCCCGCGCTCGGGCCTGCTCATGCGCGTGCACACCAGCAACTACAGCGTGCAGGGCTTCACCGCCAGCGTCGTCACCCGCGACCTCGCCGGCATCGCCCACGCCCACGGCCTGCCGCTGCTGGAAGACCTGGGCAGCGGCACCCTGGTGGACCTGACGCGCTGGGGCCTGCCCAAGGAACCGACCGTGCAGGAAGCCCTGAAGGACGGCGCCGACATCGTCACCTTCAGCGGCGACAAACTCCTCGGCGGCCCCCAGGCCGGGCTCATCCTCGGCAGCAGGGAACTGATCGGGCGGATCAAGAAGAACCCGCTCAAGCGCGCCCTGCGCGTGGACAAGCTGACCCTCGCCGCGCTGGAAGCGGTGCTCGGCCTGTACCGCGACCCCGACCGCCTGGCCGACCGCCTCACCACCCTGCGCCTGCTCAGCCGCCCGCAGGCCGACATCCAGGCCCAGGCCGCGCGTCTGGCGCCGCTGCTCGCTGCGCAACTGGGCGCCGGCTGGGCGGTAAGCGCGGAAGCCGCCCTGGGCATGATCGGCAGCGGCGCCCAGCCGGTGGCGCGCCTGCCCAGCGCCGCCCTGGCCCTGCGCCCGCAAGCTTCCAAGCGCTTGCGCGGTCGCGCCTTGCGCGAACTGGAAGAACGTCTGCGCGGCCTGCCGATCCCGGTGCTCGGGCGCATCGACGACGACACCCTGTGGCTCGACCTGCGCCAGCTCGACGACGAGGCCGCCTTCCTCGCGCAACTGCCGCTGCTGGCGGAGGGCGAGGCTTGATCGTCGGCACCGCCGGGCACATCGACCACGGCAAGACCGCCCTGCTGCGCGCGCTCACCGGCGTGGAAGGCGACCGCCGCCCGGCCGAGCGCGAACGCGGCATCACCATCGACCTGGGCTACGTCTACGCCGACCTCGGCGACGGCGCGCTGACCGGCTTCATCGACGTGCCTGGCCACGAGCGCTTCGTCCACAACATGCTGGCCGGCGCCAGCGGCATCGACCTGGTGCTGCTGGTGGTGGCCGCCGACGACGGCGTGATGCCGCAGACCCGCGAGCACCTGGCCATCGTCGAACTGCTCGGCATCCCCCGCGCCCTGGTGGCCCTGAGCAAGGCCGACCGCGTCAGCCCGCAGCGCCTGGCCGAGGCCCGCGCCGAAGTGGAAAGCCTGCTGGCCGCGGGGCCGCTGGCCGGCGCGCCGATCTACCCGGTTTCCAGCGTCACGGGGGAGGGTGTAGATGCTTTGCGCCAGGCCCTGGCCAAGGCCGCCTGCGAGGTCCATGAGCGCTCCAGCCAGGGCGGCTTCCGCCTGGCCGTGGACCGCGCCTTCAGCGTCAGCGGCGCCGGCCTGGTGGTCACCGGCACGGCCTTCTCCGGCAGCGTGAAAGTGGGCGACGAACTCCTTCTCGGCAACGCCGGCCGCCCGGTGCGCGTGCGCGGCCTGCACGCCCAGAACCGCGCCGCCGAACAGGCCCACGCCGGCCAGCGGGTGGCGGTCAACATCGCCGGCGAGCGCCTGGGCCCGGACCAGGTGAAACGCGGCGACTGGCTGCTGGCGCCGGAACTGCACGCACCCACCACCCGCATCGACATCGACCTGCAGCTGCTCCCCGGCGAACCCCGCGCCCTGGCCCACTGGACGCCGCTGCACGTGCACCTGGGCGCCCAGGACGTGACCGGCCGCGTCGCCCTGCTGGAAGACGAACGCCTGGTGCCGGGCGAACGGGCCTTCGCGCAGCTTGTGCTGAACGCTCCCGTGCAAACCGTGCACGGCGACCGCCTGGTGCTGCGCGACCAATCCGCCCAACGCACCCTCGGCGGCGGCCGCGTGCTCGACCCCTTCGCCCCGGCCCGCAACCGCCGCAGCCCGGAGCGCCTGGCACAACTCCAGGCCCTGCGCGGCGAAGGCCTGGAACAGGCCCTGCCGGTGCTGCTGCAACACGCCGACAACGGCCTGGACCCCAAACTGCTGGCCCGCCAATTCAACCGCCCCCGGGCAAGCTGGCGACTGCCCGCCGAACTGCTGGAAATCCCCACCCGTGGCGGCCCGCGCCTGTTCACCGCCGAACGCTGGCACGCCCTGGGCGAACAGCTGCTGCAAGCCCTGGCCCGCTTCCACGCCGAACAACCCGACGAACTCGGCCCCGACCGCGACCGCCTGCGCCGCTACGCTTTCCCGCAACTGGAGCGCCCGATCTTCATCGCCCTGCTGGAACAGGCCCTGGCCGGCAAAACCGTGGAAAGCAGCGGCCCCTGGCTGCACCTGCCGGACCACCGCGTACAACTGGGCGCCGAAGACGAAGCCCTGCGCGAACGCATCCGCCCCCTGCTGCAAGCCGGCGCCTACGACCCGCCCTGGACCCGCGACCTGGCCCGCGAACTGCAAGTCGACGAAGCCGCCATGCGCCTGCTGCTGCGCAAACTCGCCCGCCTCGGCCAACTGCACCAGGTGGTGAAAGACCTGTTCTACCCCGACGAAACCCTCCGCCAACTGGCCCGACAAGCCCTGCAACTCCACACCGAACAAGGCCTGATCCGCGCCGCCGCCTTCCGCGACCGCATCGGCATAGGCCGCAAGCGCAGCATCCAGCTACTGGAATACTTCGACCGCATCGGCTTTACCCGGCGGTTCGGCAATGAGCGGAGGGTTCGGGAGGATTCGGCGTTGGCGCTGCAGGCCACGGAAAATTCGGAGGTATGACAACCGCAGGCTGTGGCCAGCGTCGACACAAAGATGGCAACATCCAAGCGCCACTCTCTGGCGCAAAGGCGCAAGCCAACACGGAAGGCAATCACGCCCGGTGGCGTGGCCGGGCTTCAAACCCGGTGGGGGACGGCAGCCGTTCCTGGGTGAGTTCGACTCTCACTGCCTTCCGCCACTTCCCTCCGATTATTCTGTCTTCGCTGCGATAACTTTCAGGTTTCGCTGGCTGGCGTCTCGTCGTCGATTACTTGCAGGCTGTGGATATCGCTCCATAGCAATTCTTCCGGAAAGCGCTGCGGCTCAGCCGGATTGCGCACCAGAAAGTACGGGGGCTCATCCTCCACGGTCAGGGCCACCCCGACGACGCGACCGCGATAGCTTTCAAGATACGGCGCGTCTTTCAAGGTCAGGTCCGCTTGGATGGTCTTGCCCAGCAGTGCGAGGGCGGTGGAGGTGTCGAAATGGGGCATTGGTGTCTCCTTCCGTGATGGAAACTCAGGGGACAGGAACAGGCCGATCCTGGGCAGCAGTCTTCCAGTTCAACGCCTGTTCCGTCAGTATTCATCGGACTTGGGATCACGATGATTTATGGATTATTTCCATAAATCTGCACTTATGGCAATACTCCATAACGGAATTTTTTAATGGCGCAAGGCATGGCCGATAGAGCGCTGCTCTTGCTGGAGCAGACGAGTCTGAAGGATTTGGCTGAGGTGAACAGCAAGGACTACGTGCGCTGGCAGAGCATCAAGCGGGGAAGAGCACGCATTGGTGCTGAGGAACTGGAGCGGCTTGGGGAGCTTTATCCGCAGTATCGGTGGTGGTTGCTGACTGGAGAGTCTTTGCCCGTTGCCGGGCAACTCAGTCCTGACGAAGAGCAGTAGTTGCAGTCATGGAAAGCTCGGCAGACAGAGCCAGGAAAGCGATTCGGTTCCTCTGCACCCATGCGTGCCTGCTGCACCACGTAGGATGGCGTTGAGCGCAGCGATACCCATCATCGACCGCATGGGTATCGCTGGCGCTCAACCCATCCTACGTCCCGGCCTGGCGTTGGTTGCCCGGCCCAATCACGCTACATCCTGCACCACTGTTCCTCGCAGGGAATCCCATCCCCGTCCCCATCCATCTTCATCCCCGGACAACTGCGTAGAAACGCCTTGGCCTCGGCGCAGGAGGTCATTTGCGAGCAGTACTTGCGGCCATCGCAGCGAACATCGAGAGCAGGGCTGGCGGGTGTGGTGTTTGCCGCCGGCGGCATCAGGTCGGTGGTCGGTTCGTCGGTATCTTCCGCGACGCTCATCGGAACTGGCTTTGAGCGGGAGAAATGGTTCTGCCAGGACGGGTTGTCCATGTACTGCCAGGCGAGCAGGGCGAGGGCGATCAGCAGAATCCATTTCTTCATGAGGTTCACCGAGTCCTGGGGGATGGGCGGATTCTAGTGGCGAACCCGCAGGCATTGCACCACGTAGGATGGCGTTGAGCGCAGCGATACCCATCATCGACCGCATGGGTATCGCTGGCGCTCAACCCATCCTACGTCCTGGCTCCCTGTACCGATCCACCTGAGTCGCGGCCCTCTTGCAGGGCCTTGCCCAGTATCCGGGCCACCAGCTCGTCCTTGCCTTGCGTGTAGGCCTCGCGGTCGGTGGGGAAGCGTTCTGCCAGTTGTTCCTTGAGGCGTTGGTATTCGGCTGCGTCCTGTGGATGGTTGCGCAACCAGTTGCGGAAGATCAGGTGGCGGTTGGCGTCGGCCAGGTTCATGACGTGGACGTGGTGGGTTCTGCCCTGGCCCCGGGGTGGCATGCCCTTGACGAAGAACATCCGCTGCGGCGCAGGGTTGTCGCGCCAGTATTGGTAGCCGAGGGCTTCCAGCGGGGCGACCAGGCTTTGCCAGTCGGCGTCGGGCGGCGGGAGCAGGAGGATGTCGATGATCGGCTTGGCCTTCAGGCCGGGCACCGCCGTGCTGCCGAAGTGTTCGATCTTCAGGCCGGGCAGGGACAGAGCGCTGGCGATGGCGCCGGCTTCCTCGGCGAAGCGCCGGGGCCAGTCCGGGTTGGCTTCGGCCAGTTCGATGCGGTCGGCTTCGGCGTTGCTCCAGCGTTGGCCGTCGAAGGTGGGGGGCTGGGTCATGGGATGTCCTGGCTGAGGGGCTGTCGTTCGACGTTCGGGCCGGTGCGCAGGTTCATCGTCGTTGTTAGGGCTTCTTCCTTTGTTCCTTGATTCGGTTGCGCAGGTGCTCGAAGAAGGCCGCATCGGCGTGCTCTGTGGGAGCGGATTCGGCGCCGGCCAGAAGGCGGTTTCGCAAGCGATGGCGGTCTTGCGTCCTTTGATCGCTGGCGTGTGGGTTGGTCTGATCGTCGACGGTGCTCATGGGTCTTCCCGTTTGCAGGTTTGGGCTGAGCCTATTCCTGAGGTGGGCGGGTTGGCCATGCTCTTGTAGGAGCGAGCTCGCTCGCGAACCGCCTCAACTCCGCAATCAGCGGATAACACGTTCGCGAGCAAGAACTAGGCGTCCCCCTCGCTCCTACGAAAAGCTGGCAGGCTATTTCACGGGGAAGTCGAAGGCGGTGTTGGGATACGGCTCCTGCTTCAGCGTGTAGTGCCACCACTCGTTGGCGTAGGGTTCGAAGCCGTGGCGTTGCATGGCGCTGCGCAGGGTTTCGCGGTTGCGCGTCTGTTGCACGGTGATCAGGTTGGTGCCGTGGTGGGAGATGGGGCCGAAGAAGTCGAAGTGGCTGCCCATGTCCAGTTCCTGGCCGGTCCTGGCGTCGACCAGGGTGAGGTCCACGGTGCTGCCGCGGCAGTGGGCCGATTTCTTGGCGATGTAGCCGTCGCGGAACAGCGCCGCCTTGTCCAGGTGCGGGTAGTAGCGCTCCTTGGTGCGGGTGTCGGCCAGGTCCGCGGCCCAGCGCTGGAAGTGGGCCACGGCGCGTTGCGGGCGGTAGCCGTCGAAGAGTTTCAGTTGCAGGCCGCTGAGGGCGACGTCGCGCTCCACTTCGGCCAGGGCCGTGGCCGCTTCCTTCGTGAGGATCACCCGCGGGCTTTCGTAGCCGTCGATGCGGCTGCCGACGAAGTTGTCGCCGCTGTAGTAGCGCGCTTCGTAATGGGCGTGCTGCAGCACCTGGTCGAGGTAGACGAAGCCGGGTTGCGCCGGCTGGTCGGCGTGGGCGCCGAGGCTGGCCAGCAGCAGGAGCAGGGCGAGGGCGTGGCGGAGCATCCGGCCTCCCGGGCGTGGGGTTTCTTTCACCCTAGCAGCCCTTTCCTGCGACGCATCTCTCTAAATGGCGGGATTTTTCCTACTTAATCCTCAGGTCCAGTTATCCCCTGGCGGGCCGATCCATTCGCCGAGACGAGCGGATCGCGGTTGTGCGGTCCGCGCACGAGTTCGAGCAGCCCAGGAGAGATGCGATGCTCAACCAGATCCGCGTACGTACCCGCCTGCTGTCGCTGGCGTTCCTGCCCCTGCTGGTGCTGGCCGGGGTGATGGCGCTGGCGGCGTACAACGCCGACCAGCTCAACGATGATTTCGACGAGCTGTTCAATGACCGCATGCGCCCGGTGAACCGGCTCAACCTGATCTCCAACGCCTATGCGGTGAACATGGTGGATGCGCTGCACAAGTACCGCTCCGGGGTTATCGACGTGGACGTCTTGCGCGGCGCCATCGGCGAGGCGCGCAAGACCATCGCGGACTCCTGGCGCCTGGTGCAGGACAGCAAGATGACCGATGCCGAGCAGCAGATGGTGGCCGGCATCCGCGCGCGCATGGCCGCGGTGGACAAGCTGGTGGACACGCTGCAGGAACAGACCGACGGCAGCCTGCGCGGCGAGAGCGACGCCAGCTTCATCCGGCGCCTGTATGCGGCCTTCGACCCGCTGGGGGATGCGCTGGAGGAGCTGGCCCAGCTGCAGGTCCGCGAGGGCGAAAGGCTGAGCCAGGCCTCCACCGCGCGTTACCAGGCGATGAAGGCCAGTTTCGTGGCCATCGCCGTGGTGGTGCTGGTCGGCATGCTGCTGTTCAGCCTGCTGGTCAGCCGCTCGATCAACCGCCCGCTGGAACAACTGGGCCGGACCATCGCCACGGTGCAGCGCAATTCCGACCTGAGCCTGCGCGCCGAGGCCGTGGGCCGCGACGAGCTGGCGCAGACCGCCCAGGCCTTCAACACCATGCTCGAACACTTCCAGCGGCTGATCCGCCACCTGGGCGGCGCTTCGGTGCAGCTGGCCAGCGCGTCGGAGGAGATGAGCGCCATCAGCGCCCAGGTCAGCGATGCCGCCAATGGCCAGGGCGACCAGACCGCCATGGTCGCCACCGCCGTGCACGAGATGAGCGCCGCAGTGCAGCAGGTGGCGGAGAACGCGCTGGACATGGCGCGGGTGGCCGAGGACGTGCGCCGCGAGGCGCACCAGGGCACCGAGCTGGTGGAGGCCAACCTGGGCGCCATCGAGCGTCTGTCGCAGGCGGTGCAGGAGAGCGCCGAGGTGATCGACCGCCTGCATAGCCAGAGCGACGAGATCGGCAGCGTGCTGGGGGTGATCCAGAGCATCGCCGAGCAGACCAACCTGCTGGCGCTCAATGCCGCCATCGAGGCGGCGCGGGCCGGCGAGGCCGGGCGCGGGTTCGCCGTGGTGGCCGACGAGGTGCGCAGCCTGGCGAGCAACACGCAGAAGGCCACCGAGTCGATCCGCGGCATGATCGATTCGCTGCAGAGCGGCGCGCGCCAGGCGGTGGGCGTGATGCAGGAGTCCCGCGAGCGGGCCGGGGACAGCGTGCGGCATTCGCGCGAGTCCGGCGAGGCGCTGCGGCACATCGCCAACGCCATCGACCGCATCGCCGACGGCAACGCGCAGATTTCCACCGCCACCGAGGAGCAGACGGCGGTGGCCCATGAGATCAGCCAGAACATCACCCAGCTCAACGACAGCATCCAGAGCGTGGTGGAGAACGCCGAGCAGAGCGCCGCGGCGAGCCTGGAGCTGGCCCGCCTGGCGGTCGAGCAACAGCAGCAGCTGGCGGGCTTCCGGGTGGACTAGGGCGCCCTTACTGGCCCATCAGCAGGCGCTGCTGCTGGGACGAGAAGCCGCCCTGTTGCTGGAACTGCGCGCCCATCATGGGCTGCCGTTCGACGTCGTCGAGGCCGAAGGATTCCTTCACCGGCGACTCGATGGCGCCGAGGTTGTAGCTGCTTGGCCCGGCGCAGCCGGAGAGGGCGAGCAGGGCGAGGACGAGCGCGGGAAGCCGGGGCATGGTGGACTCCTTCTGTGGGGGAGCTTGCGGATCACACAGCCTAGGCCGGCGAAGCTTATGGCTTGCTTAAGCTCAGTCGCGGCGCAGGGCCTGGACGTCGTTGCCTTCGGGGTCGAAGGCGTCCAGGCGCATGCGTTCGGCGAAGGCCTCCAGCACCGCCTGGCCGCTGACGAAGCCGGCCTTCGCGCTGGCCCAGTCGTCCGGGCGCAGGCGCACCATCCAGCCTTCGCCGTAGCAGTCGAGGTTGATCAGCCCGGGGCGGCGCTGCACTTCCTCGTTGCTTACCAGCAGGGTGCCGGCCAGCGGGCAGCGCGCCGAGGAGGCGGCCTTGGCGAACTCCACCACGCCGAAGCTGCGGTCGCGCTCGATGTGCCAGCCGTCGCGCTTGGGGGTGAAGGCGAAGATCTGCCCGTAGAGCGCGCAGCCATAGGCGCTCAGGCCGAGGGTCACGGCGCCGTCGGCTTCTTCGCGCAGCCACAGGTTGTAGTCCGGGGCGTAGAGCAGGTCGTCGGGGAACTCCAGGCCGTGCAGTTTCACAGGGTCAGCACCCGGTCGTATTCGAGGATCATCCGCGCCAGTTCGCCGCCGCTGGCGATTTCGTCGATTTCGCCGATCAGCGCGCTTTCGTCGATGGGCACGCCGGGGGCGCGGCACATCAGCAGGCGCGCGCCGGCTTCCTTGGCCTGCTGGATGAAGTGGCTGAGCGGTTCGCCGCCGGGGGCGGCGTAGAGGTTGTCCACCACGTCCTGGCGCGCCAGCTGCACGCCTTCGCCGCTGAGGAAGAGCGTCACCTCGGCGTCCATGCAGGCCAACAGGGTGGCGGTGTAGAAGGGCGCGGCGCAGCGCGCCGGGGTGCTCGGGCCGCTGCTGACGATGATCAGCACGCGCTGGATGTCAGGCCGGTTCAAGGGCTTTCTCCATCTGCACCAGGGCCACGCGGCGGCCGTCCGGCGCCTGGCGCTCGACGATGCCTACCGGGCGATAGCCCAGGCCGGCGTAGAGCAGCAGCCCGCCGGCGTTGTCGTTGAAGCAGGAGATTTTCATCAGCGGTGCAGCGTAGTCGCGCCGGGCGAGGTCTTCCATGACGCCGATCAGGTAGCGCGCCACGCCGTGCCCGCGAGCCCAGGGCGCGACCATCATGTTGCCCAACGCGCAGTACTCGCCGGGCAGGCTCTGGTAGAAGTTGGCGAAGCCGGCGGCGCGGCCGTCGAGCAGGGCCAGAGTGCTGGCGCGGCGCTCGGCCACCGCCGCGGCCAGCTGTTCGACGCTGAACGGCCAGCGGGCCTTGGGGTAGGCGTAGAAAAGCTCGTCGGCGCTACGCACGAAGCCGGCCACCTCGGCGAGGTCGCCGGCTTCCACGGGGCGATGCTGCAGGCTCATCCGTGCGGCGGGTATTGGGCGAGGACCTTCTGCACGGTCTCGCGGATGGCCGCTTCGCGCTCGGCCGGGGTCGGCGGGCTGCTGCGCATGATCTGCTCGCCGCTGCCGCGCCACACCAATTTGCCGTCCTTGCCGTCGAGCAGGTCGACCTGGATGGTGGCGACCTTGTAGGTCACGGTGCGCGACTCGGCCATCGCCGGGCCGCCCCAGTAGCCACCCCAATAACCGTTCCAGTAGCCGCCGGTGTAGGTGGTGACCTGGTCCTGGCGCTGGTCGACGATCAGGTAGGCGCGCACCGTCACGTCGGGCGCGGCGCCGCCCTGGCTCGGGCGCAGGCCGCGCTGGTCGAGCTGGTCGGCCACCGCCGAGCGGATGCGCTGCTCGGTGAGGTCGCTCTTGATGCGCGGGTCGTCCGGGCGGTATTCGAAGGCCGGTTGCGCCCAGGCCCAGCTGCGGTAGGCGGCGAAGTCGCGGCTGGAATCGTAGTCGCGGCTGAGGTTGACGGTCTCACAGGCGGCGAGGCCCAGCAGCAGGCCCAGCAACAACAGACGGCGGATCATGATCGGCATACTCCAGGCAGAGTCTTCATCGAAGCTCAGAGCGTGCGCAAAGGCAAGTGGCGGAATGCCTCGAAATGGCCCT
>Ga0182743_1001161_pt1 | contig 26804 bp, 23 predicted proteins | sample eDN3rd30CKraftOP_FD_128522 | JGI IMG/M metagenome (GOLD analysis project Ga0182743, IMG submission 128522) | Enriched Organic Plus compost microbial communities from Emeryville, California, USA - eDNA 3rd pass 30_C Kraft OP (version 2) (version 2) ... | reverse complement strand
GGAAACCGGGGCCAGCCAGAGTTCGGTTTCCCGGATCATCCGCGAAGCCTGCGGCACCGATGCGCGGCCGCCCCGCTCGCCGATACCGGTGGAGAAAGTGGTCGAACGGCTGACTGTCACTCTGTTCGAAAGCCTTGCGGACGAAACCCCGCTCAGCCGCTTTCTCGATGCCGTCGAAGCGGCCACCGGGGCCGATTACAGCATCATGATGATTTTCACCAAGGACAAGAGGCAGCCATCGCTGATCCTGTCCAAAGGTCAGCCGCTCGAAGGCTCGGCGGACTATATCGCCCGCCATTACGATCAGGAACTGCTCGACGGTCTGCCCGAAGGCACGGTGACGACGGTCAGCGACAGGCTGACCCGCGATGAACTGCGCCGCACCGCGCTGTATCGCGAATATCTTGTCCAGTATGGCGTGGGATACATTCTCGGGATCGATATCGGCTCCGTCCGGGGCATTTCGGGCAAGTTCCGGCTGGCCCGGCTCGAAACGGGCGCCGATTTCGGCGCGCGCGAACGGGCGATCTGTCAGGGCCTCGTCCCCTACCTGCGTGCCGCGTTGCAGCTTTTCGTCCAGCGGATCGACATGGAAGCGGAGAAGGAAGCGCTTGCGCTTACTGTCTCCGGCATGTCGGTGGGCAGCATCCTCGTCGATTCCGATGGCCTCATCCTCGAAGCCAATCCCCCTGCGCAGGCCCTTCTCAAGCAGCAGGACGGACTGTTCGCTACCAGCACCGGCAAGCTTGCCCTGCACAGCGCTGGCCAGTCCCGCGAATTGCACGACCTGATCCGCCGCAATGCCGCCGCCGCGATCGATCCGGCCGTGCCGGGCGCGCCACGCGCGATGCCGGTCAACCGGCCGTCCGGCAGGGACAGCATCGGCCTGCTGGTCCGCCCGGCGCGCGGCAGCAGCCACAATCCGCTGGCCATCCGCCCCACCGCGCTGGTCCATCTGGTCGATCCGGCCCAACCGCGCATGACCATGATAAACGCCCTGATGGAACTGTTCGGCCTGACCCCGGCGGAAGCGCGAGTGGCGCTTTCGCTGGCCAATGGGCATTCCATCGGGGAAACGGCGCGCAATGCGGCGACCAGCCGCAACACCGTGCGTTCGCAAGTCCGCTCGATCTTTTCCAAAATGGGAATCAATCGCCAGTCGCAATTGATCCGGACCGCGCTGATCAGCGTGGCGCTGTTTTCGCTGCCCGGCGATGGCCAGCCAGCAGCAACCACGGCAACCGCGATGCGGGAGTGATGCGGGAGTGATGCGGGATGGAAGGTGGGGGCGGCGCATCGGCACCGCCCCCCGCCGATCCTACATCGCCAGCGGGGCCATTGCGCTGATATCGATTTCGATCAGGTTCGGCCCGGCCATGGCCATCGCTTCGGCAAAGGCTTCCTCAAACGCCTGCGCCGTTGCCACACGCCGTGACGGCAAGCCCATCGCCTGCCCCAGCGCAGCGAAATCGGGCGTGTGCAATTCCACCCCGACATGCGGCGTGCCATAGGCCGTCTGAAGGTATTTGAGGCTGCCATAGCCCTGATTGTTGAACACCAGCAGCGTGAGCGGGGCCTTGTTTTCCACCGCCGTGGCCAGTTCTCCAAGATTGAGCATCACCCCGCCATCGCCATGGATCGCGATAGTGCGGCGGTCCGAACCGATCGCCGCGCCCAGCGCCAGCGGCAACGCCGGCCCGATGGCCAGGCTGGTGGCATAAGTGAACTGGCGCGGCTGGCGAACCGGCAGGCGCAGATTGCCCCATGTGGTCCCCGCCATGGTCGCATCGCACACCACGTTGCGATCCGCGGGGGCCAGCCGGTCGATCGCATCGCAGATCTGCTGATGATCGGGCCCGATCCGGCGCAGCGTATCCTCCGCCAGTTCTTCCCGCACCCGGGCCGCCAGCGCCAGATACTGGCTGTCCACGGTCCCATCGCCGATGCGTCGGGCCAGTCCGGCCGCCGCCAGCCTGGCATCGCCGGTGATGCCGATTTCCGCCGGGTAGTTGCGGCCGAGCATGGTGACATCGGCATCGATGTGGATCAGGCGCGACGGCATCGGGATCGACCAGAACCATGTGGCGACCGCCTGGAACCGTGTGCCGATGGCCAGAACCAGATCGCTCTGCCCGATCAGTTCGCGAAATGCGGGATAGTGCGTCTGGCTGCCGACGAACAGCGGATCGTCCGTCGCCACCACCCCGCGCCCGTTAAGCGAGCTGACGACGGGCGCGCCCAGTTTGGCGGCCAGTTCGCGCACTTCGGCCGCTGCATCGGCGGTCACGCAGCCACCACCCAGCCACAGCAGTGGTCGCCGGGCGCCTGCGATCAAGGCCGCCGCCTTGTCCAGCAATGCGTCATCGGGCGCCAGCCGTTCGGGCAGGACACCGGGCGCCTGCGCCGCCGGGGCCGGGGCGGAGAGGAGATCGGTGGGGATTTCCACCGCACCCGGCTGAGGCCGCCCGGTGAGGATATCGGCCGCGACCGACAGGATCGTATCGGTGATCCGTTCGGGATGCATCACGCATTCGGCGCGGCGCGTGACGCTGCGCAGCATGGCCAGTTGCCCGTCCGCATCGTGGATGAAACCGCGCCCGCGCCCCAGATGCACGCGGTCGACCTGAGTGGTGAGCAGCAGCACCGGCGAAGAGGCGAAGCCCGCCTCGTAGAGCCCGTTCACCGCATTGGCGGTGCCCGGCCCGGTGCTGGTGATCGCAACACCCAGCCGACCGGTGGCCCGGGCATAGCCATCGGCCGCATGCACCGCGCCCCCTTCATGGCGCGAGGCAACCATGCGGATGCCGCCATGCCGCGCCAGCGCGTCATAAAGCGCCAGATTGTGCTGGCTGGGAATACCGAACACCACATCCACGCCCAGCGCTTCCAGCGCCGCGCACACGGCATCGCCGCCATTTCGTATCGTCATCGCAAATTCCTTGTTGAATGGTCAGTGGGCGGCCCGGATCACCCGTCCCGGCAATCGCCCGGTGGGCACGCCATCGCGCTGGATCGGGACACCGCCGACCAGTGTGGCCACGAACCCGTCCGCCCCTTGCGCCAGGCGCCGGCCGCCTGCGGGCAGATCGTGCAGCACCGATGGCTGGTGCAGCGCCAGCCGATCGAGATCGATCACGTTGACATCCGCCTTGAGACCGGGCGCCAGCACCCCGCGATCGTGCAGGCCCGCGGCATGGGCGGGTGTGCGGGTCAGGGCGTCGATCACCCAGGGCAACGGCAGGCGGCCATGATCCCGGTCGCGCACCCAATGGGTGAGCATGAACGTGGGAAAGCTGGCGTCGCAGATCATGCCATAATGCGCCCCGCCATCGCCCAGGCCCAGCACGGTGTTGTCGTTCAGCATCATTTCGCGAATGGGATCGAGCGTGCCCTGCCCATAATTGCCGACCGCGACATAGAGCATCGCCCGCCCATCGTCCTCCAGCAGCAGATCGTATGCCAGTTCGTGCGGGGACACGCCTTGCGCCGCCGCCCGCGCGGCGATGCTGTCCTGCGCGCGCGGTTCATAATCGGGCCGGGGCCCCATTACGAACATGCGGGCGAAATCGGTGCTCATCGCCTGAAGCGGCGTCATCCCCCCGGTCGATTCCTCGGCCAGGATCGCGGCGCGCAACTGCGGATCGCGCAGGGCGGCGATGCGCCCCGGCAGATCGCGCGGCAGCGCCTTGTAGCTGGGCCGATCCATGAACGGATTGGCGGAAAGATCGTGGCCGATGAGAATACCGATCGGGCGCGGGAACACTTGCGCACGGATGGTCTGCCCTTCGGCATTGGCGGTATCGACAATCGCCAGCGCATCGCGCCAATCGTCCGGATTGGTCGCCCCCTGCCCCAGCGTGAACATCGTCATACAGCCGGTGGTGCCCACCACCCGGCGCACCACCGCCAGTTCTTCAGTCCAGGTGCTGTGCGGGGTGTCGAGCACGATCTGGAACACGCCCTTGGGGCCCATCGCTTCCACCAGCAGGCGCAGTTCGTTTTCCGCCACGTCGAAGCTGGGGATCATCGCCCCATCATGCGTGCGGTGGATGAACTGGCGGGACGTGGCAAAGCCCAGCGCGCCCGCGCGCATCGCTTCGCGCACCAGGTCCTGCATCCGTGCCAGATCTTCCGCCGTGGCCGGTTCGCGCGCCGCGCCGCGCGGCCCCATCACAAACACGCGCAGTGCCGAATGCGGAATATAAGCAGCGACATCGATATCCCGCCGCCGTCTTTCCAGCGCATCGAGATAGTCGGGGAAGCTTTCCCAGTCCCATGTCAGCCCATCGGCCATCACGACTTCGGGAATGTCTTCCACCCCCTCCATCACGCCGATCAGCCGCTCCCGGTCCTCGGCCCGGCAGGGGGCAAAGCCGACTCCGCAATTGCCCAGCACCGCCGTCGTCACCCCATGTTGCGATGACGGGATCAGCCGGTCGGACCAGATCGCCTGTCCATCGTAATGGGTGTGCAGATCGACGAAGCCCGGCGTGACGATACACCCGTGCGCATCGATCACTTCCGCATCGGGCGCGGTGATGGCGCCGATGGCGGCGATCCGTCCGCCCTGCAGCAGGATATCGGCCGCGAAGGGGTCCGCCCCCGTCCCGTCGCAGATCAGTCCGCCACGAATGACAATCCCGGCATCAGCCATGCTTTCTCCCATGTTTTCTTGGGATACAATGTGCAGCGGGCGGGCGTTGCCGTCATCATCCATTTGCATGAAAGCACAGCAGCCTGCCCGCATCGGGCGGGCACAGCGCCCTGTCCCGGCGGAATATCGCAGCTGATACTCGCGCGAACCGGCGCACGGCGCGAGAAGGCACTTGCACGGCCCCCTTTCTTTAGTACTGTATGGTCTCGTACAAGGAATGGCAGGCACGAGTGCCGAAAAGGGGGCGATGACCATGAAACGAAATCCTGTCCGCAACGCGACGGTGTGGCTGACGCTGGCCGCATCCGCAGGTGCGATGGCCATCGGCGTGGCACCCGCCATGGCGCAGGACGCCCCGGCCCAGCCGCCGGTGGAATACCAGCGCCATGCCCCCAAGGGCGCCCCCAATGTCGTGCTGGTGATGCTGGACGATGTCGGTTTCGGCGCGGCTTCCACATTCGGCGGCCCGGCACTGACGCCGACGCTGGACCAGCTGGCGCGCGAAGGGCTGCGCTATAACCGGTTCCATACCACGGCGATCTGTTCGCCCACCCGCGCTTCGCTGCTGACCGGGCGCAACCCGCACGCCACGGGGATCGGTTCCGTGATGAACTCGGCGGATGCGCGGCCCGGCTATTCCGGGTTTCATGCCAAGGACACGGCAACCATCGCCGAAATCCTGCGCCAGAACGGATACAGCACCGGCGCATTCGGCAAATGGCACCAGACACCGGATTGGGAAGTTTCGCAAAGCGGCCCGTTCGACCGCTGGCCGACCGGGGAAGGATTCGAGAAATTCTACGGTTTCCAGGGTGGGGAGACCGACCAATTCGAACCCACGCTTTATGACGGGACCACCCCGATCATGCGCCCGGCGGGCGACGATTATCATCTGACCGACGATCTGGTGAACCAGTCGATCAAATGGGTGCGGGCGCAAAAGTCGGTCACGCCCGACAAGCCTTTCTTCCTCTATCTCGCCACGGGCGGGATTCATGCGCCGATCCAGGTGCCCAAGGCCTATATCGACCGCTATCGCGGCCAGTTCTCGCAAGGCTGGGACAAGATGCGCGAGGAGATCTTCGCCCGGCAGAAGCGGCTCGGCGTGATCCCGCGCGATACGAAGCTGACGCCCCGCCCCGACGGCCTACCCGCGTGGGACAGCCTGACACCGGAACAGAAGACCTTCGCCTCGCGTCAGATGGAAGCCTATGTCGCTTTCCTTGCCCATACGGACGATCAGATCGGCCGGCTGGTCAAGGATTTGAAAGACAGCGGCCAGTTCGACAACACGCTGTTCGTCTATATCGTCGGCGATAACGGGGCGAGCGCGGAAGGCGGCCTGGGCGGCAGCCTCAACTATATGGGCGCCATTCAGGGCCTGCCCGAACCCGAACAGGTCAAACTCGCCGGGATGGACCGGATCGGCGGCGCAGATGCCTATGCCCATGTCAATTCGGCCTGGGCCTGGGCAACCAACGCCCCCTTCCAGTGGACCAAGACGATCGCTTCGCATCTGGGCGGCACGCGCAATCCGATGGTTGTCACCTGGCCCAAGCGGATCGCCGACAAGGGCGGGCTGCGCAGCCAGTTCGGCCATGTGAACGATATTGCGCCCACCATTCTCGAAGCCGCCGGGATCGCGGCGCCGCAAGTGGTGAACGGCATCGACCAGAAGCCGATGAACGGCACCAGCCTAGTGTACAGCTTCGGCGATGCCAAGGCGCCCGAGCGGCACACCACGCAATATTTCGAAGTTTTCGGCAACCGCGCGATCTATCACGATGGCTGGATGGCGTCCGCGTTCCACGACCGGTTGCCGTGGAACGTGATTTCGAGCGGCAACAAACCCTTCGATCAGGACAAGTGGGAACTCTACGACCTGCGCAAGGATTTCTCGCAGGCGACCGATCTGGCCGCGACCTATCCGGCGAAGCTCGAAGAACTCAAAGCGCTGTTCCTCAAGGAAGCGGAAGCCAACAATGTGCTGCCGTTGAAAGGCCAGCAACTCGACAACGGCGGCCTGCCCGATCTGGCCCGTGGCGTGACCCGCGCGACCTATCACGAAGGCGCGATCAGCGTGCCGGAAAAGGCCGTGCCGCACATGATGAACCGTTCGTGGTCGCTGCTGTCGGATATCGGCGTGAAGGATGGCACCCGCGGCGTGATCGCCACGATCGGCGGCACGGCGGCGGGCTGGTCGCTCTATCTCGATGCCGAACGACGGCCCAGATTCACCTATCGCCTGTTCGAAGTGAAGACGGTCGATCTCAAGGGCGCGCCGCTGGCGCCCGGCGCCAACACGCTGCGCGTCGATTTCGATTATGATGGTAAAGGCTATGCCAGGGGTGGCAAGCTGACGCTGTCGGTCAACGGCCAGCCGGTGGCGAGCGACACCCTGCCCGCATCGCCCCCATCGATGTTCTCTATCAACGAGACGTTCGATGTCGGCATCGATACCGGATCGGCAGCGGGCAAGTACCCGGCCGATGCGCCGCTCGGCTATGCTTTCGAACAGGGCAAGATCGATCAGGTGACGATCGAACTGCGCTGATCGCGCCGCACACAGTCTGACCGCCCCACCACGGGGCGGTCAGCTGCCGTCCTGCCTCTCAGGCGAGCCCTTCGGCCTTGAGCGCGGCCTGCACTGCCGGGCGGGCGGCCACACGCGCGCGGAACGCCTCCAGCGCCGCAAAGCCCGTCAGGTCGATACCGACCATGCCGGCCCAGTTGCAGATCACGAAAGCATAGATATCGGCCACGCTGTAGGCGTCGTTCGCCAGCCACTCGCTGGCGGTGAGCGCCTCGTTCATATCCGAAAAGTGCCCGGTCAACTTGGCACTGACAGCCTGCTTGAACGCATCCGGCGCGCCCGGGTTGAACAGCACGGAAAAGCCCTTGTGCAGTTCGGTGGCCAGATGGTTCAACCATTCAAGCACGCGATAGCGCGGCAAATCGAGAGCCTGCGGGATCAGTGCGCCGCCGCCCGCCTTGTCCGCCACATATTGCATCAGCACCGCGCCTTCGGTCAGCACCTTGCCATTGTCCAGTTCGAGCGCGGGCAGCGCCCCGCGCGGATTGACGGCACGATAATCGCCGCCATCCTCCAACTGCTTGGTCATGATATCGACCCGGGCCATAGCGAACGGCTGGCCGGTTTCGCGCAGGGCAATATGCACCGCGAGAGAGCATGAGCCGGGGGTCCAGTAAAGTTTCATCGGATCGGTCCTGTTTGTTATTGGGGTGTGCACAGCAGGCACAAACGCCGCACATGCCGCAAGGGGGATGTTCACCGCATCCTTACAAAAGCGACAACACAGCGGGATATTGCACCTGTGCTGGCCGCTATCTCTCATTGCAGGCCAGCAAAAGGGGCGCTGCCCTGCGGCAACGCCCCCGACGGTTCTTCCAGCGAAGCGTGTTACTCGGCTGCTTCGGCCTGAACCAGCTGCGCCGATTGCGCGCCTTCGCTCCACACATCGGATTCGGCATTGGTGTCGACTTCCTCGACCCCTTTCATACCGATATGCGCGCGGGCATCGGCCTTCGACATGCCGAGGATCGGTTCCATCTTGCGCAGGAACCACGGATCGGATTCGCGGCCCACGCGCATGCCGTTGGTGATATGCCGCGACATCGCGGGCCAGGTCGAGGGATAATGGATGATCGTGCGCATCAGCGTGGGCAATGCCATCACCGCCAGCAGCGTGCTGAGTTCACCTGCCAGTTCCGGATCGTCGAAATAGGCGAAATAACCTTCGATACGCATGAACAGCGGTGTCGTTTCGCCAAGGAAATCGAAGCCCGCGCCGCCCAGAAGGTGATCGAAATCGTGCGTCTGGCCGGTGCGCAGATCCCAGTAATCAAGCATGCTCTGCGGGCGCCAGCCGGGATTCATTTCGATCCGCGGATCGAGCACGATCTCGAAATTGTTCGCGGTTAGGTAGTGGTAATATTCCCCGCCCGCCGTGTTCGGCCCATAAACCTTCAGATCTTCGCGGGTGTAGGTCGAGATGAACCCTTCCTCGAAGTAATCGCCCAGTTCGGTCTTGGTCTTGCACTGATCGGCCAGCATCTCGTTGATCCGCTTTTCATCGCGGATTTCGTAGAGCGCCTGAAACAGCTTCGGCAGGCCGTACGTGATCGGCATGTCGCGGCCATTCCGCCGCAGCGATTCCTGCATCACATATTCGCGGATATCCGGGTGATTGAGGAATTTGGATGAGCTGACAAGGCGGGACGATTCGGTGGGAATCTCCTGCAACCCGCGCATGAAATAGGGAATATAGTCGTCCATTGGGTCCTCTCCATTTTCGTTGTGTTCGTGATCGGGGCTTCTGTTCTGATTGTCGGCGAAGCGCCCTGAATGGGGCCGGGTTCGCCCGGCCCCATGAGCAGTGTGTTATTCTGCCGCCTGCGCGTACTGGAACTCCGGCGCGGGCGCGAGGAACTGCCCCGGCCGCGTGCCGGTGGCGCCGTTGCGGTCGAACGTGGGGGTGCCGTTCACCAGCGTCAGGCGCATCGGCGCCGGATCGCGGGTGTAGCGCCAGGTGATCCCGCCCATGCCATCGGGCGCATCGAAAATCTTGCGCTCCTCGCGCCGTTCGATCTCGTCCATATGGAACACGGTGATGTCCGCCGGGTTGCCCACGACCAGAACCCCGCGGCCCTGCAGGTTGAAATGTTCGGCCAGCTTGCCCGTCTGCACGTGCACGGCTTCCTCGATCGTGATCTTGCCCTGCCGCACATAGTAGGTGAAGTAGAGCATGTTTTCGCCCGGGCCGCAGAACATCTGCGCATGGGCCCCGGCATCCGACACGTTGCCGACCGACTTGGGATCGCGGATCAGTTCCAGGATCACTTCCTCGTTCATCGGGAACGGCGCCATGTGGACGGTGGATTTCACGCCGTTGCGCAGAATCCAGTCGGCCATCGCGTCCGAGCGATGCTCGATCCCGGTCATCTTCATGTAATCGACCAGCGTGAGATTCATCGGGCCCACGCCGTTGTCCGAATTGCGCAGCAACAGGCGGTCGGGATTGTTCATCGGGGCATGGGCCCAGGCCTTGGTGTCCCAGCTTTCGCGGGCACGCGCGCGCCAGTCCGGATCGGCCAGCAGGCGTTCCTTCTCTTCCCAACTGTCGGCGGTAACAACTTCGTGCCACACGAAATCGCCCGACTGGGCGAAGATCAGCGACTTGGTGAGCGAGAGCGTGTTGGTGGGCGAGACGTGGGTGTAAGCCGTCCAGAAGTCGCGGCCTTCGGCCTTGAGCTTCTCGTGCTGCTGCTTGAGATCGTCCAGAATCGTCTTCTGGAATTCCAGCGTCGGCAATCCGCCCCACTGGATGCGGACATCGAGGCCCTGGGACAGCCGGTCGAAACGTTCCAGCGCCGCCGGGCAGGTCAGCCGGATAAAGGTGTCCATCACGATCTGGCACACCGTGCCTGGATGACGGGCGAGCACTTCGAGCAGCGCGCGGTATTCCTTATCCTCGGCCGCGAACGTCGGCACCGGACGTTCGTCGCCGTCATAGTCGAGCTGGTTCGTCGACAGGCCCATCGCACCCGCCTTGCACGCATCGTCGAGCAGTTCGCACATCCGCGCGATTTCCTCGTCCGTCGCGGCGCGCGTCCATCCGTCCATGCCCATCACCGCCAGGCGAATGGCGATATGGCCAACAAATGCCGCATAGTTCAGCGGCAACTTGACCTTGGAAGTCATCGACGCCTTGTATTCGGACCACTTGCGCCAGTCCCACGGCAGTTCGTTGACGAAGGCTTCCTTGTCGATATCCTCGAAGAAGGCGAAAATGCCGACGATTTCATCGCGCACGTTCATGTCGTCGGAAATCGGGGCCGGCGAAAAACCGCAATTGCCCATGACAATCGTCGTCGCGCCGTAGCCCGGCAGCGGATTGAGATCGTCCTGCCACCACATCGTGGCATCGAAATGGGTGTGCGGTTCGATGAAGCCGGGGGTGACATAGCATCCTGCGGCATCGACCACTTCCTCGCCCGGCCGCGCGGCGAGATCGGCCCCGATCTCCACCACCCGATCGCCCGACACGCGCACATCCGCCGCATAAGCGGGGGCCAACGTGCCATCCACGACCGTCCCGCCCTTGATCAGAATTTCAGCCATCTTCTCTCCTCCGTATTGTCTTGTCCGATTGGAGCTCTCGAATTTGTAGATACCATACATTAATTCGCTTTGTCACGGCTAAAGCGCATCTCCGCGCGCATGAAAAAAGGCGCGGTGAAACACCGCGCCCTTGTCAGGTGCTGCCTGCTCGCATCCCGCTTGCATCGGCCGGGGGCTGCCTCTCCGCCCCGGACGCAAACGACGATTGAAACGAAGTTTCTATATTACAATCTCTTAACCAGCAACAATTGTGCGCTCACCTTGTAAAGCACCGATATTGAGCACCGTTCCGGGGTGAATTGACGCGGCCGGAAACAATCCACGATAAGCCCACCGCACACCATTGGGAGGAACAGGCATGAGCAGGCTGGATGGCCGGGTGGCCCTGATCGCAGGGGCGAGCCGGGGCATGGGGCAAGGCTGCGCCATCGAACTCGGCGCGGCGGGGGCTTTCGTCTATCTGCTGGGCCGCACCACGGGCAGCGCCGGCGATGGCCGCACCGATACGCTGGCCCATACGCTGGAAACCATCCAAGTCTTGGGCGGAGCAGGAAAAGCCATCGCCTGCGATTGCGCCGACCCGCAGCAACTGGCTGCTGCGATTGCGGAGATCGAGCGGGAGCGGGGGCGGCTGGATGTGATCGTCAACAGCGTCTTTTCCACTCCGACTTTCCCCGGCATGATCGGCAAACGGATTTGGGAAGTTCCGGACGACCTGTGGCACAGCGTGGTGGAAGTGCCCGGGCGGGCCGCCTATTTCACCATCGCGCATGCTGCACGGCTGATGATGCGATCGGCCAGCCCCGCCGTGCCGGGGCTGATCGTCAACATTTCCGGGCGCGGGGCCCTGCGTTACCGCTACAACACGGCCTATGGCATCGGCAAAGCGGCCATCGCCCGCCTGACTCACGACACCGCACTCGAACTGGAACCGCATCACGTGGCGGTGATGGCGGTTTGGCCCAACGGATATGCCGCCGATCCGAGCAAGCCGGAAACGCCGCGCTATACCGGGCGGGCCGTGGTGGCACTGGCGGCCGATCCGCACGTGATGGCACGCAGCGGCACCCATATGTGGTCAGCCGAAGCAGGCGCGACATACGGCTTCACCGACGAATTCGGCCACAGCCACGAAGTCAGCACGCTGACCGACCAGTACAGCCTCGAACACGAAGCCTGAGCATGACCTCCTGAAAGGGGTGAGGAGTGGCGGCTGGCGGCGGCGAAGCAGCCATCGCAATCAATCCCCGCGCGCATCGTTCCGAACGCCTTCCTGCTCACGGTCGGCGTAGAGCTTCTGCAACGGCGTCAGGCGATCGCCGAGTTCTTCGCGCAGGTGCACAGCCAGGCGATAGGCAAGTTCCCGAATAGCATCGTCCGTCAACCCCAACCGGCTTTTCGCATCGTCGGCCATGTGTTTACCCCCAATGGCAATGGCACATAGTAATATGCAAAAAATGCATATGCAATCTCTGCATGTACTTCAATGGGAATGTCGAAATCGGCTTTCTCAAAAACCCACGCGGTTCTCGTCCAGACGCTTATCGACGCGCGGCGGGAAAAAGGCATATTGCAAGCCGATCTCGCCCGGCGCCTGGGCAAAGATCAAAGCTTTATCAGCCGGATAGAAGGGGGGCAGCGGCGGGTGGATATGGTCGAATTCCTCGAATACGCCGAAGCGTTGGGAATCGAGCCGCGGCAGTTGTTCACCGCTTTCATGGATGCGCTGCAACGCTGAAGCAGCGCCGCAGCGAGGTCGCACTCGCAAGCAAAAAGAAACCCGGCCACCCTTCGAAGGCTGACCGGGTCGATATGTTCCTGTTTATCGTTCTGTTTTCAAACAGGTGCCTATTCGGCGGCCTGCCGCAGCTTCTTGCCTCTTTCCGCCGCCAACGCGGCTTCGACATCATGGCCGATCAGGCGGTCGTAATTGCGATGCATGCGCGAAACGTTCTGTTCGCGGCGCCCGAAGATGAGCGTCGGCACCGCGCCCCCTTCCATCATGACCTGCGAATTGGACTGGGCTTTCATATCCTCATCCATCGCGACCTGGATCAGCATGTCGGCGACATAGTCATCCCGCTGGCGTTCTTCCTCGGTCGGCGTGTGGCCCCAGCCATAAACGCGGAAGATGTAATCGCATTCGCCGGGCTCATTGCCTGGATCGCTGCGCTGGAAGAAACCGATCATTTCGCCCACGCCGACCACGGTGTTGGGGAAAATCGCGTTGGTGGTCGAGAAATTGCAATATTCCGGCCACTGGTCTTCCGGCAGGTCCTTCAATTCCTTGATCGAAGGCTGAGTGGTGATCAGCGTGTGATGCAGCCCGCAATCGAGATGGAGAAATTGCGGCAGCGTCATCGGGCCGACCGTGTTGGGATGGAGGAACGGCACGTGATAGCCTTCCACACCGCCATCGACCGCGTGCTTCCAGTTGATCCGCGCCTTGGTGCGGAATTCCTTGATGAACCGCAGGTTCTCATAATGATAACCGGCGATCACATCCTTCATCGGGCCCATGAATTCGTCGAAATCGAGCTCGCCATCGGGCTGCGGATGGATAAGGATCAGCCCCACTTCCTCATGCACCGGCAGAGCGATCAGGCCGCGATCTTCCAGCAATCCGTCGAAAGCGTCACGGCTCGGCACCCCGATCAGATCGCCATGCGAATTGAACGTCCAGGCATGATAGGGGCACGTGAAGGTATGGCCATGGCCGCAACCTTCGGCCAGTTGCACCCCGCGATGGCGGCAGGCATTGAGGAACGCGCGCGCCTTGCCATCCTTGCCGCGAGTCAGCAGGATCGGCTTGCCCGCCAGTTCGGTGGCATAATAGTCACCGTTCTTGGGAATGTCTGCGGTGTAGGCGATCACTTGCGGGCGGTTGTGGAAGAACTCTTCCTTTTCCTTCAGGAAACGTTCCTTGTCGGTGAAGCGACCGATATCCGCTTCCCAAGCCGGCTCGTCCCCGTATTCGGTTTCGTTCCGGTCGATCATTTCCAGCAATTGCTTCGCGATCGCGATGCGCTGCGCACGTTCCATGGCATCCTCTCCTCAGGGCGGCACGATTCTTATGGCGCCTGCCTCTGCGTGCCATCTATCTCGCCATCCTGCGGCGCGGTCAATAGTTTAGACCCTAAATAAATTCAGAAAGCGCAAAAATCCGGGCCTTTCAGCGGGATCGCCCAGCCGCGAAGAAGAGTCTTCTTCGGATACCGGCGCGGCGGAATTGCAATAGCGGGCGCATAACGGGGTGCGAATCAGGGCTGCGGGTTCACCACGGGGACCGGGTTACTCGACAATAGCGCACTTGCCGTAGAGGTGCTTCCGCATGCCATAACCCAAAGTCCAGCGAATCTCTCCGATACCCGGAATATTGCGGACTTTCTCATGAATGAAACGGGCCAGATCGCCGGAATCGCCCGCCAGCGTGATGGCCAGCACATCCGCCCGCCCCAGCATGGTCGAAACGAACGTGATTTCCGGTATCGCCTTCAAAGCGGCGACCACGTCCTGCATCGCCTCCAGCGAGGCGAGATCGATCCACAGGAACGCGGGGAAGCGATCGTGCAGCGCCGCATTGGTGATCACCGCCATGCGCACCGCACCCGCATCGTGCAGGCGTTTGACCCGCGTCCGCACCGCGCCTTCCGAAACATCCAGTTCGCGCGCAATCTGCCGCATGCTGGTGCGCGCATCCTCGCCCAGGCGGGCGATGATCCGGCGATCGAGATCGTCAAGGTGGATCGGTTTCATGTGAACGGCACCCACTGGTATTCGTGCTTGGAAATGCGGGTGGCAATGCCGGGGGCCATCGCCATGATCCCTTCGATCCGCCCGATCCTGTCCTCCAGCACGGCGGTCAGTTCGCCAAGGCTGCGCGCCAGAACCTGGATTTCGAGATCGTATTCACCCGCGACGAGGATCACGATCTGCACCTCCTCGATCAGCGCGATATCGTCGGCCACATCTTCGGGCGGGCGGCCTTTGACCTTGATCCCGACGGCCGCGAGGAAATCGTACCCGTCCGCCGCGAGATCGAGCATGAGCACGACCCTGGCGAGCTTTTCCTCGTCCAGCCGCCGCAGATGGCGCGCGACGCTACGTTCCGAAATGCCGATCCGGCGCGCCAGTTCGAGATTCGACATCAGGCCATCGGCGCGCAGAAGCGCGATAATCTGTTCATCGATTGGCGTGAGTTTCGTCTCGCTCATCGCATGCTCTCTCCCTTCGTGCCATCCGTCATGCGCATAGATGCGGGAAAAGCGGATGGGGAGTCATGATTCATCATCTCACTCCGCGCTGTTCTACGCAATCCGGACAAGCGAATGCTTACCGGTGCCCATCCAACAGATACGCGCCACCTACCACGCTTTAAAATGCGCATTACAGACAGAAATGCACGATATTTGTCCGTATAGCGCATTCATGCTTGCCATATAGCGCGCGATACAGCATCTTCCACCGCAACGAGTCGGGCATAAAGCCCGCGGATGGAGAGGATGCCAAGGCAACCGGGCAAACGGCCAATCCAGCGCCGGTTCCCCGCAGGCCTTGCATCCATGGTGATAGCGGCGCGCAACTGCCGCGCGAAAGGGATGGCACACGATGACTGCACCCGTTGAAAGCCTGCGCTCAAATCTTGCCGGCAGCGGCCCGCCGCTGTTCTTTCCCGATCCGGAAGTGCCCGCGGTCTTCAATTTCGATCAGGGCCTCGCCGCCCCCGAAACCTTCCCCCGCGAAGACCTCACCCGCCTTGCCAAGCTGGTGCTGCAACGCGACGGGGCCGAGGTGCTGGACTATTTCGATCCTGACACCGGCTATGAAGAACTGGTCTTCGGCTACAAGGGCCTGCGCGAACAGATCGCCCGGCGGATCGCGGAAAAGCAAGGCATCGATCTCGGCCCGCGCGGCGTCATCCTGACATCGGGCTCGGTCCAGGGCATTTCGCTCGCCGTTGCCGGATACATCAACAAGGGCGATGTGGTGGTCGTAGAAGCCGCGTCCTTCCCTTATGCGCTGCGCTTCATGGAAATGGCGGGCGCGGATATCCGCACCGTGCCGGTGGACGACAACGGTATGGATGTCGATGCACTGGCCGAAATCCTGCGGGCGGAAGGCGGGCGGGTGAAGATGGTTTATACCATCCCCACATTCCAGACGCCGACCGCCACCGAAATGTCGCTCCCCCGGCGCAAGCAATTGCTGGCGCTGGCGAAGGAGCACAGCTTCCTTATCATGGAAGACAACGTCTATGGCGACCTGCGCTTTGCCGGCGAAGATTTACCGACTTTGCTGAGTCTGGACGATACCGGACTGGTGATCCAGTGCGGCAGCTTCTCGAAAATCGTCGCCCCGGCGCTCCGGCTCGGCTGGATCGCCGGGCAGCCCAAGGCGATAGAGGCCCTGGCCGCGGTCCGGCAGGATCTCGGTGTCGGGCAATGGCTGGCGCGGGTGATGGCGGAATATCTCGCCGAAGGGCTGCTCGATCCGCATATAGCCAAAGCCAATCTGGTCTATAAGTCGAAGGCCGAAACCGCTGCGCGCACGCTGCGCGAACGGTGCGGCGATTTCGTCCGCTTCACCGATCCGCAAGGCTCGTTCTACCTCTGGGTGGAGATCGACGAGCGGATCGACTGGGACAAGGCCGCCAAGCTGGCGGAGCGGGAAGGGATTTTCTTCCGGCCAGGCGAACGGTTCATGAATGACACCGGCGGGCGCCAGTTCCTCCGTCTCGCCTACAGCCATGTGAGCGAGGACGTGATCGCACGCGGGCTGGAAACGCTGGGCGACATCCTGCGCCAATGCGCGCGGGTTCCGGCATGAGCGCACCGCGCACGCTGGCAAGTGGGTTCGCCTTTCCCGAAGGGCCGCGCTGGCATCAGGGGCAATTGTGGTTTTCGGACCAGCACGATGGCGCGGTGATCGTGCTCGATCCCGATGGCACTGTGGCGGAGCGTTTCGATGTGCCCGGCGGCCCATCGGGCATGGGCTGGATGCCTGACGGGACACTGCTCGTCACTTCGATGCACGAACGGCGCCTCTATCGCCGCGATGCGAATGGCCAGCTGGCGGTGCAGGCCGACCTTTCCCAGTTCCACCCCGGCCACAGCAACGACATGGTGGTGGACGCCGCAGGCCGCGCCTATGCGGGCAATATCGGTTATGACTTCAACGGCGGCGAGGAACCACGCCCGACCTGTATCGCCGCCATCGCACCGGACGGCACGGCCACGATTGCAGCCGACGCGCTCGATTGCCCCAACGGCACCGTCATCACGCCCGATGGCAAGACGCTGATCGTCGCGGAATCGATGGGCAACCGTCTAACCGCGTTCGACATCGCCGGCGACGGCACCCTGTCCAACCGGCGCGTCTTCGCCCAGCTTGGCGATCATATCCCCGATGGCATCTGCCTCGATGCCGAAGGGGAGATCTGGGCCGCATCCCCTTATGCCGGGCAGGTGATCCGCGTGCGCGAGGGCGGGGCGATCGTGGACAGTGTGACAATCGCCGGGGCCAAGCCTTATGCCTGCATGCTGGGCGGCGCGGACGGCTGCGATCTCTACATCTGCTGCGCCAGCGATCACGATCCGCAGGTGACAGTGAAAGACCGCACCGGCCGCATCGACGTGGCCCGCGTGGCCGTGCCGGGGGCAGGCAGGCCATGAGCAGCCAACCCATACCCCTTGCGGCCGACACGATCCCTTCGCCCGCGGAACTCGTCGCCCGCGCGCGCGCACTGATCCCCCTGCTGGCCGAACGGGGCGAACGGCAGGATGCAGCCTGCCGCATCCTCGACGAAACGATGGCGGACCTGCACGATGCCGGCCTGTTCCGCATTCTCCAGCCGCGCCAATGGGGCGGCTATGAACTGGGGCCGGAAACCTTCTACGCGGTGCAGATGGCGCTGGCCGAAGGGGATGTCTCGACCGCATGGGTCTATGGCATCCTCTCGGTCCACAGCTTCCATCTCGCGCTGTTCGATCCACGCGCGGCGGCAGACGTGTGGGGCGCAAACGAGCGGGCGCTGGTCGCCTCGCCTTATGCCCCCGGGTCTGCGGTGCCCGATGGCGATGGCTACCGCCTGACCGGGCATTGGCGCTTCTCCAGCGGGTGCGAACACAGCGACTGGATCTTCCTTGGCGGGGTGATCGACCGGGGCGTGCCGATCACCAATTTCCACGAAGCGGATTACCGCACCTTCCTGCTGCCGCGCGGCGATTTCGAAATCGTCCGCACCTGGCGCACCACCGGGCTGAAAGGCACGGGAAGCCACGATATCGTGGTCGATGGCGCTTTCGTTCCCGAACATCGCACGCACCGCATGTCCGATGCGGCGGCGGGCACCAATCCGGGGCTCGGGGCGGACAATCCGCTCTACCGCTATCCTTATTGGCAGGTGTTCCTACGCTCCGTCTCCACCTCTGCCATCGGCGGGTTGCAGGGTATGGTCGACGCCTTCATCCGCTACGGCTCCGCCCGCACGGGCAGCTCGGGCATGCCCACCGCTGCCGATCCCGATGCCGCATTGGCACTGGCCGAAGCGGTGGCCGCGATTGCCGAGATGAAAGGCACGCTGGAACGCAATTTTGCGCGCATGGCCGAGGGGGTGGCAGGCGGCGAACCACTTTCGGAGCATGAGCGGCGGTTGTTCAAGTTTCAGGCCGCCATGGTGCCGCAACGCTGCCTCGATCTCGCATCGCGGCTGTTCACGGCGAGCGGGGGGACTGGCGTGTTCGCCAGTCAGCCGTTCGGCCGGTTTTACAACGATTTGATGGTGATGGGGAACCACTTCGCCAACCAGTACCGCCCTGTCGGGCGCAAATGGGGCGAAGCGATGATGGGCCTGCCCAATCACGATCCGGTGCTGTGATGCGGGCTGTGCCTTGGGCCTGCCCCGCCCCTGCACACCCGATGCAACGATAGAACGAGGGAACTGAGATATGGAAAAGGCGGTCTATGCCCTGTGGCACGATGGCACGCAGAGCCGCGAAGCGTTCAACGCCGCGCTGCGCGGCCCAGTGGCGGAGCGGCTTGTGGCCGAAGGCGTGCGCGGGCTGCGGCTCAACCTGATCGACAATCATGTGGCCCCCGCCGCCGGGCTGGTGCAGGCTCGAACCAAGCCGCAGATGCAGGCGGTGGTGCAGGTCTGGCTCGACTGCGCGCATGACGAATTCCGAGCCGGTATCGATGCCGTTCTCGAAAGCGCCTCGGCCCGCACGGCGGCGTGGCTGGTCACCGAATCCCAGCCCATCGTCAATACCCTGCACCCGCCGCAACAGGGCCAGCGGACGGAGGGGTTTTCTGAACTCGTCTTCCTTACCCGCCCGGCGCACCTGACGTATGAAGGCTGGCGGAAAATCTGGCATGAAAGCCATACCCGCGTCGCCATCGATACGCAGAGCACGTTCGAATACATCCAGAATACCATCGTGCGCCCGCTGACCTACGCCGCCGCACCCTATGATGCGATGATCGAGGAATGTTTCCCCGCCGCCGCGATGGACCAGCCGGAAGCGTTTTACGATGCGGTGGGCGATGCCGCGCGGCACAAGCGCCATTACGATGCGATGATGGAAAGCTGCCATCGCTTCATCGATTACCGGCGGATCGATGTGATACCCACGAGCCAGTACGATATCAAACCCCTGTTCTGACCGGCACAGACCCAGCGGCACAGGCCCAGGCGGAGAAAAGCACCATGGCACAGACAGCAGATTACAGCCTCGGCCCGCACACGTTCCCGCGCGGCTGGTTCATGATCGCCCGCGCGGACGAACTGGCGGCCAAACCGTTGCCGTTGCGCTATTTCGCGCGCGATTTCGTGCTCTATCGCGGGGAAAGCGGGCGCCCCTATCTGGTCGATGCCTATTGCCCCCACGCAGGTGCGCATCTGGCGAAGAACAGCACGTCCTATATCGTGCGCGATGGGGAACAGGTGGAAGGCGAAGCGATCCGTTGCCCGTTCCACGGCTGGCGCTTCGGCCCCGATGGTCAGTGCGACGATATCCCCTATGGCCCCTGCGTGATTCCGAAGGCCGCGCGGATCAAGACCTGGCCGGTGGAAGAGCGTGGCGGGATCATCTGGATGTGGTTCGACGAGGAAGGGGGCGAACCCGATATGGCCCTGCCCCCCTTTGCCGAATGGGATATGGGCGATCAGGGCTGGGTCCGCTGGCAGCTCGACGATTTCGGGCAACTGGCCACGCATCCCACGGAAATCGTCGATAACATGGCCGATATCGGCCACATGTCCCCGATTCACGGCAGCCGCAACCTGATCTATTTCGACAACGAATTCGCCGGAATCAAAGTGAGTCAAAGCTTCTGGGCCGGGCACCGCACGCTGGTGGACAACGATCCCGACGCCGTGCTCAGCAGCGAGGCGTTCTATACCGGCCCGGCCATCCTGCAGGCGCGGCTGGGCGGGCAGCATCCCTCCGTCATGGTGATTGCGCATACCCCGGTGGAAGACGGGGTGATCCGCATGCACCACGGGCTGATGGTGAAAATCTCGGACAAACAGCCCACCGCCGAAGAACTGGCCATGGCCCGCGCCTATCAGGAGGCAAGCCGCGATGCGCTGGCGCAGGATGTCGAAATCTGGATGAACAAGCGCCCGGCGATCAGCATCATGCAGGTGTCATGCGATGGCCCGTTCGGCAAAGTGCGGGTTTGGTATCAGCAGTTCTATAACCCGCGCGCCAAGGCCGCGGTCTATCAGGCCCGTGTCGATGGCCGCGAAATCCGCATCGGCGAATCCCGCCCCGCAGGTGCGCTGGAGATTGCCGAAATGGTGTGAGGCGATGGCGGAGGGGCGTTACCCCTCCTCCCCCTCCGGCACCTGCCGCAGCATGAAGTGGCCATAGGCCGAAGCGATCGGCTTGGTCGGATCGTCCTGCCATGCGCGCGCCTCGAATGCCACGATCCGCCGCCCCTGGCGGACGATGGAAACGCTGGCGTAGGTATCGACCGGCCGGCCGGAACGCAGATAGTTGATCGTCAAGCCGATCGGTTTGGGCTGCACCACCACTTCCAGCTGCCGCCGCATCTTGTGTATGGCGGCGGTTTCGAGGAACGCACCGATCAGCCCGCCATGAATCGCGGGGAGATAGGCATTGCCGATAATCCGCTTGGAAAAGCGCATGATCGCGATCCCCGGTTCCAGCGCGTCGATACCAAGGCAGCGGGCAAAAGGGCTGACCGCGAAGGGGCTAGTCGGATCGTCCGGCGTTTCGAGCGAAACAAGGTCCTGAAAGTCCGAAAGATCGGCCTTCGCGGCATCCATCGTGGTGGAATTGATCATGAAACAACCGGTGGCGGTGGCGACGGGATTGTTTTCGTCATCCTCGTACGCCGTCGCCCGGACGAACGCGATGGATCGGGTGATGCTGTAGCACATCGCATGGGCTTTCAGTTCCATCCCCGGCGTTGAGGCACGCTGGTAATCGATCCTGAGGTCGAGCGTCGCAATGGGCGTGCGCCCATCGAGCGCCAGTTGCACCGCCATGCCGCAGGTTTCGTCGAGCAGCGTCGTCACCACCCCGCCGTGCAGCACTCCGGTATCGGCATAGCCGACGAATTCAGGGCGATAAGGCAGCGTCGCCCAGGCTTCACCGGGCGCTTTGCGCACGACCTGCATTCCCGCCAGACGCCCGAAGTAGGAATGCCCGCCATCGGTCCGCTTCATGACCTCGTCGAATTCCGGGGTCGGTGCGCTGCCTGCGGTCATCGCCATGCTGTGTTCCTGCTTTCTCAACTGCTTGCCAGGATCGCCCTGCACCGCAGATCGATCCCGGCGGCGAAGGTTAAAAACTCAGACTCAAGTCCAACATCAGCCACCCCAAGCCGTCAAGCGGAATGTGGCGGAAGCAACAAGCATGCTTGCGTACCCAAATCGCTCTGAACTTGTTCAGCATGGACGGAACGGGGATAGTAAAATCGCCGCTCTATGGGAACGATGCGCCGATGAAGCGCTGCGCCACCCGCGTCAGGCGAAAGTGCGCCGGATCACTTCGCCCGCTTTCTCCACCGCCTGGTCGGCTTCGGCGATCGTGCCGAACATGCTGGCGAAGCCATGGAAAACACCGGGATATTCGATGTATTCAGCGGCGATGCCCGCATCCTGCAACTGGCGTGCATAGAGCCTGCCGCCATCGCGCAAGGGATCGCATTCGGCGGTCATGATCGTGGCCGCGGGCAAGCCGGACAGATCGGCGGCGCGCGACGGCGAAGCCCAGGGATGCGCCCTGTCCGCCGGATCCGGCAGATAGGCATTGAGGCACAGTTCGGAAAAGTCGCGATCAAGGAAATAGCCTTCGCCGAATTCGCGGGCGGAAGGGAAATCCGTAACCATGTCGGTGCCGGGATAGATCAGCAACTGGTGCGCGATGGCCGGCCCGCCTTCATCGCGAATGCGCGCGGCGGTGACGGTGGCAAGAGTGCCGCCCGCGCTGTCGCCCGCCAGCATCATCCGCGTAGTATCCAGCCCGTATTGCGCGCCGTCTTCCGCCACCCAGCGCGCGGCGGTGAGCGCATCATCCACCGCCGCCGGGAAGACGTGTTCGGGCGCCAGGCGATAATCGACCGAGACCACCGCGCATGCGCCCAGCCGGGCGAGGTGGCTGCACAGCCGTTCGTGGCTGCCGATCCCGCAGGCGATATAGCCGCCACCGTGGTAGAACACGACGACCGGCTCCGCCTCGCCCGCTTCTTCCCGCCGGTAGATTCGCGCGGGGACGCCTCCGGCATCGACATCCTGCATCGTCACCCGGTCCGCCGGATCGGCAGGCTGCACCATCTGCGCGCTGTAAGCGCGGAACTCCTGCGCCGTGAGCCCCTGCATCGACGGCATGTTGGCGTTCATGAATGCAAGGATACCGGCGGAGGTTTCGTTAAGCGGCATGGGGCATGTCCTGTCTGAGGAAGGGATGATGCGCGATCAGCCCGTTTTCCAATCTTATCGTCATCCGCGCGCAGGCGGGGATCCAGTTTCGGCCATCAATCGCGAAGGGATGTAGCATATCCTGGATTCCCGCCTGCGCGGGAATGACGCAAAGCATTTGCGTAACCCGGCGAGCGAGAAAACCCCTAGGCCACTCTGGCCTTGGCTTCCTTTTCGCGGAAATAAGGAATGATCGTTTCGCCCAGATGGCGAAGCGTTTCCATGATCGCTTCGTGCGGGACGGTGCCCATCTGCATCAGCATCAGGCATTCATCGGCCCCTGCCGCTTCCAGCCGTTCGAGATAGGCGATGGCATCCTGCGGCGTGCCATAGGCATGATCGACGTTGTACATATCGGTTGCCGCCGAAGTCACCGGAATCTTCGCCTCGTGGAGATAGGCCACCAGCGCTTCTTCTTCCTGCTTCACTTCGGCAACGTGGCGGTCTGCGTCCAGATCATCCACGTGGATATCGGGCTTGCCGCCGCCGCCGTACCAGTGGTGGATCGCCTGAGCGAAAAAGCGCTGCCCGCGCAGGCCGATACGGCGCGCCTTTTCCCGGTCGTCGCCAACGATGATCGGGCAACCGACCGCGAGGTATTCGTTAGGGAAGTAGCCCACCTGATCGGCCGGATTACGGTTGGCGAACGCTTCGCGATAAATCCGGTTGAGTTCGGCCGTTTCCTCCGGCGAACTGAAGCCCAGCACCATGCCGCCCAGCCCGCGCGAACCGGCGACCTTGAGCGATTCCGCCCGCGTCGCCGCCATGAACATCGGCGGGTGCGGGTCCTGATAGGGCTTGGGATGGATCGGGCGGCGCGGGATCTTGATGTATTTCCCGTCATGCTCGATCTCGTCCTCCACCATGATCTTGGGGATGAGATACATGCTCTCGTCGATCATCGGCTGCAGTTCGTCGAGGCGGTAGCCGAACGTGCCCGCTTCCTGTTCCGTTCCGCCCTTGCCGATGCCGAAATTGACGCGCCCGCGCGAAAGGATGTCCAGCGTGGCCACGCGCTCGGCCACTTTCACAGGGTGATTCATCATCGGCGGCAAGCAGACGACGCCATGGCCGATGCGGATGCGGCTGGTCTTGCCTGCCACGAAAGCCAGAAAGCTTTCCGGCGCGGACATGTGGGCATATTGGGTCAGCGCGTGGTGTTCCACTGCCCAAACCCCATCCAGCCCCATTTCCTCGGCATAAACGGCTTGTTCGACCGCTTCGAAGAAGGTGCGTTGTTCGGATTCGCGCGAGGTATCCACCATCTGCGCTTCAAAGCAGATCGAAAACTTCATACGGACCACTCCCAGTGATGTTTATAGCGTTTTTATATCATGCTATAAATACGAGTCAATCGAGAGGCCAGGGCCGACAAACTGGCGAAAAAACGTGAGGGACAAGCGTATGAAGACCCGGCCCCATTCCGGCGCGGAAAGGCGAAAGCAGGCGATTCTGACCGCTGCGCGGGCGATGCTGAACCGCGAACCGCTGTCCATGCGCCGTCTGGCGGAAGCCGCCGGCGTCAGCCAGGCGACGCCTTACAACCTGTTCGGCAGCAAGCGGCAGATCTTCGTTGAACTCTACGCGCTGCAACGCGGGGAACTGGGCGCACGGCTGGCGGCGAGCGAACAGCCGCACGCTTTCGCGCGGATGCTCCACGCCATCCATCTGTTCGGGCAAGAACTGGAGGCCGAGCCGGCATTTTTCCGCGCGATGATGGCGATGATCTATGCCAGCCCCGACGATGCCCCCCCGGCGGAGGCAATCGAGCCCGGCGCGGCCTTCTGGCTCGATCTGGTCCGCAGCATCCAGAAGGAAGGACTGATCGCCTCCGCCATCAATCCCGACGCTTTCACTGCCCATTTCGTCTATCTGTTGAGCGGGGCGACGATCGACTGGATCAACCACCGCGTCAGCGTGCGCCAATGGGAAACCATGGTCGGATACGGCCTGACACTGGCCACTCTCGCCGTGGCGACGCCGCCCTTCCGCGCCGAACTTACCGAACGGATGCAACGCTACGAAAGCGAACTGACCGCTTTTCGCCTGGCCTAGCCCTCGCGCCCACAGATCAGACGGGCGGTTCACCCACGCGGAATTCGAGCAGTTCGAGCACCAGCGGATCGTCCGGTCTTTCCAGATAGGCATAGGCCGTTTCGGGCGAGATGCGGTCGAACCACACCGTTTCGAACCCGACCGAATGCAGTTTATCCTGCCAGGGTTCGAGATGATCGACCCGGAAGCGCAAGTGGTGCATCCCTTCGCGCCCCTGCTCGATGAAATCGCGATGCGGCGTATCGCCCGCGACCCACTGGATCAGTTCGATTTCCAGATCGCCCAGCCGCCCGAAAGCGTATTTGAGATCATAATCCGTGCGTGGCCCGCCACGATAGGATGCCGCCTGTTCGCCGAAATCGACTTTCTTCATCGGCCCGAACAGCGGATCGTACAGGGCGATTGCCGCATCCATATCGCGCACGACGAAGCCGATTTGATCCGCCCGCGGCAGGCCAAGCTGCGCCGCCAGTTGCTGCCCTTCGGCTGCCAGTTCCGCCATCACATCCTCTCCTAATATTATGCCTGTTCTGCCCGCCGTCTCAACTTTCGAACGGGCGGATGAATTCCCTGGCGAACTTTTCCATCACCCGCTTCTTGTCGTCGAGCGAGGAGTGCAGGCCCAGCGAGAAGTAGAACGGATAGCTGATACCCGCCGTCATCCCCTGTTCGTGAAGCCGCTTGAACGTGTCGAGATCGGGCGGCGTGCTGAGCCCAATCAGGGTTTCGAACGGCAGATGCGCCCGCCCCGCTTCCTCGCGCAGGCGTTTGAACTCCGCCAGGATGCCGGGAACTTCGTCAGGCGTGTTGCCCGCGCCAATCCAGCCATCGCCACGCGTTGCCGCGCGTTTCAAGGCCGGGGCGGAAGCACCACCGAGGAAGATCGGCACCTGCTGCGTTGGTTCGGGCGCGATCTGCACTTTGGGAAAATCGTAGAATTCCCCGTGATGTTCCACCATGCCGCCATCCCAGAGCTTGCGCAGCACATCGATCATCTCATCGGTGCGGCGGGCGCGGGTGCGGAAATCGACGCCGTAGATATCGAATTCGTCCTTCATCCACCCGAGCCCCGCGCCGAGAATGAAGCGGTTGTCGCTCATCAGCGCCAGCGTGCCGGTGGCCTTGGCCAGTTCGAACACGTTGCGCAGCGGCAGGACATAGATCGAAGTGGAGAACTTGATCCGCCTGGTCACCGCCGCCATTGCCGCGATCGTCACCCAGCAATCGGGATAGGGCCAGTCCGGGCTCATCATCGCCTTGCCATCGGGGGAATAGGGATACGGGGCGTGAACCTGTTCGGGGTAGATCGCGTGATCCGAATTCATCACCCCTTCGAAGCCCAGTTCCTCGGCAAACTGGGCCAGTGGAATCAGTTGATCGACTTCGATCCAGTTCACCATCTGCCAGAATTTCATAACGGCGTGCCTCTCCGCATCCTTGCTCTTGTCGTCCGCAGCTTAGAGCGAAATCACGCCCTGTCACTCGCCAATCGCAGCGCGCTTGCCGGGGTTCCGCGATGATCCTTTGACAGCATGAAAGGGGCAGGTAACACTCCGCCCAGACCAGCCAGCCACGCAAGCTGCGGCACACACATAACGAACGGCGAAAGCATATGCGCCGTCCGACGGGAGGATGAGGAATAGTGGCAGAAGCCATTTCAATTGACGATCTGCTCGAACCCCGGCTGAGCGATATTCAGGCGAACCTGCTGGCATTCGGTGATGCCAATCCGCTGGCGCTGACCGAACAGGCGGTGCTCGATGCCGCCCGCGCCCGCACCGGGCTGCGCGATTTCGGGCCGGACGATTTCCGCGAACGGCTGAACCTGCTGCTGGACGAATGGAACGGGGATCCGGCGATGACTCATCTCTGGCGGATGACGCTGTTCGGCTACGCCACGCGCTATGCCGCCAACCGACTGCTGATCCACGACACTGTGCAGCGCCACCCCGAAATCCATGACGAAGTGATCGACCGGCCGATCGTCATTGCCGGGTTGCCGCGTT
>Ga0182743_1001160_pt1 | contig 26806 bp, 27 predicted proteins | sample eDN3rd30CKraftOP_FD_128522 | JGI IMG/M metagenome (GOLD analysis project Ga0182743, IMG submission 128522) | Enriched Organic Plus compost microbial communities from Emeryville, California, USA - eDNA 3rd pass 30_C Kraft OP (version 2) (version 2) ... | reverse complement strand
TAACGCTAACGCCCCGTAACCGCCGCCCCGGCGGCCCTCACCCAATATTGATAGCCCAAAACCGGGCCGAACCAAGGCGCAAAGTTTAAGCGGGGGTTAATCGATTGGCGGGTCCACCCGCCCTGGGGCGCCGGCCAATCGATAAAATTTGAATCAATCCCGGCCACTATTTTGCCGAGTCCGCCGCACCGGCCTCGCGCCATAGCTCCTCCTTATGGTTCGTCAAAGGAAGTAATTTCGGGTGCAACGACCCCTTCGGCTAGCCTCCGGATCGACGCCGCTCGCGGGCGGCCAACGGAGGAGTCTCGTGAAAAAATCATACCCCATGATGGCCGCCGCCCTGGCGGGCCTGATCCTCATGCCGGCTCCGTCGGCTTTCGCAGCGCCGCAATCCCTCGAGGTGGTTGCGCCGGTAAAGGCGTGCGGCGACCTCCTTTCGCTTGACCTGACGCAGGTTGCCGGCGCCGGCAGCGCGGTGGCGACCGCGGCGGAAACCACGTCCGACGGCATTGCGGTCTGCAACGTCGAGGGCACGCTTGCGCCCGCGATCGCCTTCCAGGTGATCCTGCCGCTCCAGACCTGGACGCAGCGCTATCTGCAGGTCGGCTGCGGAGGCCTTTGCGGCTCGATCACGCTGCGCTCGGGCGCCTCGGCCGGCTGTCCGGTCCTCAACGACGGCGGCTTCGTGATGGCGGCCACCGACATGGGCCACGAGGGCAACGACCCGCAATGGGCGCTCGACCCGATCAAGCGGGCCGACTTTGCCTATCGGGCCCAGCACCTGACGGCGCAGGCGGCCAAGGCCCTCATCGCCGAATTCTACGGGCAGGCGGAAAAGTACGCCTATTTCAACGGCTGCTCGGATGGCGGCCGCGAGGCCTTGATGGAGGCGCAGCGCTATCCGGACGATTTCGACGGCATCATCGCCGGCGCGCCTGCCGCCCTCTTCCAGGTGCAGAACACCCTCTATCATGGCTGGCAGGCGCGCTCGAACACCGCGGCCGATGGTTCGGTGATCCTCACATCGGGCCGCCTGCCGCTGCTCTACGCGGCGGTGATGGCGGCATGCGACGGCACGGACGGGCTGGAGGACGGGCTCATTTCCCAGCCTGCCGCCTGCGCTTTCGATCCGGCCAGCATCCAGTGTCCTGCCGGCGCCAGCGATACTTCGGCCTGCCTGACGGCGGCGGAGGTCGACACGGTGCGCAAGCTCTATGCAGGACCGCAGGACCAGGCGAGCGGCGCCTATCTCACCGCCGGCCAACCGCTCCCGGGCTCCGAGCTCGAGTGGCAGGGCGTGTTCGTCGCCGACAATGCCGATCAGCCGCTATTCTCCAGGATCATCACCGACCCGGTGCTGAAATTCATCGCCTATGACAAGGCGAATCCGGAATTCGGCGTCGACGACCTGCAGTTCACCGCGGCGAGCCTGGATGCGGCGCGGGCCCGCCATCCGCTTTTCGACGCGACCAATCCCGACCTTTCCGCCTTTGCCGCAGGCGGCGGCAAGCTGATCCTCTGGCATGGTCTCTCGGACCAGCACATCGCCCCGGCCAACACGGTGAGCTACCACAAGGCCCTGATCGGCCAGTTGGGCGAACAAGCCGTGGAGGGGTTCGAACGGTTCTACCTGCTGCCGGGCGTGGGCCATTGCGGCGGCGGGCGTGGCCCTGCCAATGTCGACATGCTGTCGGCCGTGCTCGACTGGGTCGAGAGCGGCGCGGCGCCGGACGGGTTGATGACGGCGACGACCGCCGAAACCTCTTCGTTCGGGCAGCCCGACCAGCCGGCCGGCCAAGCCAGGCAGGGCGGGCCGGAACGCATGGCCATCGGCCCCCAGCCGCTGCCGGACATGACGCGCCCGGTCTATCCCTACCCCTATGTCGCCGCCTTCAGCGGCTCCGGGGAATGGACGGACGGCGCGAACTGGAAGAAAGGCGCGGCCTCAGAAATCGTCGCCACCCGAACCTGGCCCGGCGAAAACCTCTTCACGCCCTACGAGCCCGTGGTCGTCAACCAGTAGACCAACCCAAAGAAAAGTCCCTGCACGCGGATGCGGGGGCTTGCTCCGGAAGAGGATGCGACCGGTCTCTCGCTAGCCTTCGAGTGCCCCTCGAATTGGCTCGATACCGCGAACTGTGAAAGGCGCGGCCCGGATACCGGGTAAGCCGTTCCGTCAGCTCCCCAGCAGTTCGATCAGCTTCTTGTTGTGCCCGTACACGTCGCCATACGACCGGATGGTGCCGTCCTCGTCGACGCGGAGCGTGAAGTAGGCGAGGTGCACCGGGACGTGGGTTTCGAGGTTCACCCAGCGCTCGGAGGGGCCGTACATCGATTCGAGCTTGGCGGCGTCGAGATGGCTCGGTTCGTGGGCGAGCAGGGCGTCGGCGAAGTCCATCGGGTTCTGCACGCGCACGCAGCCGTGGCTATAGGCGCGGAACGAGCGGCCGAAGAGGGACTTGGAGGGCGTGTCGTGGAGGTAGACGTCGTGTGAGTTGGGGAACAGGAACTTGACGTTCCCCAACGCGTTGCCGGCGCCCGGGCGCTGGCGGACCCGGAAATTGCTGATGGAGGTCGTCGACCAGTCCACGGCGGCGGCGTTCACCACCTTGCCGCCGTAGAGCAGCTCCATGTTCTGCCCGTCCAGATACCCGGGATTGCGCATCAGCGCCGGCCGGATTTCGTTGCTGGCGATGGAAGGCGGCACGTTCCAGTAGGGATTGACCACGATGTGGCGGATATTGTCCGAGAAGATCGGGGTCTGCGTCGTCGCCTTGCCCACCACGACGCGCGTCGTATAGGTCACCTCGTCGCCCTGCATCACGGCCAGGCGGAACTCGGGGATGTTGACGAAGACATTGAACTTGCCCAGGTCCTCGGGCATCCAGCGCCAACGCTCCATGTTGGCGATGATGTCTTCCTTGCTGGTGGCCGATCCGCCGTTGAGGGCCGCGATCGTCGCCGGGCCGGCAATGCCGTCGGCAAGCAGGCCCAGGCTGTCCTGGAAATTGGTGACGGCTTCGGCCACCGCCTTGTCGTAGATGGCCGGGTTGCCGTCCTCGGCTGCCGGCACTTCGAGGCGCTGCCTCAGCAACGGCACGCGCTCGTCGACCATGCCGACGCGCAGCGTGGCGCCATCGGGGATCTTGACCTGTTCCTGCGCCGCGCCGCCGTCATAGAACTTGGCCAGGGCCGCCTTGAGGGCGACGAATTCGCGGTGCTTGGGGTCGAGTTCGGCCAGGATCTTGGCCGGATCGTCGCTCGCCGCCAGGCGCGGCAGCAGGTCGGGCTGGTCGAGCAGGCGCGGCTTGATGTCGATATTGGCCGAGACCTGGCGCGGGTCGACCCGACCGCCGTAAAGGTTCTGGGCGTAGCGCATGACAGCGCCGGAAAATTCCGTCTCGAGCGCCGCCAGCTTGGCCGGGTCGCCCTGGGCGCTGGTCACGTCGAGCGCGTCGGTCAGGTAGTCGGAGGGGCGCAGTCCCTCGTATTCGGCCTGCCTGAAGATGGCGATGAGTTTGTCGGCAACCGGCGAGAACGCCACCTTGCCGCTGGCATCCTGGCTGAGCCAGAGCGGCTCGAAAGCCCGTTCGCCGTAGAAGAAATAGAGCTTTTGCGCCTGGTTGTAGGCGGCATCGTCCCGAGCGCCGTAATAGGCCGAGGACAGGCCCGCCTTGATGGTCCGGGCGAGGTCGGTCTGTGGCGGAGCGATGACGACGCGCACGGCCTCGGTGCCGTCCACCGTCACGGTTTCCTGCCCGAGGGCAGGGGAAGCCAGCGCCAGCGCGAGCAGGGCACACGCCATCATGCTTCTCATGGGGAACCGTTCGGCAATCATCTCTCTGGCAACCCTTTCGGCGGCGGTGCGCGGTGGAGGAGAATCGCGCTTCACGCCCCATCAATATTGGCAGTCATTACTCCGGAAACCTTAACAGTCGCAATTCCTCCACACTTTGTGATCGGGACATGTGACTGCCCTGCAACGCCCTGTCGCCGGGCATTTCACGGGGATCGTGCGTCTCGGGGCCGGTAGAAGCCCGGGCGCGCGATTAACCATCTGAAACTGAACGAGAGTTGCTGGCGCACAAGCAAAGGGGCGCCAGTGGCGCCCCGCTCGAACCCTCAGGCGTCTTCAAAGACGCTGGCGCCGCGGTCGGCAGCTCCGACCAGATGACGGAAGCCGGCGAAGAGTTCGCGGCCCATGCCGAAATGCTCGGGCCGAAGGTCTTCGGTTGCCGGAGTGCGGCTGAGGAGTTCCGCCTCGTCGCCCAGGAATTGCAGCGTCCCTGCCTCGGCGTCCAGCCGCACCAGGTCCCCGTCGCGCAGCTTGCTGATCGGGCCGCCGTCGACCGCTTCCGGGGTCATGTGGATGGCAGCCGGAACCTTGCCCGAGGCCCCCGACATGCGCCCGTCCGTGACCAGGGCGACCTTGAGGCCACGGTCCTGGAGGATGCCCAGCGTCGGGGTCAGCTTGTGCAGTTCGGGCATGCCGATGGCCTTGGGACCCGAGAACCGGATGACGGCGATGAAGTCGGAGGTCAGCTCGCCCGCCTTGAACGCATCCTGCAGGCCCTGCTGGGAATGGAAGACGCGGACCGGCGCCTCGACGAACCTGTGCTCGGGCTTTACCGCCGAGATCTTGATGACCGAGCGCCCCAGGTTGCCCTTGAGGAGTTTGAGGCCGCCGGTCCTGGAAAAGGCTGCCGATGCCGGCGCCAGGATCTTTTCGTTCCCCGACTTGGCGGGAGCGGGTTCGAAGCTGAGCTTGTCGTCCACGAGCTTGGCTTCGACCGAATAGCCCGAAAGCCCCGTGCCCCAGACGGTCTTGACGTCTTCGTGCAGGAACCCGCCGTCCAGCAGTTCGCGAATGAGGAAGCCCATGCCGCCCGCGGCGTGGAAATGGTTCACGTCGGCAAGGCCGTTGGGATAGACGCGCGCCAGCAGCGGCACGGCGTCGGAAAGGTCGGACATGTCGTCCCAGGTCACCTTGAGCCCGGCCGCGTTGGCGATGGCGATCAGGTGCATGGTATGGTTGGTCGACCCGCCAGTGGCGTGCAGGCCCACCATGCCGTTGACGATCGCCTTCTCGTTGATGATGTGGCCGATGGGCGTGTAGTCATTGCCCTGGGCGGTCAGCGAAAGGGCGCGCTTGGCCGCTTCCCGGGTCAGGGCCTCGCGCAGCGGCGTGCCCGGATTGACGAAGCTCGAGCCGGGCAGGTGCAGGCCCATGATCTCCATGAGCATCTGGTTCGAATTGGCGGTGCCGTAGAAGGTGCAGGTGCCCGGCCCGTGGTAGGACTTGGCCTCCGCTTCCAGCAGTTCGGCGCGGCCGACCTTGCCTTCCATGTAGAGTTGGCGGACGCGGCTCTTCTCATCGTTCGGAAGACCCGAGGTCATGGGGCCAGCCGGCACGAAGACCGCCGGCAGGTGGCCGAAGGCCAGGGCGCCGATCATCAGCCCCGGCACGATCTTGTCGCAGATCCCGAGGAAGACGACGGCATCGAACATGTTGTGGCTCAGCGACACGGCCGTCGCCATGGCGATGACGTCGCGCGAGAAGAGCGACAGGTCCATGCCCGGCTGGCCCTGGGTGACACCGTCGCACATGGCGGGCACCCCGCCCGCGACCTGCGCCGTGGCGCCGATCTCGCGGGCCGCTTCCTTGAGCACCTGCGGATAGGTCTCGTAGGGCTGGTGGGCGCTCAGCATGTCGTTGTAGGAGGTGACGATGCCCAGGTTGAGGGCGGTATCGCCGGCCAGCTTGGCCTTGTCGGAGGGCGCGCAGGCGGCGAAGCCGTGAGCCAGGTTGCCACAGGAGAGGACCGATCTGTGCACGCCCGCGCCGCGGGCCTTTTCGATGCGATCGAGATAGTCCTTGCGCGAAGTGGCGCTCCGTGCCGCGATGCGATCGGTCACGTCCTTGATTGCCTTGATGACGGCCATCTTAACTCCTTGCCGCGAGCCCCCTTCGGGTCACGGACACCAGTAAATATTCAGCGGCTTGTCGGTCTGGCGCAGGATCGAACGGATGGGCATGTCCTCTACGGGACCTTCTCCCATGGCCTTGTCCAGCACTTCGACCTTCCCCTCCCCCTCGATGTGCAAGTATAGACTTCTGGTCTCCAGCAGGCGCTTGCGACTCAAGGTCACGCGCGCCTCACCCGCTCCGGGCGCGTGCATGGCCACGATGGGGCCATCACCCTCCAGCGCCTCGGCGAGATTGTCTCCTCCCGGAAAGAACGAAGCCGTGTGGCCGTCATTGCCCATGCCCAGGACCACCGCGTCGAACGGGGTGGGAACGCCGGCCAGGGCGGCATCGGCCTTGGCGATGCCGGTGGCGTCGGGTTCCTCGCCACCCTGGTAGAGCGGCACGAAATGCGCCGAAGCCGCCGGCCCCTGCAGCATCTTCTCATTGACCAGCATGCCGTTCGAGCGGTCGGACGTATCGGGAACCCAGCGCTCGTCGACCAGGGTCACCGTGACCTTTTCCCACTCGACATCCTTGCGCTTGCCGAGGGCTGCGAAGAACTTTCCCGGCGTCGAGCCGCCCGACACCGCCAGCGAAGCGACACCGCGCTCGGCGATGCCGGCCTTTAGGTCGTCGGCCACGGCCTCGGCCAGGGCCTTGGCGAGTTCGGTCTTGCCCGGAAAGTCGAACCGTTCAGGCATCGTCGTCCTCGTGCCACGTGCGCCCGTCGCGCTCGATGAGCGCGATCGAACCGGTCGGGCCCCAGGTGCCGGCGGTATAGGGCTGGGGAGCATCGCGCGATGCGTCCCAGGCCTCGCGGATCGGATCGACCCATTTCCAGGCCGCTTCCAGCTCGTCACGGCGCATGAACAGGGTCTGGCTGCCGCGAACGACGTCGAGCAGCAGGCGTTCGTAGGCTTCCGGGGTCCGTTCGGCGAACGTTTGGGCGAAGGAAAGGTTCAACGGCACTTCGCGCAGGCGCATGCCGCCAGGGCCCGGATCCTTGATCATCAGGAAGAGCTTGACGCCCTCGTCGGGCTGGAGGCGGATGACCAGCTTGTTGGCCTTGGGCGCGCCCTCGGCATGCTCGAAGATCGAATGCGGGATGTCGCGGAACTGGATGACGATTTCCGAAACGCGATTGGCCATGCGCTTGCCGGTGCGCAGGTAGAAGGGCACGCCGGCCCAGCGCCAGTTCTCGATCTCGGCCTTGAGCGCCACGAAGGTCTCGGTGCGCGAGCCCTTCTTGTCGGCCGGCAACTCGTCCTGGTAGCCCTTGACCGAGGTGGTCTCGGAGGTGACGCCGCGATACTGGCCGCGCACCGTGTACTTGGCGACATCGGCGCCCTTGATGGGCTTGAGCGAGCGCAGCACCTTGAGCTTTTCGTCGCGCAGGGCATTGGCCTCGTCCGAGGCGGGCGGCTCCATGGCCACCAGGCACACCAGCTGCATGATGTGGTTCTGGATCATGTCGCGCAGCGCGCCGCTTTCGTCGTAATAGCCGCGCGTGCCGGCCCCGACGCTTTCCGAAACAGTGATCTGCACGTGGTCGATATTGGCCGAGTTCCAGATCGGCTCGAACAGCTTGTTGGCGAAGCGCAGCGCCAAAAGGTTCTGCACCGTCTCTTTGCCGAGATAGTGGTCGATGCGGTAGACTTGGTCTTCCTTGAAGATCGAGGCCACTTCGTTGTTGATGGCTTCCGAGGATTCCAGGTCGTGGCCCAGGGGCTTTTCCAGCACCACGCGCGCGTCGCGGCGGTAATAGCCCTTCTTGGAGAGATACTCGCAGATCGGCCCGAACAGGTTCGGGGCCACGGCCAGGTAGAAGGCGCGCACGATCTTGGGATCGTCGCGCAGCTTTTCGGCCAGGTCCGTCCAGTTCTCGGGATTGGTCACGTCGTTCGAGACGTAGGAGAGGATCGACACGAACCGGTCGATGGTCTTCTTGTCCTGGTATTCCGGCTCGACGAACTCGGTGATGGAATCGCGGGCCACCTTCTGGAATTCGGCGTCCGTCCAGACCGTGCGCGACACCCCGATGATGCGCGACTTCTCGTCGAACTGGCCATCCTTGAACCGGTAGTAGAGCGCCGGGATCAGCTTGCGCTTGGCGAGATCGCCGGTTGCGCCGAACACGACATAGTCGAAAGGATGGACCGGAATAATGCGTCTGGACACGGGAGAGGCGCTCCTTACGGAAGGAAATCAGGCATTGGCGAAGTGCTGGTGAGCCAGCAGCACCGCCCCGTGCAGGGGCTCGGAGCGCGGGTCCACGATGAAGCTGCCATAGCGTTCGACGAAGAGCGGATTGAGGCGCCGGCCGAAGCCGCCCACCACCGCCATCTTCTCCACGCCCCGGCGCTTGAACCAGCTCACATAGGCGTCGACATAGCTCAACTGCAGGTCCATGAGCTTGCGGGCGATCGGATCGCCCTTCTCATAGTATTCGATAAACAGCGGCATGAGCGAACCGAAATCGGCGGGCTCGGCCTTGAACGACCAGTCCATGAGCGTATCGAGGTCGCCGCCCAGCCTGTCGAGAACCGCCTGGGTCAGCGGGGTGGGCTCGAAGAACCCGTCATGAGCCTCGACCGTGATGCGGGCCAGTTCGCGGCCGAGGATCGCACCCGACATCTGGTCGCCGACAGGGAAACCCCAGCCGCCCACCTGATGGCGCTCCTCGCCCACCAGCGCCAGGCCGGCCGAACCGGTTCCCACGATGATCACCGCCCCGTCCTCGCCCTCATGGGCGCCGGCACGCGCGATGTCGATGTCGTCATAGACCTTGACCCTGGCGAAGGGCCAGTCGCGGGCTTCGAACTCGTCGCGGGCCGAGATCAGGCGGGCGCCCGCCATGCCGAAGCAGGCATAGGTATTGGCCGTTTCGGCATAGTCGATGCCGGCCTTCTCGAAAACCTGCCGCGTTCCGTCCATGATCGAACGGTAGGCCGGATCCCCGTCTTCCAGTTGCAGGTTGGACCGGCCGTTCGTGGCCTCGGCAAGGGTCTTCAGATTCTCGTCGGCGAGGCGAACACGGCAATTGGTGCCGCCACCGTCCACACCAAGATACAGCTTTGGCACGCGGGCTTCTCCATAACGTCTTTGCAGGACGTAATGTACTGATTTGGCGCGGACCATAATGCGAAAGATGATAAGACGAAAGTAGAATAAGCAATCGATTTCGGCCGATGCGCCGCGCGGCGGCGGCAGGAGCCCGAAGGCATTTTCTGGCAACCATGCCCGCGCCCACCCTGTTATGAGGCGATGTGGCACCTGAATCGGCGGCGGAGGTTTTGATGGGCGGTCATGTGTTGGTTTTGGGGGGCGCGCGCTCGGGCAAGACTGGTTTTGCCGAGCGCCTCTCCATGCACCTGGGCGACCGGCCGGCCTATCTCGCCACGGCCGAGGCGCTCGACAACGAGATGCGCGAGCGCGTCGCCACCCACCAGCGCTCGCGCGGCGCCCGCTTCGCCACCATCGAAGAGCCGATCGAGGTCCCCACGGCCCTCATCAAGGCGAGCAAGGATCACGACGTGATCCTGGTCGATTGCCTCACGCTCTGGATCACCAATCTCCTCGGCTCTGGCGACGACGTGGCGGCGGCCATGGAGGAACTCGCGTCCACCCTCACCCAGCTCAAGCGCTCGCGGGTGGTGCTGGTTTCCAACGAGGTGGGCCTCGGCATCGTGCCGGACAACGCGCTGGCGCGCACCTTCCGCGATCTGGCGGGAGCGGCGCACCAGCGCCTCGCCGAAATCTGCGGTCATGTCTATTTCGTGGCGGCAGGATTGCCGCTCACCATGAAGGGCCTGGCCCCGGACCTTCTGATCGAGACCGCCCAGGTGGAAGGCGAAGCCTGAACGCTTTCTGGAGAGCTAAAAGCCGCCCGACCACCGCAGGAGGGCGACGAGGAACGTCACCACCAGGGTGACGTTGAGCATCGCCCGGTAAAGGCCGAGCGCGCGATCGATGTCGCTGCCGCGCAAATCCCGCCGGCCGTCGCCCATCGTCGGCAACTCGATGGTCTCCCCGTCATAGTCGCGCGGTCCGCCCAGAGCGAAGCCCAGGGCTCCGGCCATCGCCGCCTCGGGCCAGCCGGCATTGGGCGACTTGTGGCCCCGCGCGTCCCTACGCGCCGCCTTCCAGGCCGAACTCGGGCTGGCGCCCGGCACCAGGAAGCAGGCGGCGGTGAACAGCATCGCGGTCAGCCGGGCCGGGATCCAGTTGACGAGGTCATCGAGCTTGGCGCTGGCCCAGCCGAAGTCGCGATAGCGGTCGTCCAGATGCCCGATCATGGAATCGGCGGTGTTGATGGCCTTGTAGACCGCGATGCCGGGCAGGCCGAAGATCACCAGCCAGAAGAGCGGCGCGATGACGCCGTCCGAGGCGTTCTCGGCCAGGCTCTCGATCGCCGCCCGCGACACGCCCGCTTCATCGAGGTTGCTGGTATCGCGCCCCACGATGTGGCTCACCGCTTCGCGCCCGTCGGCCAGCGAGCCTCCGAGGGCCCGTGACACCGAGCGCACCATGTCGCCCAGTTGTTTCTGCGCCAGGAAAGGAATGGCCAGCAGCCCCTCGATGACCCAGCCATGCTCGATGAGCGCGAGCACCCGCACGACGACGAGGCTGGCGACGAGCGTGACGCCAACCAGCACGGCGAGCGCCACCATGCCGGCCTGCTGCCGCTCCGTGTCGGCGCGCTCGGGCTTGTTGAGCCGCACTTCGAGGTAATCGATCAGGCGGCCATACCACATCACGGGATGGCCGATCGCATCGAGCAGCAGCCGGGGGTAGCCGACGAACCGTTCGAGCAGGAAAGCGAGGGGAGCGAGAAAAGCGTGCATCAGCGATATGCCGGTTGGCGGGCCAGGGCGAGCAGTGCGTCGAGGTCGAGGCTGGTTTCGAGATGCCGCGCCAGGGCATCGAGGATGGCTTCGACGCCCGCCTCATAGGCCGTCGTTCCGGTATGGGTTGCCCCCAGGCTCGCCAGGAACGCCGCCCGGAACCCGTCGGCCCCGAAGAGCCCGTGAAGATAGGTTCCCATCACCCGCCCATCGCTCGAGACCGCGCCTTCCGCCTCGTGCCCGACGCGCGCGAAGGGGCGCGCCGTGTCCGGCCCTTCCGTAACGCCCATATGCATGTGGTAGCCGGCCAAGGCTTCCCCGGTCGCCTCGTGCCGGGCGCTCTCGGTTCGCAACTGCTTGTTGGGCGCCAGCACGGTTTCGACGTCGATGAGGCCGAGCCCCCGGCTTTCCCCGGGCGTGCCTTCGACACCATCGGGGTCGGCGATGGTGCGCCCGAGCATCTGGTAGCCGCCGCAGATGCCCAGGATCCGCCCGCCCGCCAGGTGATGGGCGCGCAGCCCCACATCCCAGTTATTGGCGCGCAGGGCTTCGAGGTCCGCGCGGGTCGCCTTCGAGCCGGGAATGATGACGAGATCGGATTCGACCGGCACCGGCTGGCCCGGCTGGACGAGCACCAGCCGCACGCCCGGTTCGGACTTGAGCGGATCCAGGTCGTCGAAATTGGCGATCCGCGGGAGGCGCAGCACCGAGACGACGAACTCTCCGTCATGGGCCTGCATGTGCTGGTCGAGCGCCAGGACGTCTTCGGCGGGCAGCTTTCCCGCATCGGGGAAGTAGGGAACGGGCCCAAGGCAGGGGACGCCGGTGCGCTGGGCGATGAAGGCCTTGCCGTCGTCGAAAAGCGACGGATCGCCCTGGAAGCGATTGATGAGCGTGGCGGCGATGAGCGCGGCATCGTCGGGATCGATCACATGGAACGTGCCCACGAGCGAAGCGATCACGCCACCCCGATGGATATCGCCGATCAGCACCACGGGCGTTTCCGCCGCGCGTGCAAAGCCGAAATTGGCGATGTCATTGTCGCGCAGATTGACCTCGGAGGCGCTGCCCGCGCCCTCGACCAGCACGATGTCGGCATCCGCGCACAATTCCTGGAAGGCAGAGAGCACCTCGGGCAGCAGCGCCGAGCGGGTGGCGAAATAGTCGCGGGCCGACATCGAACTGCGCCGTTGCCCGCGCACGACGAGCTGGGCGCCCGTCTCCTGCTCGGGCTTGAGCAGGACCGGGTTCATCGCCGTGATCGCAGCCCGCCTGGCGGCGCGCGCCTGCAGCGCCTGGGCGCGCCCGATCTCGCCACCGTCTTCGGTCACGGCGGCATTGTTGGACATGTTCTGCGGCTTGAACGGGGCAACGCGCAGCCCGCGATTGGTGAAGGCGCGACAGAGCCCGGCGACGATCAGCGATTTGCCGACGTCCGAACCCGTCCCCATGAACATCAAAGCCTTGGCGGTCATGAAGAGGGGTTTACCGGGCTTCGGCACAACAAAAAAGGGGCGTCAGGCGCCTTCGATCACATGCGCATAGGAGCCGAGCACGCGTCCGACCTGAGCGCCCATCGGCTGCTGGGGCTCGCCCAGCGCGTCATTGGCGGCGAAAAGCGGAGGAGCTCCGGCTGCCCGCGCCGTCGAGTAGTGGAACTCGTGACCGTAGAGCCGTTCCGGCCACGGCAGGGGGCTGGCATGAACGAGGCGCCGGTAGCCGAGCTGGCGGCGCGGTCGGTCGATCGCCGTATCCACTGGCAGGAGCCCCGTCATGGCATGGACGTTGCCCTGCTTGTCGGTGAGGCTGCGCCCAAGGACCATATAGCCACCGCACTCCCCGTAGATGAGGGCGCCCCGGTCACGGGCCTGCCGCATCCCCTCCTGGAACCCTGCCGCAGCGGCCAGCCGGCCGCCATGCAGCTCGGGATAGCCGCCCGGCAGGAAGACCGCGTCCGCCCCCGCATCGGGAGCTTCGTCGGCGAGCGGGGAGAAGAAGCGCAACTCGGCCCCCGCCGCCCGCCAGTCGCGCAGGAAATGCTCGTAGACGAAGGCAAAAGCCTCGTCGCGCGCAATGGCGATCCTCTGGCCGAGCGGCGCCAGCCCGCCGCTACCCTTCGCCGCGACCGGAGGCCGGGCCAGGGCCACGAGCGCATCGAGGTCGAGATAATCGGTGACGGCCTGGGCCGCGGCATCGACCACGGCGGAAAAGCCCTCGACTTCCCCCGGCAGGACCAGTCCGAGATGGCGCTCGGGCAGCACCAGCGTATCGCGCCGGGGCAGGGCGCCGAGCCAGGAGAGGTCGAGCTGGCGCAGGGCATTGCGCAACATGGTCTCGTGGCGCTGCGTCGCCACCCGGTTGATGACGATTCCCCCCACCCTTACGTCCGCCCGCCAGTTGGCGAACCCGGCCACCAGCGGCGCAATGGACTGGGACTGTTTCTCGGCGTCCACGACCAGGATCACCGGCAGGCCGAGCGCCGCCGCCACGTCGCCGGTCGATCCGGCGCCGTCCGCCGCCCCGTCAAAGAGCCCCATGGCGCCTTCGATGATGAGGAGATCGGCATCGCTCGCCGCCAGGCCGCGCAGCCGCTCCGGCGCCATCGCCCAGGCGTCGAGGTTCATCGCCGGACGCCCCGCAACGCGCGAAAGAATGCTGGTGTCGATATAATCCGGTCCCGACTTGGCGGGCTGGACGCCATATCCGCGCCGGCGAAGGGCTGCCACGAGGCCAAGCGTAAGCGTGGTCTTGCCCGAACCCGAGCGCGGCGCCGCGATGACGAAGCCCTTAGCCAAGCCGGTTGCTCCGCATCTCGGGCGCGTACCAATCGAGCGTCTGCCTGAAAGCCACCACCGGACCGACCACCACGATCGCCGGCGTCGCGATGTCCTGGAGCGCTCCTGCCTCGGCGAGCGTCGTCTCGATCACCGATTGCTGCGGGGTGGCCGCGTTCGAAACGATCGCCACCGATTCGTCTCCCGCCCGTCCAGCCGCCATGAGGCGGGAGGTGATGGTTCCGAGATGCTTGACCGACATGAACATCACCAGCACCGGCGCCGCCCGGTTGATGGCTTCCCAGTCGAGCGAGGCGACCTCGCCGGTTTCGTCGTGCCCGGTCAGGAACAGCACCGAATGGTTGGCGTCGCGATGGGTGATGGGGATGCCGGCATAGGCCAGCCCGCCCAGGCCCGAAGAGATGCCGGGCACGATGCGGAAGGCGATGCCGGCGCGGAACAATGCGCCCGCCTCCTCCCCGCCGCGGCCGAACATGAACGGATCCCCGCCCTTGAGGCGCAGCACGCGCTTGCCGGCTCGCGCCAGGGCGATCAGCGTCTCGGAAATATCGGCCTGCCTGGGCGAGGGCTTGCCGCCGCGCTTGCCGGCATGGATGCGTTCGGCCTGGGGGTTGCCCAGGGCCAGCAGGTCCGGGCTGACCAGTGCATCGTAGACGATCGCGTCGGCCTGGCTCAGGGCATGGTAGCCCAGGAGCGTCAGCAGGCCCGGGGCGCCGGGACCCGCGCCAACCAGCCACACGCTGCCCGGCGACAGCTCGGGGAAGCCGAGCCCGTCGAGATCTGAAAACCGGCTCATCGGGCACCTCTGTTCGATTGCGGCAAGCCCGCGTATAGATCGGGACCATGAGCGAAACGGCACAAACACGCGAGGACGGCTCGCCTTTGCGGCGCGGCTGGACGACGGGCGCCTGCGCGACCGCCGCGACCCGTTCGGCCCTGCTCGCGCTCCTGACCGGAAGCTTCGAAGATCCGGTGACCATCACGTTGCCGGGCGGCCAGCGTCCCGCCTTTGCCCTCGCCGAGGAAACTCGGGGCGATGGCTTTGCCCAGGCCGGTATCATCAAGGATGCCGGGGACGATCCGGACGTCACTCACGGCGCGCTGGTCCTCTCCCGCGTCGAGCCCGGTCCCGCGGGCAGCGGCGTGCGCTTCCGCGCCGGGGAGGGCGTCGGCACCGTCACAAAGCCCGGCCTGCCGCTCCCCGTCGGCGAGCCCGCCATCAATCCCATGCCGCGCAAGATGATGCGCGAGGTCATCGAGGCCCTGGCCGCGGAACACGGCATCGCGCCCGATTTCACCGTCACCGTCTCCGTGCGCGATGGCGAGCGCATCGCCAGCAAGACCTGGAACCCGCGCCTCGGCATCGTGGGCGGCCTCTCCATTCTCGGCACCACCGGCATCGTCATTCCCTATTCCTGCTCGGCCTGGATCGCCTCGATCCACCGCGGCGTCGACGTGGCTCGCGCCATAGGCCTGTCGCACGTGGTGGGGTCCACCGGCGACACCTCCGAAAAGGCGGCGATGTCGAAGCTCGACCTGCCGATCGAAGCCTATCTCGACATGGGCGACTTCGTCGGCGGCCTGCTCAAATACCTGCGGGTCCACCCGGTCCCGCGCCTCACCATCGCCGGCGGTTTCGCCAAGCTGAGCAAGCTCGCCCAGGGCGCGATGGATCTGCATTCGGCGCGCGGCACCGTCGACCTGGAGGCGCTTGCCATGATCCTCGCCGACCTTGGCGCCTCGCCCCAAATGCTGGAACGGGCAAGGGGCGCCAACACCGCCAACGAGGTGCAGGTGCTGGCGCGCGAGGCGGGCCTTCCCCTCGCCGATATCGTGGCGCGCCGCGCCCGCGATGCCGCCCAGGACGTGGTCGGGGAGGCCGTCAGCGTCGACGTGATCGTCGTCGATCGGGCCGGCATCATCGTCGGGGAAAGCGGCTAGGCCATGAAGATACTGATCCTGGGCGGCACGGGCGAGGCCCGGGCGCTGGCCGAGAGGCTCGTCGATGCCGGCCACGACGTCACCACCTCGCTCGCCGGGCGTACCAGCGCGCCGCTGCTGCCGCAGGGTGCCCTGCGCATCGGTGGTTTCGGCGGCCCCGAGGGGCTTGCAGCCTGTCTCCGGACCGAGGCCTTCGACTGGCTGGTCGACGCCACCCACCCTTATGCGGGCCGGATCTCCGCCAACGCGGTCGCGGCAAGCGCGGCTTCCGGCATTCCCCTGCTGCGCCTCATGCGGGCGCCCTGGGACGAGCCCGAAGACGCCCGATGGCGGCACTTCGAAAGCCCCGAGGCGGCCGCCAGGGCGCTTCCGCCCGGCGCACGCGTGCTTTTGACCACCGGCCATACCGGCCTCGACCACTTCCTGGCGCGTGCCGACTGCGGTTTTCTCGTGCGCGTGATCCAGGCTCCCCAAGCTGCCCTGCCGGACCATGCGCAACTCCTGCTCGAGCGCCCGCCCTACGATCTCGACCATGAACTGGCGCTGCTGCGGGACAATGGCGTGACCCACCTGGTGAGCAAGAATTCGGGCGGCGGACAGACGGCCGCCAAGCTTGCGGCCGCCGGGGCGCTTGGCGTTGCGGTCATCATCATCGATCGACCCGCCTACCCGGCGGCCCGCGAGGTCGCCAGCGTCGATGAGGCCCTGGCCATACTTCATTCGGATGCCTCCCGCCGGTAGTGCGAAAAGCCGGCCTGGTAGAGCCGGCTGTCCCGGAAGCGCGCTTCCCCGAACACCTGTCCGACGAAGATGAGCGCGGTACGCCGGATGTCTTCGTGCGCCAGCCTTTCGACCATTTCGCCCAGCGTCGTCGCGACGATCCTTTCGTCCGGCCAGGTGGCGCGGTGCACCACCACCACGGGGCAATCGGCCCCGTAATGGGGCGTCAGCGCCTCGGCGATCGCCGGCAGGCTCTTCATCGCCAGGTGCAGGGCCAGCGTGGCTTTCGAGCGTCCCAGGATTTCCAGGCTCTCGCTCTGCGGCATCGGCGAAGCGCCGCTCGAGACGCGCGTCAGGATCACCGTCTGGGAGACGTCGGGAAGGGTGAGTTCGCTGGCAAGGCTGGCCGCCGCGCCCGCAAAGGCGGGGACGCCCGGCACGACCTGGTAGGGAATGCCCAGGGAATCGAGCCGGCGCATCTGCTCGCCGATCGCGCCATAGAGCGAAGGGTCGCCCGAATGCACGCGAGCCACGTCCTCGCCCCGGCCATGGGCGCGCGCCATCTCGTCGATGATCTGGTCGAGATGCATGGACGCGGTATCGAGCACGATCGCGCCGTCCGGGGCGCTGGCGACGATTTCGGCGGGCACGAGCGAGCCGGCATAGAGGCAGACCGGGCAGCGCTCGATGAGGCGCTGGCCGCGCACGGTGATGAGGTCGGCCGCGCCGGGGCCGGCGCCGATGAAATAGACCGTCATGGCGCAATCTCCGCTATCGCACAGGTGGCATGGGCGGATTTGGTCTTGCCCACGAGCAGAGGGCCGAAATGGAGCGCCGCCGCCTCGGCCACCCCGTCCAGTCCCGTGCGTGCCTCGGCGACCCGCGAGGGATGGGGCACGTCCTGGCGGGCCAGCGTGGCGTCATCGAGCAGCACCAGAGGCGCGCCCAGGCGCTCGGCTGCAGACGACAGCGCCACGTTCCCCGCCTTGCGCCGGGAACTGGCAACCACCTCGACCTCGCCTCGGAGGCCTGCAAGGCAGGACGTCACCAGGGCGACGATCTCGTCTGCCTCCGCGCGGCTGCTCAATCCGATTCCGACGGCGAGCTTCATGGCTTTCTCACCGCCCATTGCGTCACCGGCAGGCGCGGCCGCAACACGTGGCGCGAGCCGACGCTGTCGAGATAGGAGACCTCGATGCGCGTCAACTCGCCCCCATGGACGTCCTGCCGCTCGAAGAGCGCGCGGTCGCCCTCGATCGTCACCGAATTGGCCACCAGCCGCCCCCCGGGCCGCAATGCCGCCCAGGCGGCCTCGAAGATCGCGCCATTGCCGACATCGCCGCCCAGGAACACCGCATCGGGAGTGGGCTGCCCGCTCAGGCTCTCCGGAGCGACGCCAGTGACGATCTCGATGCCGGGCGTTCCCAGGTTCCGGGCGTTCTCGGCGATGATCGAGGCGCGTGCCGGGTCGCGCTCGAACGCGATCGCCCGCGCCTCGCGCGCCGCGCGCATCCATTCGATGCCGATCGATCCCGATCCGGCGCCGACGTCCCAGAGCAGGGCGCCCGGATAGGGCGCCAGCTTGGCGAGGCTCGCCGCCCGCACCTCGCGCTTGGTGATCTGCCCGTCGGTGACGAAGGCGTCATCCGGCAGCCCCGGGACTGGCGGCAGCAGCGGCGCCTCCACGCCCGCGACGCAATCGATGGCGAGCGTCAGGAAGTCGCCGAGCTGCGAAACATCGATCTGGCGCGCGCTGGCGCTGGAGATGCGCTCGTGCGGGCCGCCCAGGTTCTCGAGCATGGTGAGCGTGCTCTCGCCATAACCGCGCGCGCGCAGCATCGCCGCGACGCTGGCGACCGTCCCCCGGTCCGTGGTGAGCGCCAGGATGCGGTTGCCGGGGAGGATGTGGGGCTGGAGCGCCGCATCGGCCCGGCCATGCAGCGACAGCGTCGCCACGTTCTGAAGCGCCCAGTGCAGGCGCGCCGCGGCGAGCGAAAAGGCCGAAGGGTGCGGGGTGATGGCAAAGGCCCCGGCCGGCAGGTATCGCGACAGCGTCACGCCGATCCCGAACCAGGAGGGATCGCCGGTCGCCAGGATCACGGTCGGTGTTCCGGCAAGCGCCTGCACCTGCTCGATCATCCGCGTCAGCGGCGATTGCCAGGCGAGGCGCTCCTGCCCCTCGCCAAGTCCGTCGAGCAGGCGCTGCGGTCCAAGGATAGTCGCGGCGGCGCCGACGATCGCGCGTGCCGCCGGCGATAGGTCGGCGACCCCGCCTTCCCCGACCCCGACGATATTGAGCCAGGCCGTCATGCGCGCGCTCCCGCCGCCAGGGCGTTGAACGCCGCGCTCGCCAGCGCGGAGCCGCCGCGCCGGCCGAGAACGGTGAGATAGGGGACGCCGGCAATGCCCTGCGCCAGGAGCGCCTTGCTCTCGGCCGCCCCCACGAAACCCACGGGAATGCCTATGATCGCAGCCGGCCTGGGCGCGCCCGCCGCGAGCAGTTCATAGAGGCGGAACAGCGCCGTGGGCGCATTGCCGACCACGACCACCGCGCCTGCAAGCGCATCCCCCCAGAGGTCGACCGCGGCGGCCGACCGGGTATTGCCCATTGCCTTGGCCAGCGGCGGGACCCTCGGATCGTTGAGCAGCGACAGCACGGGCGAGCCATCCGGCTGCGCGATTCCCTCGCGCACCATCTCGCAATCGCAGAGCACAGGCCTTTGCGCATCGAGCGCGGCGCCGACCGCACCGGCCAGGCCCGAATCGGCGCGGATGTCGACGACCAGGTCGACCATGCCGCTGACTTCGATCATGGCGACGACCGTGGCCTCCAGCGAAGCCGGCAGGTGCGCGAGCTGGGCCGCATGGGCAAACATTTCACGCCGCTGGGCGGCGTGTTCGGCGGGATCGGTCAAGGTCTACCTCTCAAATCAAGAGGCAGAGTTCGCATCGAAACTCGTCAGCAGCTCCGGCCTTGGTCCCCGGGTTGGGTCGACCGCACCGGACTGTCTCTCAGTCCCTGTTGGAACGCTGCGCTAACTTCTTCTAGGCACGGCAAAAGCCCCGGTCAACCACGGGTTTCCCGCTGTTGCGAATGCCTCCTAAAACCAGTTGCAAAGATAGGCGTTGCACCGCGCCAAGGCGCCCGCTAGGAGGGCTGACGATCCCGATAGACGAGACCATGATGGCACGGCACAAGCATTCCCCTGTCGCGATACAACTGGCTATGGGCAGCCTGGCGGTGGGTCTGGTGGTGCTGGCGCTCAAGGGCTACGCGGCCTGGGTGACGGGCTCGCTGGCGCTCTTCTCTGATGCCCTCGAAAGCATCGTCAATGTCGTGACCGCCATCGTGACGCTCGTGGCCGTGCGCCTGGCGGCGCGTCCGGCCGACGACACGCTGCCCTATGGCTACCACAAGGCCGAATATTTCTCGGCGGTGATCATCGGCGTCTTCATCACCGTTGCGGCCCTTCTCATCTTCCGGGAGGCCTATTACGGCTTCATCACCCCGCGCCCCTTCACCGCCGATCCGGTCGGGCTGGGCGTGAGCATCGTCGCTACCGTCATCAACGGCGCCTGGGCCTATATGCTCATCTCGCGCGGCCGTCGCGAACGCTCCCCGGCCCTGCAGGCCGACGGCAGGCACCTTTTCACCGACGTTCTTTCCACCGTCGGCGTCCTCGTCGGTGTCCTCCTCGCCATCGTCACCGGCTGGCACCAGCTCGATGCGGTGCTCGCTGCCCTGGTGGGCATTTCCATCCTCTGGTCAGGCTGGCAATTGCTGCGCGACAGCGTCATCGGCCTGATGGACGTGGCCGTCGATCCCAAGCAGTTGCTGCGCATCAAGGAAGTCATCTCGGCCAATGCCGAGGGCGCCATCGAGGCGCACGACATCCGCACCCGGCGGGCGGGGAGCGCCACCTTCATCGAGTTTCACCTGGTGGTCCCCGGCTCGATGAGCGTGGAAGCGGCCCATGCCATCTGCGACCGCATCGAGGCCAAGTTGCGCGAGGAAGAGCGCGACGCCATGGTCACGATCCATGTCGAGCCCGAAGACAAGGCCAAGCATTCGGGCATCGTGGTGATCTAGGGCCGGGCGGCCCGAAAAAAGGCGCCGCGAACGGCGCCCTCTTCATTTCCATCGTGCCGCTATTCGGCGTGCGCGGCCTCGGGCGGCGCCACCGTCAGGTCGTCGTCGCCTTCCGCCGCAATGGCGGCGTCGCGCATGGTGATCGTGGGAACCGGCGCGACCACCGCAAGGTCGGCGGGAGCGGGCTGCCGCATGAACATGGCTGCCATCGAGCCGATCGTGGGGCGCAGGTTGTGGCGGTGCACGACGGCGTCCACCATGCCGTGCTCGTAAAGATACTCGGAGCGCTGGAAGCCCTTGGGGAGCTTTTCGCGAATGGTCTGCTCGATGACGCGCGGCCCGGCAAAGCAGATGAGCGCGCCCGGCTCTGCCAGGTGCACGTCGCCCAGCATGGCGTAGGAGGCCGTCACGCCGCCCGTCGTCGGGTTGGTGAAGACCACGAAGAACGGCAGCCCCGCCTCGCGCAGGCGCAGCACCGCCACGGTCGTGCGCGGCATCTGCATGAGCGAAAGAATGCCCTCCTGCATGCGCGCCCCACCGGAGGCCGCAAAGAGGATGAACGGGGTCTTGCGCTGGGCCGCGGTTTCCAGGCCCGTGATGATCGCCTGGCCGGCAGCCATGCCGAGCGAGCCGCCCATGAAGTCGAAATCCTGGACGGCGACGGTCACATCGAGCCCAAAAAGCTTGCCGGCGGCAACCAGCACGGCATCGTCCATGCCGGTCTTGTTGCGCGCTTCCTTGAGCTTGTCGGTATAACGCTTCTGGTCGCGGAATTTCAGCGGATCGAGCGGCACAGCCGGCAGCGCGATGCTTTCGTACTTGCCGTCATCGAGGAAGGTCGTCAGCCGGTCCTTGGCCTTGATCTTCATGTGGTAGCCGGAATTGGGCACAACCCACTGGTTGGCCTCAAGGTCCCGGTAGAACACCATCTCCCCCGATTCCGGGTCCTTGACCCAGAGGTTCTCCGGAGTTTCCCGCTTGTTCAGGAAAGACCGGATCTTCGGGGGGACCATGTTACTGATCCAGTTCATGAGCAATTCCTCGCTGTGCTGCCGTGGCCGTCTGGCACATAGGCATCAATTGTGGCGAATATTATCAGCATGCGCCCCCGGGCGCAAAGCAGGGCCGGGTCTGTGGATTAATGGTGAACGCCGGCTTCAGGCCCGCGCCCGGCGCACGCCAGCCGCCAGCGCCGAGACGAGGTCGGTCACCGCCGGCACCGTCACCCGCGTGGCCTTGCCGCCTTCGAGGCTCTCGGCGATGGCATTGACCAGCACCGAGCCCACGACGATCCCATCGGCGTCCTTGCCGATCTTTTCGGCGTCTTCGGACGTCTTGATGCCGAAACCCACCGCCACCGGCAGGTCGGTATGGGCCTTGATGCGCTGCACCGCTTCCCCAACCGCCGCGCGGTTCTTGATCGCCGCGCCGGTGATGCCGGTCATCGAGACGTAGTAGACGAAGCCCGACGTGTTCCTGAGCACGGTCGGCAGGCGTTGGTCATCGGTGGTGGGGGTGGTGAGGCGAATGAAGTTGAGCCCGGCTTCGAGCGCGGGGATGCACAATTCCTCGTCTTCCTCGGCCGGCAGGTCCACCACGATGAGCCCATCGACGCCGACCTTGACCGCATCGGCGAGGAAACGCTCGACGCCATAGATGAAGATCGGGTTGTAGTAGCCCATCAGGATGATCGGCGTGTCCTGGTCGTCCTTGCGGAAGGTCTCGACCATTTCGAGCGTCCTGGCGAGCGTCTGCCCGGCCGCCAGCGCGCGCTGGCCGGCGAGCTGGATGGCGACGCCGTCCGCCATCGGGTCCGAGAACGGCATGCCCAGTTCGATCACGTCCGCGCCGGCCGCCGGCAGCGACTTGAGCACTTCGAGCGCGGTGGCCGGATCGGGGTCGCCCGCCATGACGAAGGTCACGAGCGCGGGACGGTTCTGCGCCTTGAGCGCGGCGAAGCGCGTGTCGATGCGCGTGGTCATTTCATCTGCATCCCGAGATACTTGGCGACGCTCTCGACGTCCTTGTCTCCACGACCGGAGAGGCACAGCACGATGGTCTCGTCCTTGCCCATGGTCGGGGCCAGCTTCATGACCTGGGCCAGGCCGTGCGAGCTTTCGAGCGCCGGAATGATGCCCTCGAGCTTGGTGAGGAGCTGGAAGGCTTCGAGCGCCTCGTTGTCCGTGATCGGCACGTAGGTGACCCGGCCGCTGTCCTTGAGGAACGAGTGCTCGGGCCCGACGCCCGGATAGTCGAGGCCTGCCGAGATGGAGTGGCCCTCGAGAATCTGGCCGTCGTCGTCCTGGAGCAGGTAGGTCCGGTTGCCGTGCAGCACACCCGGCCGTCCACCGGTCATGGAAGCGGCGTGGCCGTTCTCGACCTCGATGCCGTGGCCGCCGGCCTCGGCGCCGTAGATCTTGACCGAGGGTTCATCGAGAAAGGCGTGGAACGTGCCGATGGCGTTCGAGCCGCCACCCACGCAGGCCACGACCGCGTCGGGCAGCGCGCCCTCGGCTTCCTGCATCTGCGCCTTGATTTCTTCCCCGATCACCGACTGGAAGTCGCGCACCATCTCCGGATAGGGCGCGGGGCCGGCGGCGGTGCCGATGAGGTAATAGGTGTTCTCCACATTGGTCACCCAGTCGCGCAGCGCCTCGTTCATGGCGTCCTTGAGGGTGCCGGCGCCCGCCGTCACCGCGCGCACTTCGGCGCCCAGCATCTTCATGCGGACCACGTTCGGCCATTGCCGCTCGACGTCGGTGGCGCCCATGAAGATCGTGCAGGGCAGGTCGAACTTGGCGCACACGGTCGCCGTCGCCACGCCATGCTGGCCGGCGCCGGTCTCGGCGATGATGCGGGTCTTGCCCATGCGCTTGGCCAGGAGGATCTGGCCGAGGCAGTTGTTGATCTTGTGGCTGCCGGTGTGATTGAGCTCTTCGCGCTTGAGATAGACCTTGGCCCCGCCAAGGTGCTCGGTCAGGCGCTGCGCGAAATAGATCGGAGAGGGGCGCCCGGTGTAATGGGTAGCCAGGTCCTTGATCTGGGCCTGGAACTCCGGATCGTCCTTGGCGGCGCGATAGTGCCTTTCAAGGTCCAGGATCAGCGGCATGAGCGTCTCGGCGACGAAGCGGCCGCCGTAAAAGCCAAAACGACCCCGTTCGTCGGGACCGGTGCGCAAGGAGTTCGCCCCGTTCGCTACCACGATAATAGTTCCTTTATGTTCAGGCGGCTGCTGCCATGCGGGCGTTGCGGATAAAGGCGGCGATCAGCCGCTCATCCTTCTCGCCCGGCGCCGTTTCCACCCCGGAAGACACGTCGATGCCGAAAGGCTTCACCCTCTGGATGGCCTCGGCCACGGTATCAGGGGTCAGCCCACCGGAAAGCATGAATGCGATTGCCGGGTCAAGCGCCTTGAGCAGCGACCAGTCGAACGGAACGCCCAGTCCGCCGGGCCGGTCGGCACCCTTGGGCGGCTTGGCGTCGAGCAGGATGCGGTCGGCGACATCGAGGAACGCCGGCACCTGCGCCAGGTCCGCCGCGCTGCCCACCGGCAGCGCCTTCATCACCGGGATGCCGGCTTCGGCGCGGATGGCCTCGACGCGGTGCGGCGTTTCCGGTCCATGCAGTTGCAGCCAGTCCGGCCCGAGCGCGGCGATCTCGGCAACCACCGAATTGTCCGGGTTGACCAGCAGCACGCAGGTTTCGACCCGCCCGCGGGCCTGCGAGATCAGGTCCCCGATGGCTTCCACCCCAACATGGCGCGGGGACCGGGGGAAATGCGCGAAGCCGACCATGTCGGCGCCGGCATCGATCGCAGCCTCAAGAATGGCGGGGGTCTTGATGCCACAGATTTTGATGATGGGTTGAGTGCTCATCGCGATGGATTGGTGCTGGGGTGCTAGGGCTTGTCGAGGATATCGTCGACTTCTGAAAGAGCATTGCGGCCGGGAAGCTGGCCGGTGGACCTGCGCAGGGCCTCGAGTTCGCGCGTCAGCGTCTCGGCTTCCTTGCGCCAGTGGCGCTTTTCCTGCCGGACCTTGCCCTGCGCGAACCAGGTGGCGATGCCCCCCGCGATGACGCCGAGCAGGAGCACAATGTAGATGACCAGGAAAAGCGGCACGCCATAGCCCGGCTGCGTGAGCGAGCCGGAGGGCATGAACGGGTTGAAGTTGACGATCACGAGCTGCCGGTTCGCCAGCGCGAACAGGATCAACAGCACGCAGAGCGGCACGAGGACGACCCAACCCACGATGCGTTTAACCATTAACCGTCGTCCCGACGCGAATCCTTCCAACCGCTATTCGCGGTTCAGGCGCTCGCGGATCTCCTTGCCGGCCTTGAACTGAGGCACGTATTTCTCGCCGACATCGACCTGTTCGCCGGTCCGTGGGTTGCGGCCGACGCGCGCCGGCCGGTTCTTGACCGAGAAGGCGCCAAAGCCACGCAGCTCGACCCGGTCGCCGCGCGCCATGGCGTCGCCGACCTCATCGAGTATCGCGTTGACGATGTTTTCGATGTCCCGCTGAAACAGGTGCGGGTTTTCTTCCGCAAGCTTTTGTACGAGTTCGGATTTGATCATCGCCGTCCCCGGTTGCGTTGCCGCTGGTCCGCCTGCCTCAAGATGTTGGTCCAACCTGCCAAAGCGAAACCAGCCCGTCAAGCACGATAGGCCCGGTAGGGTTTAAGCCCAAAGCAGTACGCGCCTGTGATCCAAGGAATTTTCCGACCCATCCCAAGCCCTGGTCGGGCAGCGGATAGCGGGTGGAAACCGGCAGCTTCGCCGCCAGTCCCTTCTCGCTTTCGAGCCAGGCGATGGCCTCCGCTTCCCCGCCGATGGCATCGATCAGCCTGGCGTCCACGCCCTGCCGGCCTGTGACGATACGTCCATCGGCAAGGGCCAGGGTCTCCGGCCGGGTGAGCCCGCGCCGCTCCGAAACGATGTCCACGAACCAGTCGAAGCTGTCACCGACCAGCGATTCCAGACTCGCCCGCACTTCCGGCTTGATGGGGCCGGTAAAGTCCGGCTCGGCCTTGAGGGGGCCCGTGGCGACCTTTTCCATGTTGACCCCGATGGTATCGAGCAGCTTGCCGGCATCCACGTTCTGGTAGAGCACCCCGATCGATCCGACGATCGAGAGACGCCGGGCAAAGATGCGGTCGGTAGCGATGGCGGTCATGTAGGCTGCCGAGGCCCCCAGTTCCTTGATGACGGCGACGACCGGCTTTTTCGCCCGCAGCGCCGTCAGGCCCTCGTAGAGCTCCTCGCCGCCGGCGGTGGTGCCGCCGGGGGAATTGATGGCGATGATCACCGCCTTGACGTGCTCGTCATCGGCGAGATCGGCCAGCACCTTGAGGCGCGCCGGGTCCGTCGCGATGGTGCCGTCGATATTGATGCGGGCCACGTAGTCCGTGAAGGTGGCGCGATCCATGGCGAACCGGCCGACCAGCGCCAGCACCACCACGGCCAGCGCCAGGAACGCCGCCAGGCGCCAGCGCGAGCGCGACCGGCGCAGGATGGCGTTGGCGACGAGGGCGTCAGGCGTATCGCGCCGCGGCTCGGGATTGGTCGTTTCGGTCATGGCAAGCCACTCGGAGATCGAGACTATCCGGGGACTTACGCGGCGCTTGGGGCAAATGCAAGGCCGCTCGTCAGGGCAGGGGGCGGACCATGAAACAGGCCGCCTCCTCGTAACTGGCGAGCTTGCCCGCCAGTTCGGGCGCCTCGACCCGGGCGAAGCCCTGCCTTTGCCAGAAACCGATCGAGCCGTTGACGGCCACCAGGCTCATCGTCGGGAACGCTTCGCTGCGCGCCCAGTCGGCCAGCCGCTGCACCACCGCGCCCGCCGCACCCGTGCCGCGCGCCCTTTCGAGCAGCGCCAGGTCATGGATGTAGTAGGTATCGGAATCCTCGGGAAGCGCGGTGAGGAGCGAGTTGAGCGCGGGAAGCTGGCGCGCCCGCCAGGGATGGCTGAGCACGTACCCGGCCGGCTTGTCGTCCACCTCGAGCAGCAGCGTGCCCTTGGGATAGAGCGCCCGACGCTCGGCAAAGATCTCCGGCGCTTCGAAAAAGCCGGGATGCACCAGCCCCGCCATTCTCTCCACGGCCGGCAGGTCGGCCAGGGTCATGGGGCGCCACAGGGCTACGGGACGGATCATTGCTCACCTCGAAACAAAAAGGTCCGCGCTGTTGCCAGCGCGGACCCTGATCGGTCAAGCCGACGAAGACTTAGTTGTCTTCGTTCTTGCTCTTGAGCGCGGCGCCCAGGATGTCGCCGAGCGAAGCGCCCGAATCCGAGGAACCGTACTGCGCCACGGCTTCCTTCTCCTCGGCGATTTCCAGCGCCTTGATGGAGAGGGAGATGCGGTGGGTCTTGCGATCGTACTGGGTGACGCGCGCGTCGACCTTCTCGCCCTTGGAGAAACGCTCCGGACGCTGGTCGTTGCGGTC